>ERZ1046876.633-NODE-633-length-26131-cov-5.325088_pt1 | contig 26131 bp, 25 predicted proteins | sample MGYA00383094_ERZ1046876 | MGnify/ENA primary metagenome ERZ1046876 (study PRJEB29581, sample SAMEA5548364) | metagenome | biome: marine; feature: coastal; material: water | depth 50 m | study: Short-term variability in the microbial, nano- and picoplankton...
CAGGCATTATAGTACTCTATTCCCTCGCCCAAGAGAAAGTCCGACAGCAGCGATGGGAAATTAATCTCCTGAAAATACTTGGGGCTTCTTTCCAAGACCTAAGACAGCTTGTTAGGCTTGAATTTGGATTACTTGCTTTGTCCGCGTCCACTCTCGGCGTCGTACTCAGCTTAGCAACTAGTTACCTGCTAGCTGAGAAAATTTTTGACCGAGTTTGGAGTTTTCACTTCGGACTTCCAATATCTATTGTTGCTGGGGTTACTTTTTTATCCTTGGTCGTCACAGAATTTGCCACGAGGAAAGTATTAAGAGAAAGCCCAGTTACCTTACTTGGAGAAAGATAAAACTAGTGATGTCAATATTTCCAATTACCTTGGCAATTTAAATATTTCCATCACTATTCGTTTTTAGATGCCAAAAGAAAACCTCCAAAAGAAAAAACAATTTTTTCAAATCAGTTCAGGTCTTCGAGAATACCTAGGTTTCTACAAGCGTGAAATCCAATTACCAGTCAAATACGAAAACCTCCTCCAAAGCGTGGATTCCTATCCGCTGATCAATGACAAAAATGAAGACACTCTTTGGCAAACCATGGTTTATGATCAGCACTATGGTAGAGATATTTTTGAGGGGCTTAAACAAATCTACGTCTTATTACGTTCTGGAGGAGATAAAAAGATTTTACCAAATTTATACATCGACCGGGTGGATTATTGCACTTTTGGGAATACAAAGCCGTTTCGTATTCGCATTGTTAATCAATACAATGATAACCATGATTACTTTTATGTAAAAAAAGCCGATGCGTCTCGGGTATACGGGCTGGAATTGGAACAACTGCTTTCACCAAACGAGATTAATTTTCATGTCGATCGTGATAGCCTGGTGGAAGAACATATTATCGGAGTTCCCGGAGATGACTTCATTGATAATTATCTCGAGCGTGATGATCTCAATGAAGTAAGACTGGCAAAAGAGTTTATAAAATTTAATGAACGCTGCTTCGTTCGCCTGCTAGGTGATATGAGAGCCTATAACTATGTGGTAGAAATGACCCCTGACTTTGAGCATAATCAATATCGTGTCCGTGCCATCGATTTTGATCAGCAGTGTTATGAAGGTCGCAAGTCGTTCTACCTGCCTCAGTTTTTTAAAAATAACTTACCCGTGGTCAATTTGTGCAGTCGATTAATTAACTTGGAAACAAGCCACCAATACCAACGAGAAGAGCGCACCCTGATCAAACGCCGGTTCAATGTAGCCCCCACTCGAATTTCAAAATTAAGAGAGTGTATGTGTGGAGATACGATTTCAAGCGATGATAAACTCCTGGCCCTTCGGGGTGAACTTTCCCGCAAACACCATGACCCTCGCTTTGATCAATGTAAGACGATGGGAGAAGTTACCTTTTTAAACATTGCAGTTTCTCTTGGTTTAAAAGATGAAGTGCCTGCCAAGTTTCTCTAAATTCTAAAATTCGAGTAGTTCGTAGGTTGACTCATATATGAATTTCACCATTTCCAGAGGCGTTGTTTAAGCTTTGGTATAAGCCTGAGATTCAACACTCTATAATTACCACCTGTTACCCAAGCATAATTATGAAAAAAATCCTTACGAATTTTGCCACCATCTTTTTTTTCAGCACCCTTTGGGCCAAGCCTGACAAGCCAAATATCATATATTTGATGTGCGACGAACTTGCGTATTACGAGCTCTCTCACATGGGAAACATGAAGATTAAAACCCCAAACATCGATCGTTTTGCGAGAGAAGGTTTGCGCTTCACAAATGCACTTGCCGCATCTCCGGTTTGCGGGCCACTTCGATGTAACCTACTGACAGGAAAGCATGCCGGTCACTCCTCTGTTCGGGTAAATGATGGAGGGACCCCACTTCGGGCAGATGAAGTCACCATTGCTACCCTTCTTAAAGAAAGAGGATATGCAACCGGTGGTTTTGGGAAATGGGGCTGTGGTGGAAGAGGGTCAACTGGAGTACCTGAAAAACATGGGTTCGATGAATTCTTTGGATACTACGACCAGGTACATGCCCATACATTTTACCCCCCTTACTTAATTCGAAACAGCAAAGAAGTGCCACTGGTTGGAAATGATGGAGGCCGTTCTGGGAAAACCTACTCCCATTACCGCATTTTTGAAGAAGCCATTACTTTTATTAAAAACAATAAAAAGAAACCATTTTTTTGTTACCTCCCTTTTACACCTCCTCATGGCATGTTTGACATACCCATGGAAGAACCTGCGTGGAAGTTGTATGAGAAAGAAGCCTGGATGAAAGATCCAAATGTTTCTCAAGATGCTAAAAATTATGCGGTTATGATATCGATGGTCGATCGTCAGCTTGGTGAAATCATTGATTTACTTAAGAAACTTCGCCTTGAAGAACTTACCGCTATTTTCTTCACTGGTGACAACGGGGGCCAAGATCGATTCAAAAGTCAGGAGTATCCCCGTGGATACTTTGGGCCCAATGTCTGCCCCAACACAGGTGTGGAATTCCGGGGAGAAAAAGGAGATCTTTACGAAGGTGGACTGAGAATTCCGTTTATCGTTCGCTGGCCCGGTCATGTGAGTTCTGAAAAGGCCAGTGATTTAGTCTTTTATCAGCCCGATATATTACCCACCATATCTAATCTATGCGGTGCCCGGATTCCATCTGATACAGATGGGCTTTCTATTGCTCCAACTCTCATTGGAGCTGAAATGGCAGGACATTCTCAAAAACTTCACAAAATGCTCTATTGGGAATATTCGTCACAAGTGGCTGTTCGCTACAACCAATGGAAAGCAATCAAAACGGGAAAAGGAAAAAAAGCCAAGTGGGTCCTCTACGATTTAGAAACGGATCTCAGCGAAACCAAAGATCTGGCCAAAGAACAGCCTGCTATTCTTTCCAAAATGGTAGAATTTGCTTTGAAATCTCACCAACCTGCCCGCCCAGGAACATTTACAGATCCTTCACGCACAAAACATAATCGCGATAGGCAGGCTAAATATGGGTTTTCTGCAAAGGCGACTCAAAAAATTAACAAGAGCCAGAAGCTAAAATCGAACAAAAGGTAGTAAGCTCGCTACCAAAATAATATCAAAACTTGCCTAATTTAAATTATCCTGTTGAATAAGTTGTAGGATGGAAATAACAAATTCGAAAAACAACAAGCTAAAGTCAGTGGCCGAATGGAAAGAGTTGGTCTCAGAATACCAACAACCGCACCTTGGCCGAGCGATTTGGCAAATTGTTAATACACTGGGTACTGTATTTTTAATTTGGGTATTACTATACCTAACATTATCCATTTCATGGTGGCTCACAATCGGCCTCTCCTTGCTTGCGGGTCTTTTCCTGGTCCGAGCCTTTATAATATTTCACGATTGTGGACACGGCTCTTTTTTTAAATCTAAAAAAGCCAATCATGTACTTGGCTTTATTTCAGGCATGCTAACCTTCACTCCCTACCACCATTGGAGATGGGAGCATGCAATGCATCATGCTACTAATGGGGACTTAGACCGGAGGGGCATTGGAGATATTTGGACCCTTACAGTCAAAGAATATCTAAGCTCATCACGACTAACCCGCATTAATTACAGATTCGTCCGCAATCCCTTCATACTTTTCGTTTTCGCCCCGCTTTTCCTATTTATGGTTTTGGAACGTTTTCCGTCTTCTAAGTGCAAACCAAGAGAAAGACGCTCCGTACATGTTATGAACCTTGCCCTACTAGTTTGGTGTTTGGTCATGGGATCAATTTTTGGATTTCTTCCCTTCCTTGTCATTCAGGTTATCATGATGGCAGTGGCAGGAACCTGCGGAATTTGGCTCTTCTATGTCCAACACCAATTTGAAGATACTTACTGGGCCCAAGGCGAAGACTGGGACTTTACGGCGGCTGCCATGGAAGGCAGTAGTTACTACAAACTACCCAAAGTCATGCAGTGGTTTTCCGGGAATATTGGTTTTCATCATATTCATCACTTGAACGCGATGATTCCGAATTACAACTTGGAACGCTGTCACAAGTCTGATCCTTTCTTTCAGGTTGCCCCTGAGCTCAATCTTTTTACTAGTTTAAAATCAATCACATTCCGCCTTTGGGACGAAGATAATAGCAAGATGATTGGGTTTCGCGAACTCAAGCGTCAGCTTGCTATCGAAGATTTTAAAGAGGCGGCTTGATTCCAAAAGGCCATTGAATCGTGAACGGGGATCTCCTGCCCTTTTCTTCGGTCGCTCCTATTCGATCTTCAAATAAAAGATGAGGTAATCCGTCTCTTCTGTTTGAATTTCGATACCAAGTCAACTCATTCAGATTTGTTACATCCCTAAACATTTTCCACCATCGCCCCGGTACTTTTTATGGGCCTTGGATCGGTATCTACAGGTATTCAAGCAAGATAAGGCTTTTTATTTTTTTACAGGCTTGACCATAAAAGTAATCAAGTCCACCCCCAAGAGGCACAATAGAAAATAGCATCCCTATTGTGCCACTTACAAAACATACCAATTAACTCACCCAACACCTAGAAAAAGGTCCGCTATCGTGGTCTCATCATTATTCTTTTGTACATCCCCCATGATGATGTCCAAAAACCTCTACTTCGCCCGGATGATATCACCCGGTCAGAAACCCTGCCCGAACTGGGAAAAAATTGGTAGACATAAAGCTTCTTCAACGAAGCACTGTCATGAACGAGCGAATCAATATAAGGCGTGGGAAGATTCTGACTCCCGGTAATGCTGAAGATCACCCCGACCTTGATCATCAGCAAGAACGAAAGCTTCATTATGATTCACCTTCCGAAGTTCATGTCGGCAAAGGAGGCAAAAACAAAACCAACAAGTTTCAATTTCTCCTCGGTTTACTTTTCTGTAATGATGGCATAATAACAGCCAAGCTCTCCTTCGGGCACACTAAAAAAAGGTGAAAGCTTATGCTTTCCCTTTGTAAGCATAGTCTCAAAAACCACCCTTTTTGCTCCCGTTGTTACAGGCTTGGTTATTAAATCCTTACCGTTGAGGCGGAGGGTTGCCGACTTGGCACCGATTGCCTTCCCGACTTGGGCACGAAATGCTTTGCTCGCACCTGGAACCTGAGAGCCCTCAGGTAATGCTTCATTGATTGCCTTACCTGACTCAGTAGGCCAGCGAAGAACATCGACTTGATATTTACCAGTTTTCAGAACCTTAAGTGCCCAATGGCCCTCATGCTTTGCTTGTTTACCGGGGCGCAAAGGATATTTACTTCGTGTATGCCCCTGATTCCAAGGAGTCAAATCTTCTTGAATCCAGTCATGACTCGTCAAGCGAACGACCGGGTGGTCATCATGCCCCACATGTAACTCAGTTGTTTCAGCGAAAGTAGGTTCCAATTCAGCCCACCAGGTATCATAAAAGGCGATCATTTCTGCGAGGCGGGCGGGATGATCCCCAGCCACATTTTTGGTCTGCCCCGGATCCTTATCAATGTTATATAACTCCTTACCATTTACCAATCTCCAGCCTTGGCTCATGACCGATGATTGTTTCCACTTTATGGGGTCTCGTACCCTCTGAGAATCGGTAACCAGCATACGGTCAGGCCAATCAACCCTACCCTTTGTGTCCAAAAGCTTGCGAATAGAGATTCCATCAAATTGGTAATCTTTTGGCATTCCCCCCCCGGTTAAATCAAGCAGCGTTGGGGCTACATCGATAGCATGGCAAATTGTATCTATCTTTTTTAGCTTATCCATTCCGCCATTTGGCCAGTGCATAAAAAATGGAACCCGGTGACCTCCATCATACTCACTTCCCTTTTGTCCACGCATGCTAGCATTAAAAATCTGCCTCCCTCCTGCCGTTCCATTATCCGTGGTAAAAATAAAAATTGTATTATCATGTACACCTAATTCTTTCAATAAAGCCCGGGTTTTGCCCACATTGTCATCGATATTTGTAATCATACCATAAAAAGCAGCTACCCGGTTACTTTCACTCTCATACATTTCAAGATATTTTTGCGGAGCATGCAGGGGACCATGTGGTGCATTGGTGGAAATATAAGCAAAGAAAGGTTTCTTCTGTTTCACGCTCTCTCGTATAAACCGGTTTCCTTCTTTAAAAAATACATCGGTGCAAAACCCTTCCGCTTTCACAATTTTTCCATTGTGAAAATAACCACCATCAAAATACGCATTATCCCAAACATCAGGAGTTTGACCAACGCCTCCCCCCCCATGACGGTAAACCTCGGTAAAACCTCGGTCCTCTGGGCGATAGGGATAATTATCCCCGAGGTGCCATTTACCAAACATACCAGTCTCATACCCATTTTCTTTAAAGAATTGTCCAAGCGTTCCCTCATTGGCCCGAAGCATAGAACGCCCCATGATTGTATGCCATACTCCGGTTCGATTGGTCCAGTGACCCGACATTAACGCAGCACGAGTAGGTGAACAAGTGGGAGCGACATGGTAATCGGTCAGCCAAATTGATTCATTGGCAAGCTTATCCGTGTGCGGAGTCTTGATTCTTGGGTTACCCGTGCAGCCCAAATCCCCATATCCTTGATCATCTGTGATAACGAAAACAATATTAGGTAGACTTTTTTCGATCTCATTGTCCTTTTCTTTTTTTACCAATGACATCGTTTCAATCTCCTCCTGCTCACTGGAAGTTACCTCAGTACCAGAAGGAGTGCAGCCCGAAAAAATGATGGCTAGACCAAATAAAGAAATGAAGAAAAGATTATTTTTAATATTCATGTGATTTGATTAAGGGAGAATTCTTATAGATTCATTTAATTAAAATGAAAATGAAACTTAGTACACTGCTAAACCTCTTGACCATCCATAAATTATATTTTCATTAAACTTTATATTACCCCTTACGCTTGATCCTCGTTCATTTTAGGGATAAGAAGATACCTTATGAATTTAGATCGTATCCTTCTCCTACTATTTGCTGTTGGACTCTTGGGGTGTGGAGAAAACCAACACAATCAAAACCAAAGTGCTCATGGTGGACTCCATCAACATACCGCTCCCCATGGAGGGAAATTAGTTGAAGTCGGTCCCCATGGAAGTGGATTTAATCTTGAGCTCGTTCTCGAACCAGAAGGTATTCTTCGAATTTTTATACTCGATGCCCACGCAGAAAATTTTGTACGTATTGCCGAAGAATCGATTGTGGTTGAAATCCTTGACCGTAACCATTCCACAACGAAGATCATTTGCCATGCTGTAGAAGATCCAGGTACTGGGGAAACGGTGGGAAACAGCTCTCTTTTTTCCTCAACTCGGGTAATCACAAATTTTAAGCCCTTCTCAGCAAAAATCGCAAAGCTTGCCATCAAAGAGCAAGTCTACAACAACATATCATTTGAGCTTTCGCTGAATTCAAAAATTTAATTTTATGAGTATCGAAGATAAACGCGATCAAATCGTTGAGGAACTCATCCCTTTTGAAGATCACCTCGAACGGCTCACTTATGTAATTGATCGGGCCAAAGATCTTCCCGGGTTGAAAGACGATTACAAGATTGATACTTTTTTAATCAAAGGCTGCGTCTCCCAGCTCTGGGTCTTTCCGTCTTTCAGGGAGGGCAAGTGTTTTTATCAGGCAGATTCCGATGCATCTATCACCAAGGGCACCGCAAGCCTGCTTTGTGATTTATACAGTGGGGAAAGCCCAGAAGAGATTATAAAAATGGAGCCGGATTTTCTGGGGGATGTGGGTATTACCCAACACTTGTCACCCAACCGCCGGAACGGGCTTACCGGGGTTCGTGAGAAAATAAAAGCCTACGCTCTAATGCACATGGCAAACGGTGACTAGTTTCCACCACTAGCCCACCTCTTCCTGCTATGACTCGGACAGACAAACTCGAAATCCAATGTATCCATACTTTTCACTTGGGTCGGACTCATATCCCCATGCTGACCGTAAAAAGAATAAGAGAGTCTAAACCACAAGTACCTACTTTCCACTATCTTTAGCCCGATAGAGGTCCCTGTGGATCAGTGATAACTTAAACCTTTTAATTCTTCATATTAAGCGAATCACCACTCCCATATGTTTCTTTTCTTAACATCGCTCCCGATGCGATTGTCCGAAATTTCCCGTCTTTCCTAATTTAGCTGGAGCTTTGACTAACACTGCACTTGGAATGTATAAAAGTTCAATCTAGTTTCCACCCGAATACAAATTTCATGTGCCAGCTCTACAGACGTATTTCACTGTGCCTCTGTAAAAAAGTGAAAAAAATATTTCGGTGGTAAGTTTTCACTACGACTCAATTCCTCTTAAAAGGACACGGTATCATCTCTATCAATCCACTTTGAGGGAATCGATCTACTGGATCGGTCTCTCAGACTATAAACTAATAACCCCTAAAAAAATCACCGTAAACAGGGCAATAACCACACCCGCAGACAGCGCTAATATAAATCGAATAAAATCTTTTGTTTTACTGTTTTCTAAAATATCAAAGTCTTCCATTAATTTTCCCCCATGTTTAAATACTGCTACTCACCTTTCATGGAGTGTGCCAATTTCAACAATTAATCAGTAAAGGAAAGAAATGGATAAAATGTATACATCTGTAGGAATTCCGTCTTTATTAGATGAATTAAATTCATAACAAGATTGAGTTTATGCTCATAGTATCTGCCCGCAAAACCCAAGTTGTAAAAAAAATATACAGCGGTAGCAATTGTCTCTGGCAATGAGAGATTCGTCTCCCACTCTCAACGGCTGTGTTTTGAAATGTAAAGCCAATCTCCTGGTAATACTAGAGCCTATTCTTCGATGAAACCCTGAGACAAATCAAGGTTGGAGGAAAGAATCTTCACGATGAGAAAAACCTCCTTTTCGGAACCGGCTAAAAAAACAGTCAAGGTTCGACTAGCATCAACATAAAATCTCAAATTTCATCACTCACTCTTCTAAGCTGAAATCAGCCCATTTAGCCAATGTTTGCATATATCCAGGCAGAAGGTCCAGATCTTGAGCTCCCTGGATCACCATTGCTTGGTATTCTTCACTGGGAGTTCCATACTGGTAATCATTAGATAGATAAACCCAAGCAGTAGACCCTTTTGCTCTGCTCTCTATCTCCGTAAACACTTGAATTCTTATTTTTTTATAGAATCCTTGTTCTACGGCTTCGTACAAGTCTAACTTTTTCCAGTGCTGGGACTGTAACGCCCAAAGCCCACCATAAACCAAAGCCCCCTGAGACTGCTCGATCCCCGCATACCCACTACTATTTATAAAATACTTCCAATCTGGCAGGAAAGCTTTGCAGAGAATTCGAGCATTTGGGCAGCGACGCTCCATTTGCGAAAAATTCATATTTGAACCATATGCAAAATAATGTTCCATGAATCATCTGTTGCCAGCCTTCGTTTGATTCACTGGCAATGGGATAGGATTCGTGCTTGTAAAATCTCTAAATGTGGTCAGTATCTTCTCACATCGTTAGGAGCCTGCTCATTTGCATGCTCCCTTGGTTTTACCATACTCTTTACCTAAAAGACATTGGACGAAACGGCGACTCAGCTTCGGCTGGGTTGCGGATTTACTCTCGTAAATCCTTCGAACTAAGAAACTTAATAAAATCATGTCAGAACAAGTAAATAAACAAAATATAATCGAAGATAACCGTTCCCACGATAAAGATACTGGGTCCAGCGAAGTGCAAATCGCTCTCCTCAGTGCCCGTATCGCTCACCTTACGGAACACTTAAAATCTCATCGGAAAGACTTCCATTCACGTCGTGGTCTTTTATTGATGGCGGCCAAAAGAAGAAAGCTTCTTGATTACCTTAAAAGAACAGATCTTAAACGCTACCAAGCTATCATTGATAAGCTTGAATTGCGTCGATAATTGCCTGACTTTTTACCCCTTTTCACTCTCGTGTTCCACGAGTAATTTCTCCTCAGTTTAAAACATATACCGTACGCTATTGTGCGGTATATAAGAACAAATTTGAGGGACTTCGACCCGACAATCCGGTCTCATCGAAGGGATGAATAAATCAAACAACAGTAAGTACGAATAATGAACCAAAAGCATAATGTAACCGCCGAAAAACTCGGCATTCAACTTTCCTCAGGCACCCTTGCGGGCTTGGCCAGTGGAGCAGTCACCGTCGCCATGGGAGAAACAACCGTTTTTGTTTCTGCCACTGCAGCGACTACCCTTCGTCCAGGTCAGGATTTCTTTCCCCTGACCGTTGACTATCGCGAAAAATTTACCGCTGCCGGTCGATTTCCTGGGGGCTACTTCAAGCGTGAAGGCAAACCATCTGAAAAAGAAATCTTAACCTCCCGCCTTTGCGACCGTCCTTTGCGTCCACTCTTTCCAAAGGGCTTTTTAAACGAGGTTCAAATTATAGGTTACTTGCTTTCGACAGACCAAATTAATGAGGCTGACGTCCTGATGGTCAATGGAGCATCTGCTGCTCTTATGATTTCAGACATTCCATGGAACGGACCGATTGGTTGTGTTCGCTTGGGTGAAATCAATGGCAAATTTGTAGTCAATCCCAACAATGAGGAGATGTATGATTCCAGCCTGGACCTCATCTACGTAGGGAATGACAAAGAAATGATGATGATCGAAGGATCTGCTGACCAAATTCCAGAAGCCCGCTTTATTGAGGCCCTTGAATTCGCTCACGAATCAATTCAGGAAATCATCGCTGCCCAGCGTGAACTTGCTAAACTTTGCGGAAAAGCCAAAAAGGAATTTGACTTGGTTAAAGCACCCGATGAGGTACTTGCTCTATGCCGCGAAATTACCGGTAATCGTATGGAAGAAGCAATTTTCGCTGCATCCAAGCAAGATCGTCAAGTCGCAGTGGATCAAGTAAAAGTGGATGCCACAAAAGCTTGTGAAGAAAAGTTCGGGGATGACTTTGACCCAGATCATGTGAGCATGGCCTTTGAAGTAATTCAAGAAGAAGTATATCGCGAAAATATTCTAGTCCGCGGCAAAAGAGCCGATGGGCGCGGACCTGCTGACCTTCGAGAAATATCCTGTGAAACTGGTGTTCTTCCCAGAGTGCACGGTTCAGCCATCTTTTCCCGTGGTGAAACTCAGTCACTGGTCTTAAGTACATTGGGTACAAGCCGTGATGTTCAAGACCTCGACGGCCTGACCGGAGGGCCAACTGCGAAATCCTTCATCCTTCACTATAATTTCCCCCCTTTCTCCGTTGGAGAAGCGGGTCGTTTTGGCTTTACTGGTCGTCGCGAAATTGGACATGGTGCATTGGCTGAAAGATCTGTTTTACCAATCCTTCCTCCAGAAGATGAGTTTCCATACGCAATAAGAATTGTTTCTGAAATTATGGCGTCCAATGGATCAACCTCTATGGCAAGTGTTTGTGGCGGGTCCCTTGCACTTATGGACGCTGGGGTACCGATCAGCCAGCACGTTGCTGGAATTTCAACCGGCCTAGTCACCGAAATGAACGAATCGGGTGAAATCGCTAAGCATGTTGTCTTGACCGATATTATTGGAGCAGAAGATCACTTTGGTGACATGGACTTCAAAGTATGCGGAACCCGTGACGGAGTTACAGGTTTCCAGCTAGATCTCAAAATTCAAGGTCTTCCTTTTGATATCGCCAAGGAAGCAATCAAGCAAGTGACTGAAGCACGTTTCAAAATTCTCGATAAAATGGATGAAGCCTTGCCATCCCATCGTAAAGAATTACGCGACCATGCTCCCCGTATTGAAACAGTTCAAATTGATCCTGAGAAGATAGGTGCTTTAATTGGACCTGGCGGAAAAAATATACGTAGAATTACAGAGGTTACCGGGGCAAACATCGATATTGATGAAGACAACAGCGGTAAAATTCGGATCTATGCTACGGATACAGAAGCTATGAACCGTGCTCTCCAAGAAATTGACTTGGTCACCGGTGAAATCGAAGTTGGAAAAATTTACCGCGGTATTGTCCGTGGGGTAAAAGAATTCGGTGCTTTTGTGGAATGCTTACCAGGAAAAGAAGGGCTTTGCCACATCTCTGAACTTGCTGACTTCCGGGTAAACAAAACTGAAGATATTTGCAAACTTGGGGATGAAATCATCGTGAAGTGTATCGGTATTGATGATAAAGGACGGGTAAAACTCAGCCGTCGTGCTGCGATGGAAGAAGAGAAGTCTGAAAGTGATGATTCTTCCGAGCAACCCAAAGAGGATACCAGCGAAAAAGCAACGGATTCTACCGAATCTTAAGAACTCTTTGCTTTTCGTATAATCTTAATTATTTGAAAGGGAGGATTGCCTTAGGGCAGTCCTCCCTTTTTTATTGGGTCCATGAGTTCAGATAAACCACTAATCCTAGCAACCAACGATGATGGTATTCAATCTGGTTTCTTACGAATACTCGTGAAGGAACTTATCAAGGTTGGTGAGGTCATTGTTTGTGCCCCAGATGGAGAAAGAAGCTGGATAGGCCATGCAATTTCTCGTGATCAAAAATTAGTGGCGAAGAAAGTAAAAGATTATCCTGTTGAAGCTTATGCACTCAATGGTACACCAGCTGATTGTGTAAACCTTGCTTATGGCAATCTTTTACCCCGTGGCCCAGATCTTGTAGTCAGCGGAATCAACTTAGGGTATAATATCACATTCCCCATGATTTTGTCCTCCGGTACAGTTGGTGCTGCAATGGAAGGCAGCCTTTTGGGCATCCCTTCCATTGCCTCAAGCCTTGCATTATCAAGTGAAAAATTTGAGGATATTCGATCATCTATCGGCCAAAAACTAGATGCATCCACTCGGAAATCATTGACGAATGCGGCCAAGGCCACAGCAAACTATGCACAACTTGTTGTTGAAATGCATCACCATGACGGTCTGACTGTCCATAATCTTAACTTTCCGGTAAAATATGACGGGGAAATTGAACCTCTGATTAGCTTCGCTGGAAACCTAAAGCTTGGAAGTATTTTTGAAAAAGAAAAGGGGAAAAACTACCATCAATTAGCGTATAAGACCAAATGGATAGAAGATGCAGATCCTGAAATTGGTTCCGATCTTTGGGCCCACAAGGAAGGCCTTCCTTCAGTTTCAAGACTCGATTTTTCGCAAATGGGTGGAAAATCATACCTGCAGCCGTAGTACCTGGCCAAAACCACCAGTATGCTTCACAAGATTTTCCAATGGTGGTATCACCGAAACCGGTCATCTTATGGTCAATCCTATAAGAAGATCGATAATCGTTCTAAAGACAGGGACCTTATCCATTATTTTCATGATTTTGGCGGGGATGGGCTAAACTCCTTCAACTCTAATTGGCTTCGCAGGAAAATATTAAGAAGTATTTATTGGATCATTTTTATGATTTTAGCAGCTTGGTTTACTTATGAAAGCTACCTCGGTCTTTTAATTTATGATAGTTAGAGTCATTTAACTTGATCGACGGCGTGGAAAAAGCTATGGTCATTGCTTTTCTCGTAACATCATGAAGAAGACGCACAAAGGAATAGCTAAAAGATTTAAGTTAACTGGCACAGGCAAAGTGAAGTTTCGCAAGCCTGGTCAAAGGCACTTGCGTAGAAAACGCTCCGTCAAGCAAGTCCGTGCTGGTCGCCAAGATCAAGTTCTCGCTGACGGAATGGCTCGTCGCGTTATTCGTGCTCTTTCTGTTTAAAACTTTCGATCCAAATTATTTCACTAACTTAGGAGATTTTTGATATGCCACGCGCACGCAATGTACCCGCCACCCGCAAACGCCGTAAAAAGGTATTAAAGAAAGCTAAAGGATACTTTGGAAATAAGTCCCGCCTTTTTCGCTACGCTAAAGATGCTGTTGATCGGGCTGAGGCTTATGCCTACTCTCACCGTCGTAAACGGAAAACTGAATTCCGCCAGCTTTGGATTGTTCGCATAAATGCTGCTTGCCGGGCTGAGGGTATCCGTTACGGAGAATTCATGCACGGTTTGGCCAAGGCCGAGATCGAACTTAACCGCAAAGTCATCTCAGAACTCGCTATTCACGAACCCGACTCTTTCAAAGAATTGGTTGTGAAGGCGAAGGCTGCACTCGAGGCCTAAGGGCCTGTCTATCTTTTCGGCGTGGAGAACGATCTCCAAGCCATTGTCACCCAAACGGCGGCAATCCTAACTTCGGTTTCTTCCCGAGCCGATTGGGAGCAGGCAAAAGCCACTATTTTGGGTCCTAATGGTAACCTCACTCAGGTAGCTAAAAGTATTGGGAAGTTAGCCAAAGAAGATCGCCCTGCTTTTGGTCAAGCACTCAATCGTGCAAAAAAAAGTGTTGAGAGCTTATTTCAGGCTTCACTCGAATCTATTGAGGCACAAGCTGACCTGGCTTCTTTGGGAGAAAAAGCGGACCCGTCCCTCCCCCCAGTTCCAAGTCATCTTGGTGGCACCCACCCGCTCACCAATGTCCGCCGCAAGGTTGTTTCGATTTTCCGCAAGATTGGATTCACTGTTGCCGAGGCAACCGAAGTCGAAACCGAGTGGTTTTGCTTCGACGCTTTAAATACTCCAGAAGATCACCCGGCACGAGACGAGCAGGATACCCTATTTTTCCCAAGGAATTCAAAATGGGCAAATATTGCCCAAAAAGCGAAAGAAGCACACGTCCTTCGGACACATACTTCCTCAGTCCAAATTCGTACACTTTTTAAAGAAAAGCCTCCTCTCCGGGTTATTGCCCCCGGAAGATGCTTTAGAAGGGATACTGTGGATGCCACTCATTCTGCAAACTTTCATCAGACTGAAGGTCTTTATGTTGACAAAAATGTCACTGTTAAAGATCTAAAAGCAGTCTTAGATTACTTTCTAAAAGAGTTATTTGGTAACAAGCTTGAAACCCGATTACGGCCCAGTTTTTTTCCTTTTACCGAGCCAAGCTTTGAAGTTGACCTCAAGGCCCCGAACTTGGGTAAACTCAGTAATAAATGGATTGAAATTATGGGTTGCGGAATGGTCGATCCCGAAGTACTAAAACTTGTGAACCTTGACCCAGAAGAATGGACTGGATTTGCATTTGGTTTAGGGATTGAACGGGTGGCTATGATTCTCCATGGCATTGATGATATCCGGCATTTCTACCAAAACGATCAGCGGTTCCTCAGCCAATTTTCAAACGCTACATGAAAATAAGCCTAGATTGGTTGCGCGACTATATTGAACTACCGGATAATCCGGATGAATTAATTGATGTATTACCTATGCTTGGTATTGAGGTGGAAGAAAGTGAGGAGCAATCGTCCCGCAACCTTGATCATGTAGTCGTAGGTGAAATTTTAAGTAAGGAGCCCCACCCTGAAGCCGACCGCCTGAGTGTTTGCTCCGTTGCAGTCGGCAAGGAAGAACCAGTCAATATTGTGTGTGGTGCCACCAATTTTAAACTTGGTGATCGTGTACCGGTAGCATTACCAGGTGCGAAACTACCGGGTGGTTTTAAAATTAAGAAATCAAAACTCCGCGGCGTCCCGTCCGAGGGAATGATGTGCAGTGCCAAAGAATTAGAAATTGGGACCGATGACCAAGGACTCTGCATCCTTCCCGATAATCCTAAGGTTGGAACTCCAATTGAACAGTTTTATTCTGAGGATAAAGTCTTGGAACTAGAAATTACTGCCAATCGAGGAGATTGCCTCTCCTACCTCGGGGTGGCCAGGGAGATATCGGCATACTACCAGAAAGAGTTTAGTACCCCGAAGGTCTCCGATCTTGGTGAGCAACATCAAGAGTGCCCGGAAGGATATTTCCTTAAATCTGTAAGTATTGAGGGTCAAGACTGTTCTCGCTATGGAGTTTGGTCTATCCAGGGAGTAACCATCGCCCCAAGTCCGGATTGGCTTAAATCAAGACTGGAATCAGTGGGACTGCGCCCAATCAATAATGTGGTCGATATCACAAATTTTGTTCTACTTGAGACCGGTCAACCGCTTCATGCTTTTGATGCTGCTAAAATACAGGGTGAAACTATCCAGATTCGTCAAGCGAAGGAAAATGAGTCCATCACGACACTCGACGATGTGAAAAGAAAATTAGATCCAAGTATGATGGTAATCGCAGATGCTGACAAACCCCTTGTCATTGCAGGAATCATGGGAAGTGTGGATGCGGAAGTCGATACATCCACCACCAATCTTGTACTTGAATCTGCATGGTTCAGACCAGGAAGTATTCGGCATACCGCTCGCAAACTTGGGCTTCACACCGACAGTTCCCAGAGATTTTCCAGGGATGTAGATCCTCAAGGGCTAGAATATGCTGCCCAACGGGCCATTGACTTAATCCTAGAAATCGCCGGAGGACAGTGCTTGCCAAAATATGTGTGTATAGGCAATGCTCCAAGAGAAGAGCGTAAGATTGAAATCACTCAAGCTTATGCAGAAAAAATTTGTGGCTTTGATATCCAATCAGATCAATTAAGTAGTGCCTGGAAACGGTTAGGATTCTCTGTTACCGGGAATAATCCGTGGCAAGTCATAATACCTTCTTTTCGCTCGGAAGTGGAACGCCCAATTGATCTGGTGGAAGAGTTTCTCCGTATTCATGGAACGAAAGAACTGCAAAACAATCCAGTGGTGTGCCCATCCACCTCCCGCGAGAATGACGGAACCTATGAAGTATGCCAAAAAGCGACAGATAACTTGGTTGGTCAAGGATTTCAAGAAGCCTGCAATTACAGTCTTCGATCAGCTGAAGAATTAAATTCATGGCACCCATCTTTCGAAGCAATCAACCTAGCACTTCTTAATCCACTGACATCGGATCATACCCATGTCAGGGCTTCCTTACTTCCTGGCTTAGTTGACAACCTCGCCCACAACCAAAAAAATCTAAACGATTTAACCCGTATTTTTGAAACTGGTCGTATTTTCCGCTCAGGTCCCCGGGGTAATGTTGAGTGGGTAAGTATTGCATTTGCCTCTTTTGCCGAGCCAAATTCTCGCCAATGGAAAAACCACTCGAAACTTGATTTCTTCGGAATCAAAAATCAATTTCTATCGGTATTGCATGCCATGGGCCTTGCTCTGCCGAAGGGGAATTGGGAAAACCTTACCGGACTTGCACCTTGGCAAAACGATTATTCGGCCAAAATAGGAGACTGCCACCGTAACAAACTGGAAGCATCTGTCGGTATTTTAGACCTACAGTTGACCAAGAAAAAAGAAGCGAAGGGACCGATTTTTGCAGCTGAGATTTTAATCGACCCCATCCTCTTATCCAAAAGAAAGAAAGCAGTTTCCTTCACTCGTTTTTCTTCTTTCCCGCCAGCTATAAAAGATCTCGCATTGGTGGTTAAAAGAGATACGCCAGCCGAGTCTGTACGGTCAGACTTGGAAAAGATCGCTATTTCGGTTGGGGGTAATCAATTTGAGGTAGACCCCGTGACGATTTTCGACCTTTTCCAAGGTCAAGGAATGGATGAAGGCACAAAAAGCGTAGCCTGTTCGATGCGCTTTCGGGCACCAGATCGAACGCTGAGTGAAAAAGAAGTGAACCAAGCCTTTGATACCATCCTTCAAAAAATTGACCAAGATACACCCTACGAACTAAGGAAGTAAGATGAGTGAAGAAAAATGTGTTGATATTGATTATGTTTCCAACCTGGCAAGAATAGAACTCTCCTCACAGGAAAGAAATAAATTTCAATCTCAATTGGGGGAGGTGTTAAAATATTTTGAAAAACTACAAAAAGTAGATGTCGAAGGGGTAGAACCTACCGCCCATGCCTTTCCTCGTTTCAATGTTTGGGACCAAGATGAGGTTCAACCCGGACTAAGTGCCGAACAAGCACTACAAAATGCTCCCAAGCAACGCAGTCAGCAAGTTGTTGTCCCCAAAGTGGTCGAAGAATAAGCAAGGTACCATGGAATCCTCACTACTTACCTCTGCCACAGCTGCAGAACTGATTGATTTACTTAAAGGTGGTTCCGTATCCTCCGTTGAAATCACCCAAGCTTTTATCCAGCGGATTCAAGCGGTTGACCAAAAAGTCCATGCTTTTTTACATCTCGACGAGGAAGATATGATCAACCAAGCAAAAAGCTCAGATCAGAGGAGAGCCCAAGGTAAATCCTTTGGGCAATTGGATGGAATCCCCGTAGGATTGAAAGATGTTATTAGTGCTGAGGGTCAACCTCTCACCGCTGCCAGTAAAATTTTAGAAAACTATATTTCCCCTTATGATGCCACGGTTACACGGAAGCTTAAGGAAGCTGGAGCGGTAATTGGGGGCAGACTCAACCTCGATGAGTTTGCCATGGGGTCATCCACTGAAAACTCTGCCTACGGACCAACCCGAAATCCTTGGAATTTAGATTGTGTTCCTGGTGGAAGCAGTGGAGGCAGTTCAGCTGCAGTGGCAGCCCGTGAAATCCCCCTCAGCCTTGGATCCGACACCGGCGGATCCATTAGGCAGCCGGCGTCTCTTTGTGGTGTGGTTGGCATGAAACCTACCTACGGAATGGTATCACGGTATGGATTGGCAGCCTTTGCCTCCTCCCTTGACCAAATTGGTCCTTTTGCCCAAACGGTCGAAGATGCAGCACTTTTACTGGAAATAATTTCAGGTCATGACCCTTTAGATTCAACAAGTTACCCTTCTAATGTACCCTCGTATTCCAATGAGTTAAAGGTTCCGCTTGAACCCTGCAAACTTGGACTCCCCCAAGAATTTTTCGGAGAAGGTATGGATGAGGAGGTTCGCAAATCCATTGATTTGGTTATTGAATTTTACAAATCAAAAGGTTTTGAGATGATCGAACTTTCTTTGCCCACTACAGATTTATCAATTCCAGTTTACTATGTGATCGCAACCGCCGAAGCATCATCCAACCTCGCAAGATACGATGGAATCCGGTACACATCCAGAAGCGAAAGAGCTACCAACGCTATCGATGTCTACGCTAAAAGCCGTGGTGAAGGATTCGGGGAGGAAGTGAAGAGAAGGTGTATCCTTGGTGCCTACGCTCTCAGCAGTGGCTACTACGATGCCTATTACCTCCGTGCCCAAAAGACTCGTACGCTTATTCGCAAGGATTTTGATCAAGCATTTAAGCAGGTTGATGCCATCCTTACACCAACCTCCCCAACCCCTGCCTTTAAATTCGGAGAAAAGAGCGAAGATCCTATTTCCATGTACCTAAGTGATATTTACACCATCTCTACAAACTTGGCAGGATTACCGGGTATATCTGTACCGTGTGGATTTTCACAATCTGGTCTGCCTATTGGTATGCAACTCATCGGTCAGGCGTTAAACGAAAGTAAATTATTATCGATTGCCCATGTCTACGACCAAGAACATAAATATGGGCGGAAAGCTCCAAGCCTCTGACCTAGACAGGATATTCAAAAGATGAAATACGAAGCGGTCATTGGTTTAGAAGTGCATGTCCAACTGGACACCAAGTCCAAGATGTTCACCCGGGTTGGCACTGGCTTTGGAAAGCCTCCCAATACCCTTACCAATCCTGTGGTCCTTGGTCTTCCTGGTGCCCTTCCTGTTATGAACTTGGACGCGATTGAAAAATCGGTCAAGGTGGGTTTATTACTCGGGTGCAAAATTGCACCCATCTGTAAGTGGGACCGCAAAAATTACTTCTACCCGGACATGCCCAAGAACTACCAAATCTCGCAATTTGATCAACCGATCTGCGAAGGCGGAGAAGTTGAAATTGAAATGCCGGGCGAATCTCCTGCGGTCATGGGATCTCACCGAAAAGTAGAACTTACAAGAATCCACCTGGAAGAGGATGTTGGGAAACTAACCCACTACGAGACAGACAGTTTGGTGGATTATAACCGAGCAGGCTGCCCTTTGCTTGAGATTGTCAGCGAACCCGACTTATTTTCACCCGACGAAGTTTTTGCCTATTTGACCTCCCTCAGGAATTCTCTTGTATCCGCAGGTATTTCAGACTGTGACATGGAAAAGGGACAGCTTCGATGTGATGCTAATATAAGTGTCCGTCCCGTAGGAACCAAAGCCTTGGGTACAAAAGTTGAAATCAAAAACCTTAACACAATTTCTGGAGTTCGCAACGGGGTGGAATATGAAATCAAGCGACAGACCCAGGCCATGTTAGAGGGTGAAAAAATTGTACAGGAAACCCGAAGATGGAACCCCGATCAAAGATATACCACTCCTATGCGGACCAAAGAAATGGCCCATGATTATCGCTATTTCCCTGACCCAGATTTGATGCCTGTCAAAATTGAACAACAATGGATTGACCGGATCCAAAAAGAACTACCGGAAAAACCATTTGATAAACAAAGAAGGTATCAATCCGAGATGAGTCTGCCCTACTCTTCCACATCTGCTCTTTGTGGAGACCGTCCATTGTGTGAATATTTTGAGCAAGCTGCTGCTCATACAAATGTACCTGCCAAAGTGGCAAACTGGGTGGTCAATGATCTACTCCGTGAACTGGCACAAAATAACGACCAGACTGATTCCAAAGCAGAAACAGTTACTCTAGATAATTGTAAAATTTCCCCTCAAGCCCTTGCTGAACTCATATCTTTGATTGAGGAAGGTACCATTTCAAATAATGTCGCCAAAGAACTTTTCCCTGAAATGTTTTCTTCCGGAAAGTCAGCCAAAGAATTGGTTAAGATCAAAGGCTTGGAAATGAAATCTGATGGGGATGAAATAGAAGGTCTCTGTGCCGGGGCGATCTCAAAGGATCCTGATGCTGCTGATAAATTCCGCGGCGGGAAGGAAGGAGCAATCAACGCGCTGAAAGGCGCGGTCATGAAAGCAACCCGCGGACAGGCCAACCCAAAGCTTGTAGACGAAACTCTTCGACGCCTACTTTCATCCTAATATCGTCCTATAAAAACTACCTATGATTTTTTCTGTAAAACCCTATTGAGATTCAGTCTCAAATAACCTTTCCTTTATTCCAAAACCCTGTAAGATCCGTTTTATATCTTTTATGTCAGTATTTCACCCCATCCCCTACCTCTTAATCGGGCTCTTATATTTCCCGGGCTTGATTTTTTCTGAGATTAAGGAAACGCAACAAATTATTGAAGAGTGGATTGACACAGAACATTTGATTTCAAAAGAGGCTTCCCATTGGCAATCGGAAAAAGCGGCTCTATTGGATCTTCAATCTGTCTTATCAGATGAGTTATCAACCCTGACAGACAAACTTAAACGCTCAGAAGAAGAAGCCTCAGGAGCAGATCAGCAACGCAGTGATCTAATGGAACGACAAGAAAAAGCCAAGGATGCCACAGAGGCTCTTTTTCGAGGACTTCAAAAAGTGGAAAAGAAAGTGGACGAAGTTTTTGCACTACTTCCAACTCCCTTATCTGAGCGCCTTTCTCCTTTTCGCGAAAAGTTAGACGCAGGTCCGAAGAAAGCCCGCCTTACCTTGCGGCAAAGAGTGGAGACTCTGATTTCTTTAATGCAAGCGGTTCACCTCTTCCACCGGAATGTTACCCTTGAGAGACAGGAATTCACCTTAAACGACGATCAATCCAGAGAATTTATGGTTTTATATTTCGGGCTTGGAGTTGCCTATTTCGTGAATGAGTCAGCTACGGTTTCAGGGTATGGTCTACCTTCTCCTTCTGGATGGAAATGGGTGCGAAAAGATGACATTGCCCGTGAGGTCACTACCGGAGTTCAAATGGTAAATAACCGAGCCATGCCTCGATTCCTTGATCTTCCGATGCCTGCCCCCGGAGGGTTATCCCAATGAATACTATCCTCAAAGTTCTCCCCTTCTTTTTGCTTATCTCCCCCTGGATCTTACATTCTCAGGGTATTCAACAGGTCCGGGCAGATGCGAGAACAGATTTGCAAAATGCCACACAAAGACTTTCGGTTCTGCGTGAGGATATAGAAAAACAAAAAATTCCTCTCGCTCAAAAAGTGGCAAGGCAGGAAAGAGAAGCCACTGAAAAAAGAAAAGAATTAGACCGCAGGCTTCGCCTACGTGACAACCGCGATGCAAACCTATTACAACTCAAAGAAGAAGTTCAAAAGAATGAACGAGAACTTAAATCATCACTTCGGTTGCTCAAGGACTATGCAAGAAGTTGGAGACAGGGAACTCCGCCTGCTGAGCAAGCCCTGTGGAGCGAAAAACTGGGACAATCTCTATTAAAAGATCAGGGACCCATTGATCAATCGATTCAAGCATACTTAGATATTCTTCAACTTTCTATTCACGCCACCAAAGAACAAGCTGGCGGACTTTCTTTTACAGGGGATGCGATCGTTCCGCCTGAAGGCATGCGGGAAGAGGGAATTTTTTGGGCGATGGGTCCGGTTTCCTTTTTCTCAGGCTCTGACGGGAGTGCTGGTTTTATCGAAAATTCCTTTCATTCGGATAAATTTTCATCGATTGATTTGTCTTCGGAATCAGTAAAGCGCATTGAGCCCTCCCGACTTTTACAGGCATCCGAGGGCTCATCCATATCTATAGCACAAGCATTGTCCACTACTCCACGCACACTTTCTACCATCCCGCTTGATCCAAGCTTAGGGAAAGCATTTGTCATGGAAGGCGGAGAGCTTTCTGTGGTTGAGGAATTACAAAAAGGTGGCATTTGGATATTCCCCATTCTTTTCTTTGCGGCCATTTCCTTGCTCATTGCAGTCTTCAAAGCTTTTCAGATCTTGGGTGTTCCCACCCCCAAAAAACTTGCCTCTTTGGATGGATCTTATCGGGGTCCATTCGAATTATTGCGTAAAACAGCCAAGAGCTACCAAGGAAATAAGCCTGAGATCCTCGAAGAAATTTTATATGAGGGTATAATCGACTTTCAGGTACGCTTGGAAAAAGCTCTACCTTTAATTGCCGTAACCGCAGCCACCGCTCCTCTGCTTGGACTTCTTGGTACCGTGACTGGGATGATTGATGTCTTCCGTCAAATCACCAATTTTGCAAATCCAGAAAACAGTGAATTAGCTCGGGGGATTTCAGAAGCTTTGGTCACAACTAAATTTGGTTTAATCACCGCAATTCCCTCCCTCATTGCTCATGCACTTCTTTCCCGAAGACTTCAGGGTGTTGTATCCAAACTTGAAGGCTTCGCCGCTCGCCTGGTTCACCTTAAAAGAGAGGAATCCAACCACGCTGAAAATGAAAGCTCTATAAATGAACCCACTGGTTGAATTTTTCACGGACGCAAATAATGTCTGGAAAAAAGGTGGCTCTCTCATGCCAGTCATTGGAGTTCTCTCCCTCTATACCTATTATGTAGCCTTCGACCTGTGGTGGAGGTTACGGACTGTTATCCCTAAAGACTTAAAAGCATTTCCTCGAGAGCGATGGGGTGCTTTTCAAGGGGGAGGAAAAGTGGACCGTATTATCAGATACTGTATAGGGGATCATAATGACCGCAAAGAAACCCGTCGACGCTTTGAGCAAGTCAGAGATGCGGATTCCTCGTACTTGAGCCGAAGAATTAAGTTTTTGTTGGTGTTAACCAGTGCCTCTCCTCTGGTTGGGTTATTGGGCACGGTGATTGGTATGCTTCAAACCTTTAGCGGACTAAGTATGCAGGATAGTTACAAAATGGATTTAGTCGCCAGCGGTATCTCGCAAGCATTGATCACAACCCAAGCTGGGCTACTTGTAGCCATCCCTTCACTTGCAATTATACACATTCTCCAAAGGCAAAAAAAAGACTGGCTTCATTGTATTAACCGGTTAGAAAGCCTTTCCATTAGGCAGGTACGTAACTCTACTGTGTAAGGATGAGACTCTACGGTAGATCAAGATCGTTAGAAGATCAGGAAGATGGGTCCATTAATGTTTCTCCCTTGATTGATGTGGTCTTTATCCTCCTGATTTTTTTTATTGTTTCCGCCACTTTTGTCAGTCTTCCTGGGGTAGAAATCTCACGGCCCAACGCCCAAACTGCTAGTTCTTTGCAGAAAAATTCTATTCTGTTCGCTGTCTCCGGCGAAAATCAAATCTTTCATGGTGGTACCGAAATCCAACTAGCTGAAGTTCCTAGTCTCATTGATGCAGCGAGTAAAGATAGGAATAAGCCTGTGGTCATTCAAACTGACCAGTGGGCTGACGCCGCACTTCTGGCAAAAGTAATCGCCCAAGCCCGAAAAAAAGCACCCTCCGTCTCCATCGCCACTCGCAAGCCAAGATGAGAAGAAGAGCTCATTCCCTCTATGCAGACCAATCGGAGATAAATGTGTCTCCTTTAATCGACATGGTTTTTATCCTGCTTATATTCTTTATTGTAGCGACATCTTTCGTAAACGAAGTGGGCATTACCTCAAAATACAAAGATAGTGCAAATCCCACAGACCAGAAAAGGTCTCCGTTAACATTTGAGCTCTCTCCTGCCGGTCAAATTTTACAAAATGGGTCGGCTATTGGTCTCGAAGAAGTTGCCCCCCTTGTCCGCAATGCCCACGATGATTCAAAGGCATCAATCATTGTCCGGGTATCTCCCGGTTCCAAAGCTGGTCTCGCCACAGAAGTTATGGATCAGGCAATGCGTGGTGGAGCCAAAGCCATCAAAATGAGCCCTCTAGCCAAGTGATGAAAAAGGATGAAATATTTGAGGGCGTACCGGGTGTGGAATCGGAAAAAATTGAGGGCTCCTCTAGGTTAAGTATTATTCTGTCCATTCTTACCTCTTTACTTCTTTTTGGCTTGCTTCCCCTTTCTGAATTTATCCGTACTGAACAATGGCTAGTTCGCCAAGTGGATGCCCCCAAGTTTACTCCACCTTCTCCACCCAAAACCGAGATGGAACAAAGGGTGGAAAAACAGGCTCAGAAAAAAAACCAAGAGCCTGTTCTTTCCAAGTCTGTAGTTAAGCTTGATACAAGACCGATGGCAGTAAGCCTCGCGGTCGGTCCGGGAGATTTCAAAGCCGCGTTTTCTCTCACCAGTTTCAATCCTGCACCCAGCGAATTTGGACAGGAACTTATTTTCGACATTCATGATCTTGATAGGAACCCTTCAGTATTAAAGCGAGGAACATTGCGTTACCCATCCAACCTCAAAAGAAAAGGACTGGAAGGTGAAGTTAAATTACTCATCCAAATTAATGAAGTTGGAAAAGTCAAAGTGCTCGAAGTGGTTTCCAGTACTCACCCAGACTTTGTAAAACCTTCCTGCAAAGCTGCAGAAAATTCAATTTATGAACCACCGAAAAGAAATGGAGAGGCGGTAAAAGTTCAGTTTTTCCTCCCCGTTCGTTTCTCACTTTTAAAATAATGAAATTTTACACTTTTTTCTTTTTCTCTGCATTCGTTTCCTTACATGGGCGGGCCCCAAATCCAGAACTTACCCAAGACTTTTGGAATAACCCATCCTTTGTGCGAAGCTTTATGGGAGACTATGGATTTCGGAGTGAAATTGAGCCCAGGGTTAGTAATTCCGAGCAAAATGTCCTAGGTGAAGTGATTGCCAAAGCAGAAAACCAGCTCGAAGAAGCCATCACTTACTTAGAAAAGAAAATAGATGAGAAAAGCAGCCCAGCCCTTGATTATGCACTGGGCACAATGTATTACCAAATCAGTCGGCTTAGTGCCGCCCAAGGCTCTTATAACAAGGCGATTGAGAAATTTCCCACTTTTTTACGAGCTCATAAGAACCTGGGACTGGTACTGCTGAACCTAGGAAGCTTAGACCAGGCATCGAAGAGTTTAACCAAGGCCATTAGCTTGGGAGACGGTGATGGTATTACCTATATTGCCCTGGGTTATTGCCACTTGAGCCTTGAGCGATATTTATCTGCAGAAAATGCATACAGAATGGGGATGCTCTTGCTTCCTGAAAGTAAAGATGCACGCAATGGACTCGTAAACTGCTTCCTTTACACTGAACGCTTCCCTGAAGCTTTGGCTTTGCTTGATGAACTGCTTGAACAAAACCCTCAAGATACTTTTTATCACCGTGCCCGTGCTGAGGTTTTACAAGCACTTAAAAAAGAAAAGGAAGCAGTTGTTGCCCTCGAAACCTTGAAGCGGATGGGTAAGTTAAAAGTAGCCGATCACATGATACTTGGAGACCTCTACCATAACCTTGATCTCTATGATCAATCCCTTCGAATTTATGAGGATGCGATCGATAAAAAAGACAGACTGCCCCTGCGAAGTTATGTTCGAGTCGCCCGTAT
>ERZ1046876.636-NODE-636-length-26097-cov-6.177291_pt1 | contig 26097 bp, 19 predicted proteins | sample MGYA00383094_ERZ1046876 | MGnify/ENA primary metagenome ERZ1046876 (study PRJEB29581, sample SAMEA5548364) | metagenome | biome: marine; feature: coastal; material: water | depth 50 m | study: Short-term variability in the microbial, nano- and picoplankton...
TCTACCATCGATGCCCAGGCTCAGGGTCAACAGCGCAGGTTTCGTGGTGGATCCGGTGAGGCTCCGTCCATGACGGCGTTGCCGATGGATTCAGCCCCTACTTTGGACGGGCGAGTTACGTCAGATCCAGCTTGGGATTTAGTCCCTGTAGCCACCGGTTTTACGCAGACGGCGCCAGATGATGGAGAAGCCGCAACAGAACGAACGGAAATCCGGATCGGGTTTACGAATGAGATGCTCTACGTGGGCGTTGTCCTTTTTGACTCAGATCCTTCGGGCTTGATCACGGCAGATACCCGCAGGGATGCCGACATGGGTAATTCCGATAGTTTCCGTTTCATTCTGGATACCTTTTCGGACGGGCAGAATGGATTTGTATTTGGTACGAATGCAGCCGGCGCTGAGTATGATGCCCAATTAGCGGGTTCATCGGGAGGCGGCGGATTTGGCGGTCGTATGCGAGGTGGGTCAGGTGGAGGATTGAACGTGAACTGGGACTCTTCTTGGGAAGTCGTCGCATCGGTCACGGACTACGGGTGGAGTGCTGAGTTTGCCATACCCTTCACGACCATTCGGTATCCAAAGGGCGAGAACCAGACATGGGGAGTAAATTTCGAGAGGACTATCCGCCGGAATAATGAGACGGCATTTTGGGCACCTCTTGAACGCCAGTTTAACCTGACCCGGCTCACTCATGCCGGTCAGCTTCAGGGAATGAACGTGCCAGACTCGCGAAACATGAAGATTCTTCCATATGCGTTGGCTAGTGCAAATCATGATTACACGGCGGCCCAAGCGGAGACTGAGTATGACGGAGACCTCGGGGTAGATGTGAAATACAGCATCACCCCAAGTTTGACATTGGACGCCACCTACAACACGGATTTTGCACAGGTTGAAGTGGACGAGCAACAGATCAATTTGGATCGTTTTTCACTCTTTTTCCCAGAAAAACGACCTTTTTTCCTTGAAAATGCGGGTTTATTCTCTGTCGGAGAAACGGGAGAGGCCGAGGTGTTCTTTAGCCGCAGAATCGGCATTGATGAGGGAGGAGGCACGGTACCTATTTTGGGCGGAGCTCGCATAACGGGAAGTGTGGGAGCCTATAAAGTGGGTCTTCTAGAAATGCAGACCGAAGAAGTAGGGGGCGTAATCCAAGCCAACAACTTTGGCGTCGCACGCGTAATGCGGGAATTTCCAAACAGAACGTCCGTCGGGGTTCTATTTACCAACCGACTTGGCACCGGCGATTTGGCGCCAGAAGATGATTACAACCGGGTTGGAGCGTTCGATGCGAAAGTAGGCATCGGCGACTATGGATCCGTTTCTGGATTTATTGCGGCTTCTGACACACCGGGACGTGAGGGGAATGCCACGGCTGGCCAGCTAAGTGGTACCTATTCTAATGAGCGGGTTACACTTTCGGCGGGGTACACGGAAGTGGCGGAAGCATTTAATCCTGAAGTCGGATTCCTTCGGCGATCAGATTATCGCAAGCTGTCGGGATCTGTATTTACTCGATTCCGTCCTGAGGACTTTATTGGTATTCAAGAATTACGCCCGCACGTTAACTACCGTGGATACTGGCAACGAGATGGTTTTCAGCAGACCGGCTACCTGCACGTAGACAATCACTGGGAATTCAGATCGGGTTATGAGATCCACACGGGGCGGAACTGGACATACGAAGGCGTGGATGAGGCTTTTGATATCTCAGAAGGCGTGAGGGTTCCAGTTGGTGATTACTCCCATGCGGAATGGGCTTTCCGCTTCATGACGCCCGAGAAGGACGCCGTGCGCTTTGAGTTGGCCATTAACCGAGGTGGTTTTTTCGGAGGAGACCGAACGGCTATCGTTCCGACGTTGTCGGCTCGAAAGGGCGACAAGTTGACGACCGAGATCGCCCTCGGCCATAATCGAGTGGAATTACCTGGGGGTGAGTTCAGGACCAACTTATTTAGGGCTCGCGCTTCCTATTCCTTTACGCCACGCATCTATTTGCAGGCTCTTGGACAGTACAATGATCAGACCGAGGAATGGTCTATGAACGTTCGTTTTGGTTGGCTTCAGGAGGCCAATACAGGATTATTCATCGTGTACAATTCTATTAACCGTCTTGAGAGTATGGACCCGAACGGTCAGGACTTCCCGGGAGAAGCCCTTCACAAAGGACTGATTGTCAAATATGCTTATCTATTCGACGTATTCAAGTAAGGAGTTCGATAACTCCACATCTACTCGGCCGACGTAGCTTTAGGTCGCGCCTCCGTCCACTGATTTGATGATACCAATTCTTAGGGCGAAAGCCGGATATTCGACTTGCAATAGTGCTATTCTGTGACGGATTATAGGGCTCACCCAAATCACAACGGAATTACCTATGTCTACCCAGAATTACGATAATCACGCGAAAATGGTACCCATGTACCACTACGTAACCTTTGGAATTGTCGTGCTGACGTTTATCGGTTCTTTGGTATATCTATGGGTTTCTTGGGGTACCGATCATCAGCACGGAGCATCGCTTCAGTCAGCAACGCTCCTTGGCTTATTTTTTGTCATGTTCTGGGCAAGGATATTTGCCCTGCGAGCTCAGGATCGTGCTATTCGCGCCGAAGAAAACTTACGCCATTTCGTTCGTCATGGATCACTTATAGATCCAGCATTGACCATGCGTCAGATTATCGGTTTGAGATTTGCTCCGGATGAGGAATGGGATGCTCTCGCTTCAAACGCAGCCTCGAATGGTACCAGTGAGAAAGAGATTAAGCAGTCTATTGCCAATTGGAAAGCAGATGAGGACCGGGTATAGTTCGGTTGTCACTCGTTGCTTTCTGTGTAAATGAATAGGCTTGCACTAAACCGGTTTGAGCAGTAGTCTGTTCGGTCCCGCCGTACATGGATATTACTATGTTTGCCAGACTTACCATTTTGGTTTGCATCCTTTTTGTAGGATGCGATCCGCTCGAACCGCTTGGAGAGGAATCAAGACTCCAAGATGACACATTTGGCACTCCACCTTCGCGCATTTTGAAGGATACGTGGCATTTGAAATATGTATCTAGGCAGCAGATTGCCTACGCTGATATTGATACCAAGTTTTTGGACGGACGACTGCCGGAAAGCGTCAATTTTGAAAAAGAAGGAGACGTCGTGACCCGGCATCGCGTTCTCGAGTGGGGTCAATTACAATTGAGGGATAACGGGTATTACCGGATGATTCTTCAATACAACCGGTATGCGGTAAAATCGGGGCAAGATATTGGTCCTACAGCTCCTTGCAGATCGGATATTAGGGGACTTTACGGTGTTCGTGATGGAACGCTCATTCTCTATCCCGATCGTCTTCCTCAAGATCACGTCATTTTACAGATGGATGCCTTGGGTGGTCTTAGAAGTATGCAGGTCCCCAACACGTGCAACGGACTCGATTCTGGCGTTGAGTTTGAATCTGATATTCTATTGCAAAATGTGGTCTTTGAGGCCGTGGACTAGATAAGTGATGACGACATTTCGTTCCGCTCGCCCAGAACCTGAAGAGTTTAATCCCTTTTATTCTGGCTACGTGAGTTCAGTCCCAGACGGAGACATTGTCGACTTCTTGTCAGATCAGCAATTTCGAATGACTCAATTGCTGAAAGGCCACTCAGATGAGCGGGCCGATTTCAGATATGCAGAAGGGAAGTGGAGCTTGAAGGAAGTAGTGGGGCATATGGTGGACACCGAATGGGTGTTTTCATATCGACTGCTTCGATTTGGTAGAGGAGACGAAACGGCTCTACCCGGCATGGACCAAGATGTGTTCATGGACGAGAAGCCGTTTGTAAACCGGTCTCTTTCGGATCTTTCCCTAGACTTTGAGACCGTTCGATCAGCTTCTTTGCGCTTGATTGGGAGCTTAGACCAAGCTGGTTTTGGGAAGGCCGGCATAGCCTCTGACGTGCGATTCTCGGTCCGCTCGCTTGTCTGGATTATCGCGGGTCACTGCGAGCACCACATGAATGTCATCAACGAAAGATATCTCTGATTATGTATCGCCCATTTGTCCTTCTGTTCGTCTTTTTCATGGTCGGTTGTGGTTCGGAGGCTGATACGAGTATCGATCCGGCTGCCGAAGAATGGATTCAGCTCTTTGATGGCGAAAGCCTGAACGGATGGACCCCCAAAATTACAGGCTATCCATATGGTGAGAATTATGCGGAGACATTTAAGGTGGTTGATGGCGCAATAACCGTAGCATACGACGGCTATGAAGAATTTGACGGTCGATTTGGTCATCTGTTTTATGAGACCCCCTTCTCGCATTATCTAATTTCGGTTGAGTATCGTTTTACGGGAGAACAAGCACCTGGAGGCCCAGGCTGGGCGTTCCGAAATTCCGGAATTATGGTTCATTCTCCTCCAGGGGCGTCCATGTTGGATGGGCAGGATTTTCCGATCTCCATTGAAGTCCAGTTGCTGGGAGGAAACGGGACAGATGATCGAACAACTTCCAATTTGTGTACTCCAGGTACGCACGTTGAAATAGAGGGTAATCTGGTTACGAGGCACTGCGTAAACTCAACATCCAAGACCTATCATGGAGATGACTGGGTAACGGCAGAAGTGCTCGTATTGGGTGACTCTCTCATTTCTCATCGGCTTGAGGGCGATGTGGTGCTAGAATACCAGCATCCGCAGATTGGCGGTGGGAGTGTGGATTCCTTCGATGCAGCCATCAAGATGGACGGACAGCTATTATCCAGCGGCTATATTTCCTTACAAAGTGAAAGTCATCCCGTTGAGTTTCGAACGGTCGAATTACTCAATCTCAGAGGCTGTACTAATTCAGACGCCCTGAATTATAAATCCTATTTCGTTAGTTCAGATGACTCGGCCTGTACTTTTTAGATAGAGCACGTTCAGAGCAATAATTCGTTTTATACTTCGATAGGGAACATGCTACCCCGTTTTCCATAGGCGAATGCTGCGGATTAAGTTAAGGGAGTGTAACCTTTTGTATGCCTATCCGTGTGACTCATCGAGTCAAATCCTGAGTTTCCGCCTCGGTCCGGGATTTGCCGACTTTTGAAAGATTCGATCGTTAATTGGTCGGAAGATGTTTGTTTGCTTCACCTCAACTCAAGCTATGAAGAACTATTTCTGGACTTTATTTGCTGCCATTCTGTTTTTTGCGATCGGGACACCCGTTGCAGCGCAGAACTTTGGCGGCGCTGTAGCACTGGCCGGATCCGACGTTATTGTCGGGCAGTCAGGGGCTAATTCAACAAATTCATCTGTTTACGTTTATCGTAATATGGATGGCGAATGGGCCGAAGCCGGTCAGCTTGTACGCTCTGACAATGACGGTCAGGATGATCGTTTTGGTCGTTCCATTTCCTCAGACGGCAATGTACTCTTGATTGGTGCAACCCTTGTCGACAATTCAACTGGAGCCGTTTATGTATTTGAAAAAGATGCTGACGGAAACTGGCAGGAAACGGGTAAATTAGATCCGGGAATGCTTGCAGAAGGGGACTCCTTCGGTCGCTCACTAGCTTTAGCTGGCGATTTTGCATTTGTTGGGTCTGCAGGGCACAACAATGGTCAAGGAGCCGTGTTTGCGTTCATGAAAGGAGCCGACGGTTATGCTTTTCATAGCAAACTGAGCAACGACACTGTTGAAGAAGGTGGTTTCTTCGGACTCAATATCGCAGCAGAAGGATCTACGCTTCTAGTCGCAGCCCCTATGAATGGGCAGTCTGAAGACGGCGCACCGAATGGTGATGTGTTCTCATACACCTACGACTCAGCATCGGATGCTTGGATGGACGCAGGAGCCCTGCAGAAATTCCCAGGCGTTTTTGATAACTCCCAGTTTGGAATGGGCCTCGCAATGGAAGGCTCACGTGCCGTAGTAGGTATGCCACAGTTGGGTGGTGGAATTGGTGGTGCCGTTGTGTACTCAAATAATGGGGGCGGTTGGGGCTTCTCCGGCGTGCTCCTGCCATTTGTTGTCTCCAATGGCGGATCAGGATCTTTCACGGCGATTGCCGGGGATGATGTCTGGCTGGCTGGAGCAGGTACGTTATTCTCCTACGAGGGCGGTGCTACTGGATTTACCAGCGCGAGCGTTCTTTTAGGTGGGCAGACGGGAGGCGCGACCTCCGCTGCTGTCGATGGTAATTTGGCCGTTGTAGGCTCAGGAAACGCAGATAGCGGCGCCGGTAGAGTATTCGTTCTTGAAATGGGTGATGAAGGCTGGGACGTTGCTGCTGAATTTGAAACCGCTTTTGTAGACCTCTATCCATCCGTCACTGGCGGTCAGGTTGAGTGTGCTGAGGGCGTTGCAGAAGGATTTGATTGCTCTGAAATTGACATGTTGTCCTTTGTATCACTCGGAGATCTGGGTGGCGGAAAAGGAATTCGCATGAACGATGTTTGGGGATGGACCGATCCTGAGACTGGTCGCGAGTACGCACTTGCCGGCCGTACAGACGGTACTTCTTTTGTTGACGTGACGGATGCTGAAAACCCAATGTACTTGGGTAACCTGCAGATGACGGAAGGCGCCAACGCAGCATCATGGCGTGATGTCAAAGTATTTGACAACCACGCGTATATCGTAGCTGATGGTTCCGGACAGCACGGAATGCAGGTCTTTGATCTAACACGTCTTCGTGATGTGACAGAGCCACAGGAGTTCGATACTGATGCGTTCTACGGAGAAATCGGTTCTGCCCACAATATCGTGATCAACGAAAGCACTGGTTTTGCCTACGCTGTTGGTGTTAATAGCGGTGGCGAAACGTGTGGTGGCGGTCTTCATATGATCGATATCAACAGCCCGAAAGAGCCTACTTTTGTCGGTTGCTTCGGACATGAAGGAACGGGGCGCAGTGGCACTGGCTATTCTCATGATGCTCAGTGCATCATCTATGCCGGTCCTGACACAGAGCATGGTGGCCAAGAAATTTGCTTCGGTGGAAACGAGACAGCAGTATCCATCTCTGATGTTACCGACAAAGAAAACCCTATTGCCCTGTCATCAGCAGAGTATCCTAATGCAGGTTACACGCATCAGGGTTGGATCACGGATGACCATGAGTACTTCTATGTCAACGATGAGTTGGATGAAGTGAGTGGTGGTCAGAGTCTTACACGAACGATGATTTTTGACGTGCGTGACTTAGACGATCCAGTTTTGGTTCGCGAATTCCTAGGCGAAACAGCTGCCTCTGATCATAATCTATACATTCAGGGTAACTACATGTACCAGTCGAATTATAGTGCTGGTCTTCGCATCCTAGATATCTCAGATCCGGGTAATCCGGTTGAAGTCGGTTATTTCGATGTCAATCCAAGTGGAGACAACGAAGCCGGATTTAACGGTACTTGGAGTAACTATCCATACTTCGAAAGCGGAACGATCATCGTTACCGGTATCGAGTCAGGGTTGTTCATGCTGAAAAAGCGTCAGATTGACCTCTAGTCTAAACATGTCGATCAGCATGTTGGATGGAAAGTCGTTCAGTTGATCGTCAAAGAGGGTTAAATTCAAGCCGTAACGTTCGGCACATGAATTACGTCTTATCAGGGCGGGGTCACTTCAGTGACCCCGCCCTGACTTTTTTCTGCCTTTATTATCAGAGACTAGACCCTTAATGTGCAGTATGCATTCTGGAGCACATAACCTCGAGCACCTCACTAAGCACGCCTCCCTTGCGGTCGGCGTGCGCCGTAGTGAACTTCGTGAGGGTGATGTACTCATGTTATACACACGTAACTCAGTCTATACCGCTCGATTCTTAGGCAAAGGCCGATTTGCTGTTACAGGGGGGTGGTTCGATCTGAACACCGGTTCTCCCGACGAAATTGCGATTACGGGCAGTACCTGGGGCGGCAAGTGTATTCATCGCGAGTTGGTGGCGAGTCCAGGCATGCGAGTAGAGTTTGGAAATCGCGTGGTCACATCCGTTCTCCAGCGTGTGGTGCGCATTCCAGCCACTTTATTAAACTGAAAGTCTCAGTCTAAGGTCGATTCGTCCGAATTCTCTTGACTCGACGGCGCTCACCAAATACTTTTTGGCTACACAGAGAGACTTCCCCCCCCACCCGTGTGTCTCTTTGTGTTATACAACCCGTTATGATTGGATTCCGCACAAAGTGGATCTGGCGTATCGTGAGTGTGCTGCTACTTAGTATCACGCTTACTATTCCAGTGAACGCACAATTTAAGGTGATCGGTCAGACCGATTCAGCCGCTATTCTAGAAGGCGTCAACGTCTTTCTGGAAGTGGAATACGAATCCGGGATGGCAGGTTTTTACATTGATGCTCCTCAGGGCTGGCAGGTCCGGCACGTCCAGCTTCGGTCTGAACGCGGTACGATCCAACGACTTCAAACACAGTTGCAGGAGGACGGACGGCTATTTGTGCCGGTAGGACAGTCCGTTAAGAGTGAAGACCAACTTATTCTTGGGATGATTTCCGGCTTGGATTCTGTTCCATCTCGTCTGCGTTTTATTCCCGTTGTCATCGAGGATCGCCGGCTAATCGAACGATTAGATCTGGCCGCCATTGTTCAGGTTGGCAATCGATCAATGGCTGTTTCCGCCACGAACCAGGTAGGTCAGTTCAAGGATCTTACGGATGGAGTTTTGCTCGACCTTCCAACGAATAGTGCTCTTGAAAATTCGAAATCATTTGCCTTGTCCCTGTGGGTCAAGACGACTGGGATGGGGGAATTGCTTCTTAGTACCTGGTCCGGAGGACAACAGGATAACTACCCAGTAGAACTGTTATTGGATGAATCGGGCTACCTAGAGTTTTTTCGTGGATTCAATTCCAAGCATGTGTCCATGAGAAGTCAACGTCCCATTGCTGATGGGAATTGGCATTTTCTCACTCTTAATTACAATCCGGTAAGTGAGTGGACGCATTTGTTTGTTGACGGAGAAGTAGAAGATTCACTCTACCACTCCACTTTCTTCCCAACTGATCCAGCCACCCGATTGGGCATTGGTCGCAGATTGTCTGATGATGATGGACCTGCGTCTCGTTCTTATTCGGGTGAGATAGATCAACTGCAAGTATCGGCTTCCTCTTGGAACAGAAGTGATGTGCAGACGGAAATGAATAATCCGGCTAGCCGAGGAGATTTTCTTAGGACGTTCGAGTCGCGATCCAATAATGACATTCCCACGAGCTTTTCAGATCTAAGATTTCAATCAGAGTCCATTCACTTGGTTGCGAAACTGGATGACCTCGGTATTAATGTTGAGTGGGAAAACCATGATTCAGACATCGTTCGATTTGAGTTAGAGCGTTCCAGAGACGGAGTTCAGTTTGAGTCCATTGCGACCCTATTAGCCATGCAAGGTTTGCATTCCTACCGCGATATTGCGTTTGCCGATGGGGTCATTTTCTACAGAGTAATTCCATATCGTCTTTCCGGAGCATCTGCGCCATCTAGACCTATGAAAGTAGGTGTTGGAGATCTTGAAGAAATTTTTACGGTCAGGCTAGAAGGGAATCACCCGAATCCGTTTAATCCAACAACCACCGTTTCGTACACGGTTGAAGAAGCACAATATGTCCGTATTTCTGTTTGGGATCTATCTGGACAGATGATATCCATATTGGTAGACGGAACACAGAGCCCAGGTTTTTTTCAAGTCCCATTTTCTGCAGAAGATCTACCGAGCGGAACGTATTTTGTCCGCATGGAATCCGCAGCAGGAATCCAGACCCACCAAATGGTTCTGACCAAGTAGTATTTTCAGTTGATATGGAAGAATGGAAGGCTTCCATGGCGAACCAGGGTCAGGATACCGTGGTTCTTAATCCAGGAGACACACTAACTGTGTAATTGTGAGAGGAAAAGGAATCCATATCGCTGTTTTAGCTGTTATCAGTATGCTTTCTGCATCTGATCTTCTGGCTCAGCGTCCAGTTCAGATGTTCGATCCGTTTTATAGGGGAGAATCAGCTGTTCGTAGTTTCTATGATCGATATGCGGTCACTGCAGAATTGAGCTACCGTCCAAATGCCTTGTTGCAGGGCGATGCCTCTCTTTCAACTCCGGCTGTAGGTACTGATGCTATAGGATTGAATTTACATCTGGAGTACCAGCTCAACGCGAATCTAGACCTTGGGATGTATGTGGATGCACGCGGAAATGCCGCTGGACAAGGATTGGGTTTCAGTTGGATAGTGCTCAAGTATATGTCCTATCAGGAGGGCACGGATTATGCCATCAGGCTGGCTATTGATCCGTCTTCGGATGGACGAAGTGGCTTTCCGCAGGCTGATCTTGCTTTCTTGTATTCGTCTCCCATGTCAGATCGAGTAACCGCAGATTTTGGCTTTGGAGTTAGGAGAGTTCAAATTGGTTTTCAGGAACTGGTGCCAGCTACACCGGAGGGCATTGATCCGGGTTCATCGATGGTTAGTCCTCCTGGTGCCTCAAATGATATTCTGCGTGGTCGGGCTCGCGGTTGGGAAGTTCACGCTACTTGGAGTCACAATATTTTGTTCGATCCAGCTGGAAGCAATTTATTTGTTTCATTGATGGCTGAAGCCGGGTCTTATGACATGTTGGAATGGATTGTTCAGCCGGAAGGTGATCAAGATTCTCGTACCCAAACCGATTATCGGGGTGGAGTGTTGTGGGCTCGTTCTGGTCTTGAGATTGAGAGACCAGCCTATCGGTTTGCTCCGTTCCTCGACCTACCGTTCCGTCAGTGGGCGCCCTCTACCGGTGAATGGCCCCGATCGAAGGTTCGGCTTGGCGTACGATTGATGCTTCGATAATCTATGCATATCTCTCCCCCTCTAGTAATAGGCATCCTATCGGATACCCATGGCTATTTTCATCCCAATCTGTTGCACTATCTGAAAGATGTGGACCTCATTCTCCATGCGGGGGATGTGGGAGGACCAGAAATTCTAGATGGACTCTCGACCGTTACCGAAGTCCGGGCGGTTTGGGGTAACATCGACGGGTGGGATCTGAGAAGGGAACACCCCGAACACAACAAATTTGAATTTGGAGGAGTCCGTTTCTGGATGACCCATATTGCCGGACGACCTGGAAGATGGCAACGTGGCATCGAGAAAGAATTAGAAAAAGACCCTCCAGACGTATTTATTTGCGGCCACAGCCATATTCTATGTATCGAAAGGGTCGAGAAGTTGAATAAAATGCTTTTCATTAACCCCGGGGCCGCGGGAAGACAAGGTTTCCAGCAAGTTAAATCCCTCGTTCGACTACATATTCAGGATGGAAAGGCCATTCAGGCAGAAGTGATTCATCTGGATGATTAACTTATCCTTTCATTTTAAACGATCTACATGTCAGACCAGCACCCGAATACCCGCCGAACAGATCGATTTGATCTAAGAGCGATTTACGAAACAAGCCAACTTCTCAGTTCTTCCCTGGACTTGGAGTTTGTATTGAGCAATTTGCTGCGCACCGCAATGGGCAAATTGCTGGTCACAAAAGGGGCAGCCCTTTTATACGATCCATTAGCTGCTGCGTACTCCATTCCTGCCGTTAAAGGCATATCTGGATTGGAGAAAGGGGGGAGCCTTGTTTTGACAAACGTGGATCTCGAAAACACGATGCAGGATGATCGAGTGCCTGCTCAGTTGCAAGAAGTGGGTATCAAATTGGTCTTCCCAGTTGCCTTTGGTCACCGGGAAATAGGTTTGATTGGACTAGGTGGAAAGTTTACGGGCCAGCCATTTGAAGACCAGGAACTGGAATTCATGGCTTCACTAGTGAATATGTCTTCTGCTGCCGTGCATAACTCGCTGATGGTTGAAGAACTGAAATTGGCGAATAGAGATCTGGATTCAAAGGTGCAGCAGCTCAATACGTTGTTCGACCTATCTCAGGAATTCAACTCCACAGTGGATCGATCGGGGCTAGTCAAGTTGTTGACCTTTGCTCTGATGGGCCAGATGTTGGTTAAGGAGCATATTTTTCTTATCCGAAGTATGTCCGACGATACCCGAACAGATAGTGGCGTTCATATCGTGACGGCAAAAGGGATTCGAAAGGACGAATTGTCTTCAGATGTTACTGAGGCGCTTTGTAAGGTTGAAGAGTTAGTTTTGTTAGACGGGGAAAACACACCGGAAGGTTGCGAGATTTTAAAGGAAAAAGGCTTTTCCCTGATCTTGCCTATTCGGCAACAGGGTGAGGTAGGCGCGCTACTTTGTCTTGGAGCTAAAATGACCGGGCAGGCCTATCAGCCCGATGAAATCGAGTTTCTTTACGCCCTTGGAAACTTGGCGTTTGTGTCGCTGCATAATTCCTATCTCGTCGATGACCAGCTTGAAAAAGAGCGTTTGGAAGAAGAAATGCGCCTGGCTAGAGAGATTCAAGAACGGCTACAGCCCACTGAACTGCCTAAGTTTGATGGCATCGAAACAGCTAGTCTTGCTCTGCCTAGTCGGCACGTAGCGGGAGACTATTTTGATGCTATAGAGCTGGATAAAGATCGCATTCTTTACGCGATTGCCGATGTTACGGGCAAAGGAGTGCCTGCCTCTCTTTTGATGTCCAACCTGCAGGCATGTCTTCGTATTCTCGTGCCATTGGATCTTAGTTTGGAAGAGGGTACAGCCCATATGAACCGAGTGATTACTGAAAACACGGGTTACGATAAGTTCATCACTTACTTCCATGGGATTTTCAATAAAAAGGATAGTTCCTTCAAATACGTAAATGCTGGGCATAACCCGCCCACTTTGGTTCGTGCGGACGGGTCTATTGAACTGCTCGAGGAAGGGGGTCTCTTGTTAGGCGTTCTAGCAGGCATGCCCTACGAGAGCGGAACGGTTACGTTGAATCCAGGAGATGTGTTGGCCATGTTTACGGATGGCGTAACCGAGGCGATGAGCCCAGAAGGTGAAGAATGGGGCGAAGAACGATTGGAGCCTTTACTAGCGTCTATACGCACTAAAACGGCCGAGGCTATTCTCGATGATGTACACGAGGCGATCAAAGAGTTTACCCACAATGCACCCATTTTGTCAGATGATCTGACCATGATTGTGTTGAAAACCACCTAGCGTTGCAAGCGTCCTGAAGGAAAGACTACGACGCTTTCGTTTCCATCCCGTCCGATAGCAGATACACCAAAAAGGAAATTGTCGATGACCATTCCTTTCAGGGTGAATTGCGTCGTTGAAGAGTCTACAAATCTGGAATGAGTCCATTGCGGAGCCGTTGTCTCTCTCCAGTGAATCTTGTATCCAGCTAGTTCGGGATCTTCTACGGCATCCCACTGAAGGGTGGTGGAGGGCCTTACGGCGCCGCCGATCCGGACCTGGTCCGGACTTGGCGGCGCCCAGGCAAGACCAGCTAAAGCGACGGCATTTACAGCTGTAAGCCGAGCGGCATAGTCGAAGTTTACGCCTTCAATTACATCTCCATATTGGACACCATTCTCCTCTCGAATATTTTGATGCTGGCGCACATAATTTTCGTGAGTTTCCATGATTCGAATTCCAGGAAAACCAGCATCATTGAACGGACGGTGATGTCCTCCTCGGCCAAATCGATCAAGGCGATAGATGAGTTTGGCATCCAGATTGGTGAAGTAGATGTCAGTCATTCGGTCTACGTAGCGCGCAAGTTGTCTAGATACGCCATCCACTTCGCCACCTTCAAATCTCCGCCGTCCACGAGCCTGATCTGTTTCAGTGATTGGGGTGGGTTCTGAAAAGACGCGAAAAGAGCTGTTATCGATCACACCATCGACGCCTTCGATATTGCCAATCATGTCATTGTTTAGGACTCCAACGACATTCCAATCCTCATCCCGGGCTATTGACGCCATGTATGCGCCGCCCCACAAGCCTTGCTCTTCTCCAGAGAGACCTGCATACACGATGGAGTTTGGAAAAGAATACTGACTAAGTAGTCGGGCCGCTTCTAGTGTCCCGGCCATTCCAGAGGCGTTGTCATTCGCACCCGGTGCGTCGCCCTCACCATCGGTTCCACTTGAGTTTCGAGAATCGATGTCACCACTCATGATCACGTAATTGTCGGGATGGCGAGTACCTCTCTGGATGGCTATGACGTTTACCACCCAAACATCTTTTACCGCTCTTGAACTAGACCCTTCCTGAATTAGAGAGCGCTGGAAGTAGACCTCAAGACAGGCATTACATGCCTCAGAAATGGCGTCGAATTCGCGTTTTATCCAGCGTCTAGCCGCGCCTATCCCGCGGGAAGTTGAAAGCGTATCAGAAAAGGTGTTGCGTGTGCCAAAACCGGCCAGGGTCCGAATATCAGATTCAATTCGCTCGGCAGAAGAGGCCTCGATCATTGCGTAAATGCGAGAATCGGTTGAAGGGGGAGCCTGCGTTGAAGACTGAGCCTGCGCTGTGGCTATCGAACAATAGAAAACGAGGCAACCGACAGAGAAGAGAGTAGAGCGGGTCATCTTGATCAGGATTGGTGTACCTGAAGCCTACGAAAAGTAATTGACCTGTACAATCTGTTGAAAACTCTCAGGACTATCTATCGTAGCTGAATTAAGCAGTATATCGGCGCTAGGAGGGAGCATTCGTGGCAATTTAATGCGATAGTATGCGACAGCAAGCGGCTAAAACCCGGGTGAGCCACGACCGGGCGAAGCACCCCCTCAAATGCTACGCCCGGTCGTTATGTGGCCCACTCTTTTCTGAACATCGCATACGATGCTCGCTTCGGGCGTTGGCCAGACTCTGCCGGCTACTTGGTTAATCGACCGTTGAAGACCACGATTTAAATACTGTGGATAAGTAGACGGTCTTAATTATTGGGTCATGTTCGCCGATAAAGACACAGAGTGTATCCATCGTATAACTAAAGATGTTTTTAGCATCCACAAGAGTCCATGCCCCAGAGTTTGATGGCATTTTTAGCCATGTTGCTTGCTTCAATTATTGCATTGAACCAAATGACCGCACAAGTCGAGACCTACGATCAGATGATTTCGGCCGAGTACGAACTGATGGCAAACGGCGTAGCTCTAGAGCAGATGGAAATCATTGATCTCAGTACAGACTATGACGATCTCGAAGACTGGGATGGCATTGAGATGACCAAAGACTTTTCCATTGATGTATCGACAGTGACGTTTGACTTGGAAATTGATGTCGACTGGGTAGACGACAATGGTGTGGTCTCGGCAAGCCCGACCGATCAAAAACAAATAACGATATCTGCTTCACAAGAGGACTACTCACGCACCTTGGTTGCACACACCCGACTGTTCAGCGATTAAATCATGCATATTCTACTAGATCATATTTCTGCTTGGATGATTTCGGGCTGTGTAATTCTGATGGTGGTAAGTACTCAGTTCAATGCTCAGCGTTCATCCGTAGAGCAAAGTATCGCATATGGTGCAAAGGCACAGATACTTCAGATGGCTGATATGATGGAGCAGGAGCTTCTGCTCATTGGGGAGGGAACGGACGACACAATTGAGACCGTTACGGAGAACGATGCAGGTGAAACCGTAGAGTTTACTTTCCATCGCGAAGATGATGGAGGGTCAGATATAGAGGTCTCGTATCAGTTAGTGGAGACTGAATCAATCGAGATCGATGACGAAGAGACCCAATTGTATCGATTAGATCGATATGAGGACGGTGTAATAGACGGTGGAGGTTCTTCAACGATGTCGCATTTTCGAATAACGATGTTGGATGCTTCGGGGACGGAAACGGCCTCCGTTGCCAGTGCAAGGCTTTTACGGCTGGCCGCCGTCAATGCATATGCCCATGGTGATACCGAAGACATGTTTCTATACGAATCGTATTGGGGCCTCACCATTCGCCCAATGAATCTGGAATAATAAAATCGAAAAATCGACCTGACGCTTAAGATCGTCTGAAAATATCCGATCCCCTCTACGTAACTCCCGCCAATTTTCCCCTCAAAAGAGTCATGGGTAAAGGAACGTTAATCATAGTACTGGTCTCATCGATGACCGCAAGCGCTATGTATCTATCTCGCGACGAAGGCATGTTTATGTCGGCTAGCGAAACAGCAGAGTATGAAGCAAAGGTAATTGCCCGTGAAACGGCTCAGTCAGGCTTCAACGTATTGGTAGGAAAAGTAAAACGAGACTTCGAAAATTACCGAGGCAATTATAGCGACCTCACGTATGGCCAAGCGTTTTATGATATTTCCGCTCTTGAAGGGGAAAACGACGAAGTAGTGTTAACAGCGGTAGGAAAGTTCGGAAACTACGAATATGAGATATCCGGCTCAATCTTTAGATCTAGCGACCGATTATTGGACGCATTGACTATCGATGGTGCCCTTGACGGCTTTACGATGAGTGGATCCGGGATCGTTTCCGGAATAGACGCACTACAAAATGGGAAACCAGGCCCGGGACCCAATGTTCATGCTGTTTTAGCCACAGGAGATGAGGAATACCAAGTTTTATTGGCAGGGGGTCATGGAGACCGAATGCAAGGATTGGATGGGGAGTCGGATGTTGAAGATGGCAGCCCTGAGGTAGATTTAGATGAATTGGAATCTGCTATCCGGAATTACTCTGGGTCGGCACTTGTTCATTCAGATGGTAATGCCAGTTATAACAATACCACGTTAGGTACCCGAAGCAATCGCAAGGTTGTTAAAGTAGAAGGCGACGTGGTCTTGAAGGGATCAACGTCTGGAAACGGAATTTTATACATCACGGGTGGTAATCTTCTTCTTCAGGATGAGGCTACTTGGACCGGACTAGTGTTCGTAAACAATCCGTTTGGCGGATATCATATTATTGAGGATAACGGTGCGATATATGGAGCCGTTGTGATCAGGACGGGTGAAAACTCAGGTGAGATAGAGTACGGTTTTGGTGAGGATGAAGAGAATGAGCAGGATGACGGCTGCGCCGTTTCTGAAAAGTCCTCTAAGAAGCATTCAAAGAAGTACTCTAAGAAGCATTCAAAGAAGTACTCTAAGAAGCATTCAAAGAAGCATTCAAAGAAGTACTCTAAGAAGCATTCAAAAAAGTCGTCTAAGAAGCATTCTAAGAAGTCCTCTAAGAAGCATTCTAAGAAGTCCTCTAAGAAGTCTGATAAGTCTTCCTGTGACTCCGAGAAGTCCTCGAAGAAGCACTCCAAGAAGTCCTCGAAGAAGCACTCCAAGAAGTCCTCTAAGAAGCACTCCAAGAAGCACTCCAAGAAGTCCTCTAAGAAGCACTCCAAGAAGTCCTCTAAGAAGCACTCCAAGAAGTCTTCTAAAAAGTCAGACAAGTCAGATCAGTCAGGCTCCAACAATTTTAATGGCAACAACAATGACAAAGTCTACGTCTGCCATGCCCCACCAGGAAACATTGCCAATAAGCATTCGATTTCTGTAGGGTCATCGTCGTCATTGAGTGCCCACTTAGCTCATGGCGATTCTGAGGGTATTTGCGAGTCGGATGTATTCACTGTCGAAGGCGATCCCATGCTAGTGACCATCCGAAACAACGGTCAAATCCACTTTAGCTCTGCAGCTCTTCGTCCCTTGAAGGACTTACTTGCACAGATTGATTTGGACGAAAATGGGTTTAAGGTCAACGCAGTCGGAGAAGACCAGATTAAAATTGACGATGCGGTTATGATCAAGAGATAAATAAAACGGTGTGTTACACACTGAGACCCTTCTACCTCTCTTTAATAGAGGTGGAAGGGTTTTTTTATGTATTAAATCTCCTAAACACAATTACTTAAGATCGCTTAAGATCGCTGATCTGTCAGTCGATACCATCCAGACGACCGTCCTCTTTCACCCGAAAGCGGTTGCCTTTGTAGAACTTAAAACTCGGTTAGAATGATGTCTTCTCAGTGCCTCTCGAAAGGCCGCGTCTTCGTCAAAATGATGTTGGTTGTGGCCATGTTTCTTGTTTCCGGATGCATGGATCAGGTGGTCGATATTCAGGGAGGTACAGATTCTCAGGAAGTATCATCCAATAAAATTCGAAACCGACACTTAATCTCGAAGGCCGTTCAGTCAGTTGGCAAAGATGGCGATCAGACAGCCGTCGTATTTGCCATTGATCCGTACAAGATTGTCGACCGTTACAAGATTGTCGATCGGTACAAGATTGTCGATCGATATAAAATTGTGGACCGATACAAAATCGTTGATCGGTATAAAATTGTTGATCGCTACGAGTTCACTGATACCTTTTATGGGTATTCTGTTTGGGTGGCAACCAAGCACCTGGATGAATTCATGCATGAGTTGGCGAACGATCCTACCATTGATTGGGTTGAGCCGGTATTCAGCACATCCATGGTTCCAGGCCGCCTGAAAAAATCAGCGTTGAAGCAACGAATTCCATGGTCGGTCAAGATGGTTGGCGGGACAAAAAGCTGGACTAAATCAGGCAACGGAGAGGGCAGCGTAGACGTAGATGTGTTCATCATTGATACTGGTGTAACCAGTGCGGATGTAAACCTCGTTGAAGCCCGGGATTATGCGGGGGCCGGATCCGTTCACGATGTTGACGGACACGGAACGAACATAGCAGGAATAATCGCAGCGAAAGATGACGACCAAGGAGCGGTTGGTATTGCTCCGGGCGCTAGACTTCACAGCTATAAGGTGTTTAATGATGATGGTATGGGAGATGATACCTATGTAATCGCAGCATTGGAGGATGTGTTGGCTTGGAAGCGTGATCATCCGTCTTCACCTGCCATTGTAAACTTAAGCCTGGGTGTGGAAGTGGGTCGTGATCCGACGGCGCTGGACGATGCCGTTCAGTCCGTAATAGATGCCGGAATTACGGTCGTGGTGGCGGCCGGTAATGGTGCTACAAATGCAGACTTAGTTACTCCAGCTCATGTGAGCGAAGCGCTAACTGTTGGATCTCACGCACGCAACAAAAAGTTTTCTAAATTTTCCAATTTCGGAGCATCACTAGACTTGCTTGCTCCGGGTGAGAAAATCCTTTCTTTAGCACCAGGCTTCGGGTTTTCCGAGTTGAGCGGTACATCTATGTCGGCTGCTCATGTTACTGGAGCTGCTGCTCTTTATTTGGGTCAGTACCCAATGGCCACTCCGTCTGAAGTAGGGAGTTATCTGATCCAGATGAGTTCATCTCAACGAGCCATAAAAAAAGTGCCATCACGAACGGCTAAGACCATGGTATGGGTCGGCAACATGTCGTTGGCTTCAAGCGACGGATAAATCAATAGATTTTTTGAAAAAGGGGGGCTTGCCAAAGGCAAGCCCCCCTTTTTTTATGGATTCCTTTTCGGATCAGTTTTTCGGGTTAAAAAAGTCCTATCTATTTTTTCAGCGGGCTTAAGAAGGTCTAAAAACTGTCGATACTGCCTTTGTGAGTTATGGCCGGCTTCCAAAGGAAACCAGCCGAGCCCCGTTCCCCTTTTAAGACATTGTGACGTGACTATTCTGAGGAGAATGAAATGGGAAAAGGGATACTTTTTTTGGTACTCAGTACTTCATTTGTTTTGACCCAAATGAAATCGGGAGAAATTGAAACGGAGATTGCTATTGAGCAAGTCCGAACGGAATACGAAGAAAATGTATTAGCCAGAGAAATAGCACATTCTGCGCTCAACCTGGTTATCGCTAAGACAACGCAAGACTTTACTGGTTTTAGATCTGACGAAAGTGGAAGGATCTATCGGGACGGGGCGTATTCCTTTTCAGCAGTTGGAGAAGCACAAGGACCCATTACAATTACGGCATTTGGTCAGGTCGGGTCTGCGGTCCATCAGATTCAGACTACCCTGGCGAGAACAGGGTCGCCCCTGTTGGATGCTACGACCTTTGATGGCCCCGTCTCTTCGATTACCGCAAATGGAAGTTCGTTCGTGATTTCGGGTTTGGATTCTCCTGCCAATGAATCGGATACCGAAGGAGGAAACGGACTGGATGGGCATGCGATACGAACAATTCTTCCAGCGACAGCAGCAGCCTTCTCCGAAGAAATAGATGCGAGCCAGATGGTAGGTATCAATGGAGCCGGAGATATTGTGACAGGTAAAGCCGATCTGGATTTAGATTTGTTGCAAGAATCCGTGCTAAGCCATCCTGACCTAGTTACGCTAGAAGGGGATCAGCGGATAACGGGCAACAAGATGTACGGTAGTCCAGATAATCCCATTTTAATGCATGTTAATGAAGACTTGACGGTTCGAGGAAGCGTTTCTGGTCATGGTGTGCTCATCGTAAGTGGCTCTTTGTCTGATGCCGGCGCGATTCACTGGAAAGGGCTCGTAATCCTTGCTCATCAAGGAGGTGACCACGAATTCAAAGGCAATTCGGAAATTTTTGGTGCTTTGGTCATTCGCTCTCTTACTGAGGACGGGGAGACTGGGGGCTATGATGACGCGGGCTTGGTTGGTGGCCAGATTGATGTAGATGTGTTTGATTCGGTAGGTGATCTGACCTATCACGAACACCAATATGACGATAAGTTTGATACGGCAGGAATAGAGATCCTATCTGCAGACTGTGAAATAGATGGTGGATTGTGCTGGGACCGAAATGTGGTTTCTACTGGACTTGAGGAAGTCAGAATAGTCGTTGAGAATACCGAAGGGGTAGGGGGCACGTATTCTTTTCAAACAATGTCTACGTTTATAACAGGGGCCATTTCGTCAGGGTTCACCAGTGAAGTAAATCTAGTGGATGTGATTTCTTTAAATATGGCCTTTTCGTCGTCATGTGACCTCCTCGGTTTATCTCCCGGAGATGTTTGGGCCGATGGAGCTGTTCGTGCGGGAGGATTAACGGTCAAGATCTTTGATATGACTCCTGAAGAGTCTGGAGGGGAGGCTACCATTCTCCATGAGGTAGTTGTTTACCGACATTCTGATGCTTCTTCCTGTTCTGAAATCGATTCGGAAGAAGTGGAAGTGCAGCCTATTTCGTTTTATATCAACGGGAGCGTGGGTATTCATAAAAGCTATTCGGCACTCTCGTCTGTGATCGATCTACTACCCGCTATCGAAACAACCCCACCGGAAATTACCATGGGAACAGTAAAACAAAACTCCGCGCGCATGTCGAATCTCTAGTAGAGACCTGACCGGAGTGTGCTGGGGGTGTCTGGGTCTAAATCGGTCCAGACACCCTTTTTTTTGCCGATTTGAATGTCTTTTAATGGCTTAAGTCGGAGGTGTATTCGTCGATACGAACCTTGTCAGGAGGGCTAAAATCCTTCGAATCGAATATAAGTTTAGACGAGAAATGGAAATTCAAAAACCACATCAGAATAGTACGGACAAGGCTAAACAAGCCTCGACGACGGTACGTCCAGAGGGCATTGGACGGAACAGTGCACGAGCAGGTCGAGCGCCTTCTCGTTCTGCGGCGATTTCTGCTGAGACGTCAAGACTCCCCCTTTTTGTGTCATCTATTGCTGAAAATACGCCTGCTTCTTTGTTCGGTGAAGACCGAATCAGGTATCAAGCCGATCAACTTTCGCGTATCGATATTCGAGATCGCACGCTCCTACGGGCATTTTTCGATGTGTACTTGCGAAAAATGATCTCACTCAATGCGTCTGATGTGGACATGGGAGGAAGCTCTTCAAAGGGGCAGGTTTGGTTCAGGATCAACGGCGAAAAAAAACCAGATCCGGCACTCGGGAAATTGTCCATAGACGAATCGACTTTTGTGATATTGAGCCTCTTGAACAAGGCCAAGTTGGATTCCCTTAAAGAATGGAAAGCCGCAGACTTCTCGTATGAGTTGCCTCTGGACACGGGGAACAAACGAAAGAGATTTAGGGCCACTATCTATTTGGATATGGGCACGTTGGCAATCAACATGAGGGCCATTTCAGATGAGCTCCGACCACTCACATCTCTCGGTTTTCATCCAATGGTGGAAAAAGGGATGATGTTTCGTCACGTTCGGGATGGTCTTACGCTTGTAACGGGCGTCACTGGATCAGGAAAAAGCACCACATTGGATTCCATCATTGATGCAAATAATGCAGATGTGCACGGTCACGCTGTAATCATAGGAAATCCGCTAGAGTTCGTGCACGCGTCGAAGAAGTGCATAGTCAGACATAGGGAAGTTGGATCTGACGTTCGCACCTTCAAGGACGGAATCGTTCAAGCGCTACGTCAGGATCCCGATATTATTGTGATTGGCGAAATGAGAGATCCTGCAACGATCTCATCAGCCTTAGAAATAACCGACTCCGGTCACAAGGTTTTTTCAACTCTACACACTTCGTCCGCTTTAGAATCCATTGACAGGATTATCGCCGAATATCCACCAGTTGAACAGACTCGGGTTCGTTTCCGTCTGGCCGATGTCCTTAGATGTATTGTTTCTCAGAAGCTCTGCCCCAAAGTGGGTGGCGGACGAGTTTTAGCCAAGGAAGTTATGTGGATGACCCCTTCAGCTCGTGCTGCCATCAAGAATGACAATACGAACGAGATATATCAGATGATGTGGGAAGGATGGAATATTGGACAGATCACCTTGGAGCAGGACCTGTATCGATTGATGAGACAAGGACTGATTACCCCTGAAACCGCCATCAACTACTGCAACAACAAACGCCGATTCCAACAATTGGCCAAGTAGCCCAATGAGTATGTTTAAGTACAGTACAAAAAGCGAATATATTCTTGGCGTATCGGTTTCCTCCCGAAAAGTCGAGGCTGTCCTTGTGCACGACGCCCCTTCTGGGCCTATGGTTTTGCGTACGTTTGTTCGAAAACGGGCTGGCCAGGATCTGTTCGCTGGAATGATGGGACCGGATGTGTCTTCGTCATCTGATGATGCTTCTTTCTCTATCTCCACCGGAAACGAGTCAGATTCTTCCTCGGTTTTTTTAGCTTCGGAATTCGGGAGTGTCAACTCAGAATCCGCCGCAGTTTTTGAACGAGAAGCAGCTCCGACCCAATTTGCCACGCCGTGTGATTTAGAATTATTAGACATTCTGTCCGAATGTCTAGATGCTGGATACGAAAACGTTCAAGTAGCATTCGCTCTTTCCTCAGAATACCTAGGCACAACCCTCTTAAAAGAATCTTTTGAAGGCGTTAAGCAGTCGGACAAGAAAAAGAAAAAGAAAGGAAAAGGAGCAGAAAAGGATCGTCTTTTCACTTTACTAGGTGCGGCGCAAACAGCCTCGTTTTCCGAAAAGAAAACAAGTTTCATCCCGTTGGGGTCTATGAACCAGTCTAATGGGCACTTAGCGGTATTTGCGCTGGGTACCGAGCCCATAACGGGTTCGATTGAGACGATCCGTAATCGAAAACGTCCTTTCCCAAACATTTCCTTTATGGATACGGAAGTGACGTTGATGCTTGCTCTTGTCCGGGCTGCCCTGCTTACGCAAGGGTCGGAAGTAGACGATGTGACGACGGGTAATGCGGCTACCGTATTTGTGCGAGTTGGAGCAGAAGACACGTTTGTGATGTTCTTGGAGGGCGATAAGCTGGTTCACTTTGAAAGCATTCGCTCTATCACCACATTTGACCCTTCTGAGACCATCTGTAGTAGAATTCTTCTTATGCATGATGAGTATGGAGAGGGTGATGCCCAGAATATGATGCTCTTTTCTGAGGCCGGAGAGGCATCGCTGCTTGATGGTTTATCGCTCTTCTTTCCGCAAACTAAGATTACCCTGTTGAGGGATAGCCTTCCTGAACTTGAAGAAGAACGGGCTGCTCGGATAGACCAGGAAGGAATGCTGGCAATGGCATCCGCTTTTAGACTCGTTAAAGACGAGATTTATGAAGACGTGTTTAGCGACGTGGATTTTATGAATCCAAAGCTGAAAGGACGCAAGATGCAGTTGCCGTTTTCATGGCCTATTGCCGCCATGATCATTCTGCTATTTGGTTCAACATTATTTTTTGTTCAGCGCTACTTCACTCAGAGTCACCAGATTGAGATGACGAGATTTGAGCTATCCCAATTTCCAGAAGAGATGATTTCTGAGGACGCGAGCGTTCTACAAATGAAAATTGACAGTTTGCTGTCTCGATCTAATGGTATGGTCGATGCGCTGGGTTTATTGGATTCACTTTTGGTCGGTAGTGATGTTTGGAGTAGGGCTCTTGAGCGTACTTCAGTGAATACTGCAGACATTTCAGGTCTGTGGATCGAGCGCTGGGAAGAAAATGAACCTGGAGAACTTGAGATTTCCGGGACATCCGTCGATCGAGGGCAGATTGTCGAGTTTGCCTCAAAGTCTGGTGCGAATATCACCAGTTTGGAGTTCGACAATATTCGAGACTGGCCTGTTTATACTTTCCATATGACGATGGAGATGAGTCGGGAAGTACCTGAAGCCGCTATTTACTTGATAGAAAATATCGATGAAATAATGAGTGATAAAGCCGATTTAGAAGCGCTTGAAGCGCCTTCAATCGCTAACGCCACAGAGACTGATTAAACGCACTTGAATCCATGTCAAACTTAGTTCAAAACCTCATCATTCTGTGCTTTTGCTGGGCAGTAGCCACTGCTAGCGGCGTATATGTGACGTTTTTTGACCAGCCGGGAGAAATGGAGCGGCTTGACAACGCGGAGAAGGTTGCCCGCATGAAGCAGGTAGAGCTTTCCTCGCTTATGGCCGAAATGGAAGATTCTGCAGGTATGGCAGGTAATCTGGTTAACCGATGGAATGCACGCTACAAAATCGTTCCTCAAGCTTTGGCTTCAGAAGAAGTCATTCGGTATCTGAACGAACTAACTCAGACGGGTTTTCAGCCGTTTGACATTTCCTTTGATGAGCACGAAGAATCCCCTGACTTTAGTAAGTACGTTTTTGATATCACAGGAAAAGGCGAATTTTCTTCCGTTTATAACCTGATCTGGTCTCTGGAAAACAGTAGAATTCTCTACTTAATTCAGGATCTGGAAATGAACCATTTCGATCTCATCACAATGGATGCTGAAACGCAACGCCAAAAGATGAACGTAGTTGTCGAGTTCAGTTTCACTCTTGAGGCTTTCTATGGTGGAATCGCAGGTTTAAGTGCCCATGATGAATTGCAAGGTGGTCTTGAAAGTGCTTTGAATGCTTCAGATCCCGTTGCTGGATGGCCTGTCGTTCCTATTGATGTGCTCCCTGCCAGATATGCTGTGATGAATCCATTCCACCCATTGATTCTTGAGAAAATCCCGCCAAATACGTTCAATCTTGTGAATCTGGAGAAAGCATCCCTCAACATGATTGTGGGTACTCAAGCGATACTAGAATGGGAAGATGAACTCATTTCTATTGGTGTTGGAGACCCGGTCTATTTAGGTCAGGTGATTTCGGTCGATCCAAGACATGGAACTATGATTGCACGCCTTAACAAAGGTGGCATTATGGATGAGGTGGTTCTGACTATGGAACGAGAGGACCTGTACAAACAGGCTCAAGGCCAGGTTCAGCTATCACCCAATCAGCAATAATGAAAACGCTTCGCGCGGTGACGAGATGATGAACACATTGAACCAGAAAATCAGCAATCTGATGCTTGCCCTTGTAATAGGTATCGCATTGTTTGCAGGCGTTCCCCAGGAAGCCGCAGCTCAGCGCAATGTGCGGGCATACATTCCGCCCGACCAATTGGTGTCTCTACTTCCTTCGACACCGTTCAATATTTTCACTGAACATATTGGGCCTGTGTTTGAAAGGGTAACAGGTAAGTCAGTGATCGATCCCGAATCGCGTACTCATCCAATCGGAATATCTATTTCTGGAGTTCATTTTTTGGACGCATTGGAACTCGTGCTGAGTTACAACGACTTAGAGTACCGCGAGACCGACCGCTATTTCATGATTCAAGAGAAAGCTCCCGACAATTTGATTTTAGGTGCGGAAGCGGCAACAGGGTCCTTTGCTGGAGTGGACCCCGGATTAACCTTAGCTCCCGCTACCATTGATACACGTCAGATTCAGATAAATGCTGTTCTATTTGAACTGAATCACACGTTGGCCAAGGATTCTGGAATCAATTGGAGTGTCATATTTGGTTCCACAGGAGGAACGACTGGTGCAGGTGGTGGTGGATCTGGTGGTGCGGGTGAAGAAAGTGATGTCACGTTTTCCCTTAAAACTGAAAAAATATTTGAAGGTCTTGACGACATTCTATCCACGCC
>ERZ1046876.640-NODE-640-length-26038-cov-6.473810_pt1 | contig 26038 bp, 23 predicted proteins | sample MGYA00383094_ERZ1046876 | MGnify/ENA primary metagenome ERZ1046876 (study PRJEB29581, sample SAMEA5548364) | metagenome | biome: marine; feature: coastal; material: water | depth 50 m | study: Short-term variability in the microbial, nano- and picoplankton...
TAGGGTCGGTTTGAAGAATGTCTTCACCCATAATCCATAACGCTTTAAGTTTTCCTTCTCTGGCAGCTTGGAACATTTGGGGAATCTTAAGGCCGTCTTTTATAGGTATTTCACTTTTATATACTGATTCAAAATGTTGTTTGATTTCTGGTTTTTTGTAGTCTAAATAACCCGCACCAAGATCGGGTCTCACACCGACATCTACTGCGCCTTGTACGTTGTTTTGTCCACGTAAAGGATTGACACCTGTACCCACTCTACCCACGTTGCCAGTCATCATGACCAGACCAGACAGTAACATAATGGCATGACTGCCTTGGTAGTGCTCGGTAATGCCTAATCCATGAAAAGACATAGCGCGTTGGGCCTGACCATAGATATGCGCAGCTTCTTTTACTTGGGCTTTTTTCAAGCCTGTAATTTCTGCTAACTGAGCAATGTCTTGAGACAATATTTGTTTTTTGAAATCGGCAAACCCTTCAGTGCGATTTTTAACAAAGTCTTGGTCAACATAATCCAATTCAATGAGGTAATAGCACAGCATTTGTAACAATGCAATATTACTTCCAGGACGCAGTTGCAGGTGACAAGAAGCATATTTAGCAAGTTCAGAGCGTCGAGGGTCAACAACAATCAGTTTTGCCCCAGCAATGGTTGCTTGTTTTATTTTAGCACCAGTAACTGGATGCGCTTCGGTTGGGTTAGCACCAAATAACAACAAACAATCAGCCAATGGGATTTCATCGATTGAGTTGGTGGCAGCACCCGTACCATAAACTTTATCCATACCAAAAGCGGTAGGTGAATGACAAACCCTAGCACAGCCATCAATATTGTTGGTACCAACAACAACACGCATGAATTTTTGCATTAAATAATTTTCTTCATTTGTGCAGCGTGCAGAAGAAATACCTGCAATGGCGTCTGCACCATGTTGTTCTTTAATGCCTTCTAATCTGTTGGCAATATAAGTAAAAGCCTCGTCCCAACTCACATTCACCAATTCACCATTTTTACGAATCATTGGGCTGGTTAGACGCTCTGGATGGTTGACATATTCAAAAGCATAACGCCCTTTAACGCAGGTATGTCCTTGATTAACTTCAGAGTCTTTAACGCCGTTGATGGCAATTACTTGGTTGTTTTTTGTTTTAACTTCAAGATTGCAGCCCACACCACAATAAGTGCAAATGGTGCGTGTTAATTTTTCAGATAATATTGTTTTAGCTTGGTAGCGATCACTCAGTGCATTGGTTGGACAAGTTTGTACGCAAAGACCACAACTGACACAGCCAGATGAGGAAAAGTCTTGCTCAAGTCCTTGTATGATGCTACTCCTAATACCGCGACCACTCATTGCCAGGGCAAACTGACCTTGTACTTCGTCACAAGCACGAACACAACGATAACAATGTATGCATTCATCAGGATTAAAGTTGATGTAAGGATGTGGTTTTGAGATTTCTCCTGGTTCCTTTGTGTCAGGATAGCGACTGTTATTGAGCTGGTATTTTTCTAACAGTTTTTGGAAATTACTGGGCGCCTCACCTGGCGCAGGTGTTAGTTTGTCTTTTGGATAGTTGCTTAATAATAATTCAACAATACCTTTTCTTGCTTTGGTCAGGCGTTCGCTTTGCGTGATAACTTCAATATCTGCTGATGCTGGTGTATGACAAGCGGCCATCAGCCTGGAGTCTTTGGCGTTTTTATGTTTGACTTCTACCATACAAATACGACAGGCGCCAAAGGGTTCTAGTATTGGGTCATGACAAAGAGTTGGAATTTCATCTCTACCAAAATGCTTGCTAACACAATCATAAATGGTTTCATCACCAGTTAATGGATAACTGTTGTTGTTAATAATAATTGAATGATTGTTTGTCATAGTTAAATAAAATAAGGGGTTAATTCTTCTTCAAACTGATTGATAATATTACGTATAGGTAGGGGGATGCCACCACCGAGTGCACACAACGAAGTTGTTTCTAATAGCGATAATAATTCTTCAAGAAAAACGCCATCCATTAAAGATTTTTTTGTAATGGCGTCATTAATCAGTATTTCCGCTTTGGCTGTCCCTAATCTACAAGGTGTACATTTGCCACAAGATTCATCTGCCATATATGCAAATATATGGTGCATGAACTTTAACATTGGGAATGTGGATGGAATGGCAATAATGCCCGCATGTCCTAAAGCAAACCCTTGTGTTTGAAAGCTTTCAAAATCCAGGGTGAATTTATCAATAGATTCTGTTGCAACAATAGAGCCTAGTGGACCGCCCACTTGCAAGGCTTTGACATCGACGTTAAAGCCACCTGCATCTGTGTAGATAAGCTGCTCGAACGCATAACCAAAATCTACCTCATAAAGACCAGGCTTGTTAAATTGACTGTCTAAAGAGATGAGTTTGGTGCCTTTGCTTTCTTGAGTGCCAATCGCAGCAAAAGCATCGCCGCCATTTTGTAAAATCCAAGGAATATTGGCAAAGGTTTCAACATTAGAGACAATGGTAGGCCTGCCCCACAATCCATAAGTTGCAGGATATGGTGGTCGTGTCCTTACTTCTGGACGAAGTCCTTCAATTGAATTAAGCAGGGCGGTTTCTTCGCCACAAACATAAGAGCCAGCACCAGGGACGATTCTAAATGAAAAGTGTTTGCTGATACTATCGTCTAAGGCGTTGAATGCTTTGATGGCATGTTCAACCGCTGTGATTGCTTCTGGGTATTCGTAACGTATATATAGGTAACCCGTATTAGCACCAGCGGCAATGCCAGCAGCATACATGCCAGCCATGACTTTATGAGGTTGTTCTTCTAGCAAGTAGCGATCAGAAAAAGCACCAGGGTCTCCTTCGTCAGCGTTACAGACAATATATTTGTCTTTACTGGTTGTTTTGGCCATTTGCTCGCATTTAAAAGCAAACAAAAAACCACCACCACCGCGCCCTCTAAGTTTTGAGTGCTCCAGTTCTAATGGAATGTTTTGATTCTCAAGCGCTGTTTGATAAAGCGCTTCAATGGATGCAGGTTTACTGGTTAGGATATTTGACTCGGCAAGCCCATAAACTGGAATATCCTTTTGTTCCAACCCTTGTTGCGTGTGACAAAAACTGGATAAGCGCCCATCAGAATCTCTTTTTAGTAGTGCACCCCCCTGATAACAATGGCCGACACACATCGCTTTACCGCATTTTTTATATTGCTTTAAAACTTCGCTAGAAGAGCCGTTGACCATGCATGCTGTACCTTGGCATACTAAGGTATCGTGCGCCTTTTCTTCTGCATTTAAAAAATCATAAAAACTGCTGCTGCCTTTAACAAAAGAATCTGATAATTTGATTTCTTCTGCAATCTCTGCCAGTGTACTGTTGGTTGTTTTATTGTCTAAATCAATAGCAGACTGAATTTTTTCAAACAGCGTGGCTTCAGAATCTAGTTGCTGGGAGAGTGTGCGAGCATTCTTTGACATATTGTATTACCCCAGTAATTTTTTGGCATGGTAGGCTAAATGTTCGCCAATAAAAGTTGAGATAAAGTGATAACTGTGATCGTAACCTTCGTGCATACGTAAATTCAAAAGCGCTTTATCTTCAGCATAAACTTCTTCCAAATGCTCTGGAAATAATTGCTCAACCAAAAACTCATCGTGCATGCCTTGGTCAATCAACATTTCTATCTTTTTGGCACCATTTTTAATAAGTGCAGTGGCATCATAAGCCTCCCATAATTGCTGATTCTCTCCTAGATAGGCATTAAAACAGCCTTTGCCCCAAGCACAAACGCTGGGGTGACAGATAGGAGAAAAAGCGGAAACTGATTGATAGGCATCAGCCTCTTTTAATGCACAAATTAAAGCGCCATGTCCGCCCATTGAGTGGCCCATAATAGATTTGGCGCCTGCAATCACAGGCAGTTCTTTTTCAATTAAAGCGGGCAGTTCTTTGGTGACATAGTCATACATTTGATAATGCTTAGCCCAAGGTTCTTGGGTTGCATTTACATAAAATCCTGCGCCTTTTCCTAAGTCGTAATGCTCCGGTTCATCAGCAACATTTTCACCCCTAGGACTGGTGTCTGGCATGATTAAGGCAATACCCAGTTCAGAGGCATAACGTTGTGCGCCTGCTTTGGTGCGCACATTGTCATCTGTACAAGTAAGGCCTGATAAATAATAAACACTTGGCACGGACTGTGTTTGCGATTTTGGTGGCAGGTAAACCGAAAAGGTCATCACACAATGACAGACTTTAGACTCGTGTCGATAACGATTTAAGTGGCCATCAAACTCTTTAATACTTTCAACTAATTCCATGCTAAGTCCTAAAAAATAATAACTGAACGAATGCTTTCGCCTTTATGCATGAGATCGAAAGCCTTATTGATATCCTCTAGACCCATTGTATGTGTCACCATAGAATCTAATTCAATTTCACCACTCATATAACGATCAACATATCCTGGCAGTTCTGTTCTACCTTTAACACCACCAAAAGCAGAGCCTTTCCAAGTTCTTCCAACAACAAGGTTGAATGGTCGTGTACTGATTTCTTGACCCGCACCAGCAACACCAATCACGGTTGAAACACCCCAACCCATATGGGTACATTCTAATGCATCTCTCATTACATGTGTATTACCGATACATTCAAAAGAATAGTCTGGACCACCATTAAAGGTATCTTGCATGTATTGGACAAATGAGCCATCAATCTCACTAGGATTAACAAAGTCTGTTGCGCCTAATTGTTTAGCGAACTCAAATTTATCTGGATTAATATCAATCGCAATAATACGCCCAGCTTTCGCCATAACTGCACCTTGAATACAGGAAAGACCAATACCACCAAGACCAAAAACTGCCACCGTTGAACCGGGTGTGACTTTAGCAGTATTGAGTACAGCACCTATCCCTGTGGTAACGCCACATCCAAGCAAACAGACTTTATCTAAGGGTGCAGCCTTGTTGATTTTTGCCAGTGCAATTTCTGGAACAACCGTATATTCTGAAAAGGTTGAACAACCCATATAATGGTAAATTGATTTTCCATTCATAGAGAAACGTCTGGTTTTATCTGGCATATAACCTGTCCATACTGTGCCAGCAATTGATTGACACAAATTTGTTTGAGTAGATTTACAATATTCACACTCACCACATTCAGGTATATATAAAGGAATGACATGATCGCCAGGTTTTAAATTTTTTACACCAGGGCCACATTCCACAACTTCGCAGCCACCTTCATGACCTAAAACACAAGGAAATGCGCCTTCTGGGTCTTCTCCCGATAGCGTAAAGGCATCTGTGTGACAAACACCAGAAGCAATCACTTTAAGTAAGACTTCACCTTGTTTTGGTCCCTCTACTTCTATCAGTTCAATTGATAATGGCTTTTTTGCTTCCCATGCTACTGCGGCCTTTGACTTCATAAAATTCTCCTTTATATATGACAGTTATTTTTTATTTTCTATTTAGAATGAACATTCATTCTTAATTACAGTATACTGTAACATTAAAGAAACATGCAATTAAAAATTAAAGATTAATCCACAATATACGTTTATTAAAGTATTTTTTTTTATTTAGAACGAATGTTCGTTATAATTCATAGTATACTGTAAAAAATAAAAAATAACAGCAAAAAAAAGAAGGGGAGTTTTATTTTTTTATTTTAGAACGAATGTTCGTTATAATTCATAGGAGACGACGGATTGTAAAATTAAGAAGTAGATAAGACAGTAAGTAAGAGAAGTAAGTAATATAAATACAAGGAGGGGAGAGCCTATGAAAAATTCACTACATCCCGCAGTTGATTCTGGGATTACGCTAAAGCCAGCTAAAAGAGGTCTTTGGGGTTATATCAACAATAGACCAAAACCAGGGGGGGCACTAACATGTAAGTGTAGTAAAAACCCAGTGGTTGTGAAAATTAGTTCACAAGCTGCGCATAATCATTTGTGTGGTTGTACGCAATGCTGGAAACCAGAAGGGGCGTTGTTTTCACAAGTTGCAGTGGTACCACGTGACAAACTGACCGTCACCAAAAATGCAGATAAACTTAAAATTCTTGATGAAAGCGCACCGATTCAGCGCCATGTTTGTAGCGAATGTGGCACCCATATGTTTGGTCGCGTTGAGGATAAAAACCATCATTTTTATGGTTTTGACTTTGTTCATCTTGAGTTGTCAAAAGATGACGGATGGCCACCCATACAATTTGCTGGTTTTGTTTCCTCAATTGTTGAGTCTGGAACAAAAGCAGAAGAATTGGTAGATATTCGAGAGCGGTTAAATAGTTTAGGACTGAATGATTACGATGAGTTTTCACCAGAGTTGAACGAATTTATTGCTTCAAGAGCATCTAAGGCGAATTACAAGAATAAAGTTTTTTAAGCGTTTAACATTTAAAAGAGGAGAATTAAATGATTGATTTTTTATACACAAACGGCTGGGGAGCCTTCATAGTAATGCTGCTGTTACAAATCCCATTCCTTATTGTCTTTTTTAGCGTTGTCAATAAAAAGGCATTTGTGGATTCGGAGCCGAGCAGAACAGAGCCTGGTAAATATTCATTTGCCAGATATAGTTGGTTGGTAATTGTGGTGGTTGCATTTTTTGCGATTAATATTACCAGTATTAAGTATATGCCAACCATTATTGATGCAAACGCTGCGTCAGAAGATGTGACAGAGGTTAATGTGAAAGCACGTTCATGGCTTTATGAAATTAGCAACAAAACCTACAAGGTAGGTGAGACTGTGCGTTTCATCGCAGAAAGCGTAGATACGGTACACAGTTTTGCCGTCTATCATCCTAATGGTAAATTATTATTTACCATGATGCTGGTGCCTGGGGCGGGAACACAAAGTGCCCTAACACACACTTTCACAGAGCCAGGGGAATATAAAGTTCGCTGTCTGGAATATTGTGGCGTGGCACACCATGCTATGAAAAACACACTAACTGTAGTTAATTAAATAACTAGAAACAAAATTGAGGAGAAAATACAATGTCAACTGCAATTAATATTATTGAAAAAGTCCCATTCTTTGGGCGAATGTTTAAACTTGAGGATAACGAACTAAATGCTGTCAACGCGTGGCCATCATTGATGGCGATGACATCTTTTATTTGGTTTTTTATTGCCGCTGTACTGGGCTTAACAATGCCAGCCATACAATTTCTTGACCTGGGGTCTAATTGGTATTATCAAAATATCACACTACATGGTGCGGCAATGGCGTTTCCATTTGCCTTCCAACTCATGGTTGGTATGAGTCTGCATCGAGCAGGTGCCTGTTTAGGAAAAAGAGCAGACGGTTTGTTGGTATCGCTTTTTTATATTTTTATGAATTTAGGCGCACTACTACTTACTGTTGCTGTCTTAGCCGGCTTTCACGTTACTTATACAGTTATGTTCCCATTACCTGTTGTTGGTGTGGCTACTGGGCAGTGGAGTATGTGGGTTCTAGTGCTAGGATTTAGTGGTATTGCTTTGGTGCTTACCTCGATGATTTTTATCTACCCTATCAAAATTCTTCGTATGTCATTTTTCGAGAAAAAGGATGAGAATTTACAACTTGCTGAGCGTTCACTGAAAGATCCAGGTATGGTGGGTATGATTATGGGTGTGCTGGTGTTACTTGTTACTGGAACGCCACTGATGATTACTGCCACACCTTTATTGTTACACCTATATGGGCTTTTACCAGCAGCATGGATTGCTTGGGCTGCAGATCCTGTTGTGTTTGAATTTGTTTTTTACATCTTTGCCCACAATTTAATGGAAGCAATGGCAATCATGGTTATTGGTGCTGTGTATGCTACATTGCCACTTTGTTTGGCAGACGGTGCACGCAAACTCTATAGTGACAAAATTGCAAACCTTGCGCTATGGATTTTGTTAGTGACTTCTTTAACATCATTTTTCCATCACTTCTTCACCATGTATCCAGCACTGCCTGCTACTTTTGTTTATCATGGCAACATTATGAGTTACGCAACAGCAATCGGTGGCGCACTTACAATTTTTACCATCCTCGCTACAATATGGAAACATGGTATTGTTGCAACGCCAGCATTAATGCTTATATTGGGCGGTTTTGTGATGTATATATTAGACGGTGTGTCGGCAATTATTATTAGTAATGTTGCGTGGAACTTCCAATTACATGGCACCATGTGGGCGGGTGGACACGCTATGGTGGTATTGATAGCAATCAGTGCCTTGTGGATGGGTATGCTGTATTATCACTACCCACTGATGACCAATCGTGTTATCGATGACAGTATTGCTAGAAAAAGTATCAAGTACTTCTTCCTTTCTTATATAGGATTGTTCTATAGCTTTGCAGCTGCTGGAGCAGCGGGTATGCCTCGTAGAAACGCAGCATGGGAGACAGAATGGTATATTTATGGCGCTTTGATTCTGATTTTTGGCTTTATGCTTTTATATGCCTTTGTGTTGTATTTCTTAAGTCTTACTAAGTCTAAGGAGATCGGCTATTAGAATTTAAAGCATCCTATTGGATTCTGTTAAACGGGGCATCTTTATGCCTCGTTTTTATGTTGGGCGGTGTTTGTTTTTGTTGGGCTTATTTTGTTAGATAGATGTTGGCTTTTAAGAAAGATAAGTGTAAGGAGAACAGCGGTTTTTGAGGGTTATTTGTCATTACTTAACCGCTTTGATTTATATTAAATACTATAATGAGTTATGCGTAATTTTTCTTTATTTAAACTTGAAGTATTGTTTGTGAATCTCTTGTTAGATTTGCGCATTTATAAAGCATGAGTACAAGTTGTAAATTATGTCATTTGCCGTTGCCTAAAGCCGTTATTTCTGATGGTAATTATCGGTTTTGTTGCTATGGTTGTTTGGGTGTTTTTGAAGCCTTTGGTGAAACCGCTTTAATTGACCAAAAAAAACAAGCCAAGCCAGAAAGCATCAAACCCAAGGAGAATGAATCTGAGTCTTATTTTAGAATCGACGGCATGCATTGTTCGTCTTGCGAAATACTGATTAAAAAATGTGCTGAAAAAATTGCAGGTATTTCTCATGTTTCTACCAATTATGCGACTTCTAGCGCAAGGGTAATCTTTGACCCAGCCATGATTGACGAATCAGAACTGCCTAAAAAAATAGGCGTTTCTGGCTACCAGGCCTATTCATATAAGGATAAAGACTTTGATCAAAGTATTGAAGATGATAAATCCTTATTAAGAACACTGATTATCAGTGTTTTGGCGGGCGTTGTTATGATGCTGAATATTGCCTTCTTTTATCCTTTGGACTTTGGCCTTGTCTCAGAACAGGAAATGATGCCGGTGGCAACAATGACCTTTGATGTTGTGCCAAAGATTATGCTGGCAACCACGACCTTGTTGATTTTTGTCTTTGGATTTCCTATTTTGCGTGGCGCAATCGTAGGGCTGAGGTCTGGCGCATTAAATATGGACAACTTGTTGTCCATTGCCATTTTGTCTGCTTATGCCTATAGCATAGGGCAAATTGCTATTGGTACACACAATTTTTATTTTGATGTGTCAGCCATGATTGTGGGTGTTGTGAGTATTGGGCGTTATTTTGAACAAGGGGCAAGAACAGATGCGACGCGGGAACTTAGCAATATTATCAAAAGCTGGCATGCACCTATTGTACATCGTTGCACAGACGGGCACACCCAAGACACCACAATAGCAGAGTTAAAACCCCATGACCATATTATCGTGAAGCAGGGGGAGTGCATACCTGTTGATGGAAACATTATTAAAGGGCAAGCAGCCGTTGATGAATCTTTAATGACGGGCGAAACTTTTCCAGTGGATCGCAAAGTTGATGAGCGTGTTCTTGGTGGCGCAACTGTTGTAGAAGGGGAGATTGAAATAGAAATAGGCGAAACAATCACCAGTCAGATTGACAATTTAGCGGATATATTCTGGAACATACAATCCTCCTCATCCGGTAGCATTAGTATTGTTGATAAGATTTCAAAAATATTTGTACCAGCGGTGTTAATACTTTCTGTTGCGGTGGTTGTGAGCATGTTGCTAAGTGGCACAGAGTTAACTTATGCACTGCTTGCTGGCATGACAACACTGATTGTTTCCTGCCCTTGTACTTTTGGTTTGGCAACACCTTTTGTGACAGCTGCCTCTATTAGTCATGCACTAAAAAATAAGATTATTATCACCAGTGCAGATATTTTTGCAAAAAACAATCAGTTTTCAACTGTAGTCATTGACAAAACAGGCACACTATCCTCTGGAAAAATGAAAGTTATTGATGTGTTGGGTGGTGCTGAAGTGGGTCATTATGCTGCTGCAGTTGAGGCCGATTGTTTGCATCCAGTTGCAAAAGCCATTGCAAAAATTGACACCAATAAAGAAGCCTCTGACTTGCTTGTGCATCCAGGTAAAGGTGCTGTTGCTAAGATTGACAACAAAAGCGTTGCAGTTGGCAGCAAGGCGTTATTCGCTTTATTGGGATGGAAAATTCCAGCAACAATCAGCTCCAATCTTACGCAATACAAAGCAGGGGATTACGTGGTTTCTTATGTGGGATGGGATGCAAAAATATTGGGTGCTATCGTGGTTCAAGACCAACAACGCCCAGAATGGACAAGTGTGGTTCAACGTTTAAGAGAAGCCAAACACAAAGTTCTTTTATTAACGGGCTCTGAACAGGCGGATGGCTATCAAGACTATGTGGATGAGTCTTATATAGGCATACCTGCAGAGGCAAAAGTGGCGGTTATTCAAAAACTAATTGCAAACGGCGAAAATGTTATCATGATAGGAGACGGCAGTAATGACGCCCCAGCACTAGCGGCAGCTGATTTAGGTATTGCATTTGGCACACCAACACCATTAGCCATACAAGCTGCAGATGTCGCCATACCAGGCAGTAATTTAAGTCGTATTTTTACAGTATTAGATTTAATAACCACAGTTAAAAGGCGTATTAAGCAAAATATCAGTTGGGCATTTTTGTATAACGCTATTGCCATTCCATTGGCTTTAACAGGGCAACTAAGTCCGCTATTTGCAGCGGTAGCAATGACTTCTAGCAGTCTTTTGGTAGTGTGGAATTCATCTCGTTCTATGGAGGGGCATCATCATGATTAGAATTTTTCAAATTAAGTTAAGCATATAAAAAATGGTATATAAATCAGGCTTTAGCGTATTATTGCTCTTTTTTATAAAAAGAAGTTTTTGTATGAACGCTAAAAAAGAGTTATGGGTGTTGTTGGCTTCATTCGTGTTGCCAATTGCACTTGGCGCTGCATTTTTTTATTGGAATCCAACCGCTTTTACTGGCAATACTGTCAATTATGGAAAATTTGTTAATCCTATTATTACAACACAAAAGCAGGACATAGTATTTGCTAAAAATACACCAGGTGATTTACAAGGTATTTGGACCTTGGCCTATGCAACCAATAAGTGCGACGTTAATTGCAAACGCACACTCAAAGACATGAAAACTGTGCAAATTTTAATGAATGAAGAAATGCGTAGGGTTCAGAAAATGCTGCTCACTAATAGTGTGGTTGATGCGCCAGAGGCGGGTATCTTAATTGTACGCCCAAGTGCAGCACTTAATCAGCAATTGGCGCAGTTTCCTGATAACACTTTATTTTTAATTGATCCATTAGGCAACATCATGTTACGCTACGACCCACAAAAACTTGATATTAGACGCGTGGTTAAGGATCTTGAACGCTTATTTAAATATTCACGTATTGGATAGTATGCTAAAACTTAACGACTTATTTGGCTTATGTAAACTTAAAGTAGTGTCATTGATACTACTAACAGCCATAGTAGGCATGTTTTTAGCAGTACCTGCACCGTATTTTCCTGATTTAACCCTAGTTGCATTTGCATCACTTGGTATTGGTATGGCTTCGGCTTCAGCGGCGGTTTTTAATCATATTGTTGATGAAAAAATTGATATTCAAATGTCACGTACTGACCAACGACCCCTGCCAAAAGGCAAAGTAAGTCGCACGCAAGCTTTGGTGTGGGGTGTTTTTTTGGGTTTGATTGGTTTGGGTATTTTAGAGTTTTTTGTCAATACCATCACCATGGTTTTGACGTTTGTTTCGTTAATCGGCTATGCGGTAATCTACACCATGTACTTAAAGCGTGCCACCCCGCAAAATATCGTTATTGGTGGTGCAGCAGGTGCAGCGCCTCCTGTCTTAGGTTGGACTTCAGTTTCCGGTACTCAAGGTATTGAATATGCGTTGCTTTTGTTTTTAATTGTCTTTATTTGGACGCCCCCACATTTTTGGGCGTTGGCGATATTCCGAGTTAAAGAGTATGCAAAAGTCAATGTACCAATGCTGCCGGTCACGCATGGTTTGCCTTATACTAGAAAGCAAATTTTATTGTATACAATATTATTATTCATAGTAGCTTTGTTACCCTATTTATCTGGAATGTCAGGCTTAATTTATTTGGTGTCTGCTGTTATATTGGGTGCGATATTTTTGCTTTATGCGATTAAGGTTTACCGATATCCTGATGATAATAAAATTACTTGGCGTACTTTTACCTACTCAATTAATTATTTAATGTTGTTGTTTGTAGCGTTGTTGCTCGATCATTATTTTTTAATTAAATTGTAGGAAACCATGAAAGAATTAGGGCAAGTCTTTAAAGCAATCACGTCAGCCATGATTGGTGTTGGAAAAAAAGAAGACCTGATTAAGGATTTTGAACGCACAGAACAACAAGGCCCATGGCCTTATATCATTGTTGGCTTGATAATGACAATTGGTTTTATTGGCGCAGTGATTGCCGTTGTTCAATTAGCGCTTTAGGCGCTTTTTGGCACTCTGCTGACTTTATGCGTTAGCATTAATATGCTAAGCAACAACAGCAACGCTACCGCATTATGCAAAACGGCGATTGCCATCGGTATTGATAATAAGACGTTTAGAATTCCCAAGGTAACTTGCACCAACAATAAGCCAGCAATGAGCCTTAGGTCTGATTTTAAGTGTGCATAGCCTCTAAATAAGTAGATTAAACCAATAATAGCGATTGTCGTAATGAGTGCGCCAATACGGTGCATCATTTGCACAGCGGTGCGGGCAGTGTTTTCTAACACACCATACTCATAATCAATGCCAATTGCACCCCAGTGCAATGCTCTGTCAAAGTCCATTTCTGGCCACCAAGCACCCACACATGTTGGAAATTCTTCACCGCAAGACAGTGCCGCATAGTTGGTTGAAGTCCAGCCACCAAGGATAATTTGCAAACTTAAAATAGCAAGTGTTGCGAGTAATACTACTTTATGTCTTTTTAGAATGTGTCTATAAGTAATTGAGGGCCGACTTTGGTTGAGCAATAACCATGTCAGTAAACCAGTAGTGACAAAGCCACCAATGAGGTGCATCGTTACGATGCCGGGGTGCACCAACAGCGTTACCGTCCACATACCGAAAGCCCCTTGTAGCATAACAAAAAATGCGGTAAACCAAGGCAGTCCAAGTGGCTGCGGTCGACCCGTATCTTTTTTGATGGCTAAAAAAAGCAATACAAGAATGACCAACCCTAATAAAGAGGCGGCATAACGATGTATCATTTCTTTCCAGCCTTTGGCAACTTCAAGTGGGCGTTCGTAGCCTTCAAGTTTGGTGCCATCTGGGGCATCTGGTACGGTTAATTGACCATAACAAGTTGGCCAGTCTGGACAACCTAAGCCTGCATCACCAAGTCGAGTCCAAGCACCTAAAATAACAACAATTAACGCTAAAACAATAGACAACTTCAGTAATTTTTTGAACACGGTGACAAACAACCTAAATTTCGATTAAAGGTCATTATATTACATCTGTGGTTGTATGATAGGCCTTATTTTGTGTTTTTATTTAACCTTAATATAAATACGGTTTTTCTTGATAAATATCAAAAAACCGTGTAGTATAATGCGCATCAGTTTGAGATATGTATTAATGTATTTTTAACTGAAACTACTTTATTTTTCGGGGGAGAGATTATGAGGGGACCAATAACTCTATTGGGCGCATTAACGGCTATCACGTCAACTAATGCGTTTGCTGAGTGGGGTGTTAACCTGGTACAAGGGGTAACATCAATTAGTAACGACATCTATGATTTACATATGATCATTTTTTGGGTGTGTGTTGCAATCGCAGTAGCTGTGTTCGGTGTAATGATTTATTCAATCTACACACACAGAAAATCAAAAGGCGCAGTTGCGGCTAATTTTCATGACAATGTTAAAGTTGAGTTGGCATGGACAATTATTCCAATCATCATTTTGGTGGTTATGGCAATTCCAGCGACAAAAGTATTAATTGATATTGAAAATACTGAAGGTGCTGAAATGAACGTCAAGATTACTGGACACCAGTGGAAATGGCAGTATGACTATCCTGAAGAAGGCATTAGTTTCGTTTCTAATTTAGCGCAATCTTCCAGAGATGCTGTCAATGGCGATGGTAAAAAACCAGACAATTATCTGCTTGAAGTTGACAATCCTTTGGTTTTACCAGTAGATACACGCATCCGTTTTTTAATCACTTCAAATGATGTGATTCACAATTGGTGGGTGCCAGACTTTGGTGTCAAGCAAGATGCCAATCCAGGGTTTATTAATGATGCGTGGGCTAAAATTGACCAAATTGGTACTTACCGTGGTCAGTGTGCTGAGCTATGTGGTAAAGACCACGGCTTTATGCCAATTGTGGTTGATGTGGTTTCTAAAGAGAATTATGCAAAGTGGGTAGCAAAACAACAAGCCCAGAAAGCAGCGATTGCAGCCAGCGCTACTCAGGCTTGGTCTAAGAGTGATTTAATGGCTAAAGGCAAAGAAGTTTACAATACCAATTGTGCGAGCTGTCACAAAATTGATGGCTCAGGTCTACCGCCGGTATTCCCGGCAATGAAAGGTTCTAAAGTTGCCAACGGCCCAGCAGCAGAGCACACTCAGATTGTGCTTCATGGTAAGAGTGCTATGCCGGCATTTAAAGTCTTGAACGATGTTGATTTAGCGGCAGTTATTACTTATGAGCGAAATGCTTTCGGTAATAAAGGTAGTGTTGTTCAACCTTCAGATATTAAATCTGCACGTTAATCAAATTCATAGGAGAAATATTATGACAACAGCAACAGCAACAGCAAATTCTCACGACGACCATCATCATGGACCTGAAAAAGGTCTGATGAGATGGGTGAAAACAACAAACCATAAAGACATTGGTTCCCTTTACTTGTGGTTTGCATTTATTATGTTATTGGTAGGTGGCGCTTTCGCTATGGTGATTCGTGCCGAATTATTAAATCCAGGTATGCAATATATTGACCCGCATTTCTTTAACCAAATGACCACCATGCATGGTTTGATTATGGTATTCGGTGCGATTATGCCGGCAATGGTTGGTTTAGGCAACTGGTTAATTCCGATGATGATTGGTGCGCCAGATATGGCGCTACCACGGATGAACAACTGGTCATTTTGGATTCTGCCTTTTGCAGGTGCAATTTTAATCAGTACTTTCTTTATGGAAGGTGGTGCACCAGCCTTTGGGTGGACATTCTATGCGCCATTGTCAACAACATTTGCACCAGACAGCACTGATTTCTTTATCTTTGCTGTGCATTTGTTAGGTTTTTCATCTATTATGGGTGCAATCAATATCATCGCAACGGTATTAAATATGCGCGCACCTGATATGAAATTAATGGATATGCCACTGTTTGTGTGGACATGGTTAATTACTTCATTCTTATTGATTGGCGCAATGCCAGTATTAGCAGGTGCGGTAACCATGATGCTAACAGACCGTAATTTTGGCACTGCATTTTTTGATGCAACAGGTGGTGGCGATCCAGTCATGTTCCAGCATATCTTCTGGTTCTTTGGTCACCCTGAAGTTTACATTATGATTTTGCCAGCATTTGGTGTGATTTCACATATTATTCCAACCTTCGCGCGCAAACCATTGTTTGGTTACGCATCCATGGTGTACGCGGTAGCGGCAATTGCATTTTTGTCCTATATTGTATGGGCACATCATATGTTCTTAACAGGTATGCCAATCGCAGGCGAGCTCTACTTTATGTATGCAACGATGATGATTGCGGTGCCTACTGGGGTTAAAGTATTTAACTGGGTAGCGACGATGTGGGAAGGTTCAATGACTTTTGAAACGCCAATGTTGTGGGCGTTATCATTCGTATTTTTATTTACTATTGGTGGTTTCACGGGTTTAATGATGGGTATCGCACCAGCAGATATTCAATATCATGACACTTACTTTATTGTGGCACACTTCCACTATGTATTGGTAACAGGTGCATTATGGGCAATTATTGCTGCGGTATTTTACTGGTTACCTAAGTGGACAGGCAAAATGTATAACGAGCGTTTAGCTAGAATCCATTTTTGGTGGGCAGTTATTTCAGTTAACGTACTGTTCTTCCCAATGCATTTCTTAGGACTTGCAGGTATGCCACGTCGTATTCCTGACTACTCATTACAGTTTGCTGATTTTAATTGGATAACTTCAATTGGTGGTTTTGCTTTTGGTGCTTCATTTATCTTGTTGGCTTATATTGTTATTGACTGTATTCGTAATGGCAAGCCAGCTGATGTACGTCCTTGGGATGGCGCAAAAGGCTTAGAGTGGACACTTGGTTCACCTGCTGAATACCACAGTTTTGATAAGCCACCAGCAAGAAAACTGATTGAGCAAGAGTCACAGCATACTGCTTAATTATTATTAATGGAAAAGTCTAACAAAGGTGTCTTTATTACAGTTGTCATTGTAAGCACCATAGCAATAGGAGTATATATAGCAACCATCATGTTAAAAGGCGGTTGATATGGAACAAAGAAAAATAACAAAAAGGTTCTGGATTAAGCTAGTTTCAGCACCGATATTGATGTTTGCCTTTGCGTATGCAATGGTACCCATTTATGATGTTTTTTGTGAGATTACTGGATTTAATGGCACAACAGGCAGAGTAGAGACAGAGCAACAATATGCGGTGGACGAACAGCGTACAGTTGAAGTGAGTTTTTTCGCTATGACGATGGGTGGTTTTCCAGTACAGTTTGGACCGAAAGTGCGTTCAATGACAGTTGTACCTGGTAAATTTTACACAGCCAGTTATGTTGCCAAGAATAACACGAATGAGACCATTATCGGACAAGCCATTCCTAGTGTTGCACCTACAAATGCAGCACTACATTTTAAGAAATTAGAATGTTTTTGTTTTAATAGACAAGTGTTTAAGCCACATGAGGAAGTTGAAATGACGTTGAGGTTTGTGGTTGAACCAGAGTTAGATAAGCATATAAAAGACATAAGCTTATCTTACAATTTTTTTAAACTCGATAGTTAAAAAAGAAGGGGGAGAGATATGAGTGAACAGGAATATTATGTACCACATGGTACTTACTGGCCAATTATTGGCTCAATTGGCATAACAATATTATTTGTGGGTTTTGCCAATCAGATGCATGGTGTAGAGTGGGGCGGCTCGGTGATGGGCCTTGGCTTTGCAATTACGATTTTCATGATGTTTGGCTGGTTAGGTCAGGTCGTTAATGAAAGTGTTGGTGGTATTTATAACAAGCAAGTTGATCGCTCATTCCGTTGGGGCATGAGTTGGTTTATTTTTTCTGAAGTTATGTTTTTTGCTGCCTTCTTTGGCGCCTTATTCTATGCACGTCAATTATCAGTGCCATGGTTAGGTGGTGCGGACAACAATGTTTTTACCCCAGAATTATGGAATGGTTTTAAATCAGGATGGGATGCGATTGCATTTACAACACCAGGTACAACCTTACACTCAGGTGTTGAAATGTCGGTACCAACTCAGTTAGTTGACACTTGGGGTTTGCCGGCATTAAACACATTGCTACTGTTATTATCAGGCGTAACCTTAACCTTTGCTCATCACGCACTACGTGCCGGACATCGCAATCAAATCATTGCTTGGTTGGTGGCAACAATTGCGTTGGGTACGGCATTTTTGGGTTTTCAAATTATGGAATATGGTCATGCCTATGCAGACGGTTTGAAAATGACTTCAGGTATTTATGGCTCAACTTTCTATATGTTGACAGGCTTCCATGGCTTTCACGTAACTGTTGGTGCGATTATGCTGACTGTTATTTTATATCGTGTACAAAAAGGACATTTCACACCTGAGAATCATTTTGGATTTGAAGGTGTTGCTTGGTATTGGCATTTTGTTGATGTTGTTTGGTTAGGGTTATTTATATTCGTATACTGGCTATAAAATTTTATTTTTCTACTGCATATTTTCCATTTTTACTGCGTTGAATTTTAAAAATACTTGGTTATTTAGTTGAGCTAAACGCCCGCCTATTTTTAAAATTCGCCTTGTAAAAAAGAAAAATATTTGTACAAAAATTAAACATAAACATAAACATGTTCAACAAAATTAGACCCCTGTGTGGGGTCTTTTTTGTGGTGAAATACAAGCCATAGATTTTTTGCCTATTTTTAAAACAAGGAGCATTTATGACAGAAGTATTGATAGTTATCATTATTATTGCTATTTTGGTGGCGCTGGGTTTTGGGCTTATCGGTATGCTTCGAGGGGGCAAACAAGGCTCAGATAAAATGTTCAAGTCTTTGGTTGTACGTGTTAGCTTATCGGTACTGTTGTTTGCATTGCTTATGTTTGCTGGTTATATGGGTTGGATTAAACCTAATGCTATCGTATTGGATACGCCTGTTACACAAAATCAATAATGATAAAACGTGCTTTTATTTTGCCTGGTATATTGATTGCACTGACGCTATGGGGGTTATTATCGTTGGGTTTTTGGCAGTTAGAGCGTGCAGATGAAAAGCGTGCGATTGAAGAGGCGATTGTTTTAGCCGAATCAAGCCCCGTAGAACTGGTGACACAAGCGGATACTTTAATGCAAAAGCAGTATCATCGGGTGTTACTCAAAGGTTATTACGACAATGATAAGCAATTTATTTATGACAATCAAATCGTTAATAGCAATGCCGGGTATTATGTTTTAATCCCCTTTATACTTGAAAATAAAACAGCGATTTTGGTAAACCGCGGGTTTATCCCTTGGCGGGGTAATCGTGAAAAGTTAGCGGATATTAGCGTTAAAGAGACGAAGCGCAGCATTCAAGTGAAGTTAATTAAACCCAAACAACGTATTCAGTTCAAGCAACACAATACAACAAGCTTTCCAATGTTAATCCAATCTTTAGATATGCAGCGACTCTCGCAATTGTCAGGCTATCAACTGGTGCCAATGTTGGCGCAATTAGAGGCTAAATCAGAGCAGGGTTTTTATCGTAAATGGCAACCGTTTTACGGCAGCGTTAATAAACATTTAGGCTATGCGCTACAATGGTTTTTGATGGCTTTTGTGCTGAGCTTTATTGCAGTAGTATTGTTAGTAAAAAACAGCAAAAATTAACACCATTTACAAAGTATCGTTTTAATTTTAAGGCATATTTACATACATTCCCTTAAAATAAGCCCGCCAAAACAGTTAAAATCCCTTAATTTATGACGATAGCAGACAAACATACTTGTTTTCATTGTGGTTTAGATGTGTCTAAAGACGTTGATTTGTCGGTCATAATCAACAACCAACCTCGCCCAATGTGTTGTGCAGGTTGTCAAGCAGTGGCACAAGCAATTGTTGATGCAGGGCGTGCTGATTTTTATCAACAACGTGAGGGTTTTTCGCCAACTGGGCAAGATGTGGTGCCTGAGTTTCTTAAACAATTACATGCCTACGATCATCCAGACATACAAAAACAATTTGTTGTGCAAACAGGCGAACACGACAAAGAGGCTTCGTTAATTTTAGAAGGGATTGTTTGTGCCGCTTGCATTTGGCTTAATGAACAATATATTGCCGCCCTGCCAGGTGTTGTAGAAGTGCGTATTAACTACAGTACGCATCGTGCCTTTGTGCGCTGGGACGATACCCAAATAAAACTGAGTCAGATTTTGGAAGCGATTAGCCACATCGGTTACAAGGCACACCCTTACGATGTTGCACAGCAACAAGAATTATTTGAAAAAAATCGTCAGCAAAGTTTACGCCGTTTAGGCTTGTCTATTGCTTTAGGGATGCAGATCATGGTGCTCGCACTGGCTTTGTATACGGGGGATTGGTGGGGCATTGAGCCGTCAATCAAACAGCTTTTTCATGAAATCAGTTTGGCTTTAACAATACCAATTTTGTTGTTCTGCGCAACGCCTTTTTGGAAAAGCGCATGGCGAGACATTAAACATCGTCAATTAGGCATGGATGTGCCGATTAGCTTGGGTTTGATTGTGTCTTTTTCAGGCAGTGTTTACAGCACTTGGCAAGAACAAGGCGCGGTATATTTTGACTCTATCAGTATGTTTGTGACCTTTATTTTAGCAGTGCGTTATTTTGAACTCATGGCACGTAAGAAAACTGCAGAGTCAACCGAATCTTTACTCAGTTTACGACCAAACATGGCAACAAAGATTACCAACCAAGGGGAAGAGGTGGTTGCAGTGACAGAGTTGGAAGTGGGTGATAAAGTATTGATTTTGGCGGGTGAAGCTGTGCCTACGGACGGACTGATTACCGAAGGCAAATCAAGAACAGATGAATCGTTGTTAACTGGTGAAAGTCGAGCCTTAACTAAAGATGTGAATGACACACTTATTGGTGGCAGCATGAACCTTGACAGTCCGCTACAGATGGAAGTTACCCACATTGGGCAAGATACTGTACTTTCTGCAATTTTAAACTTACTGGATCGTGCGCAAAGTGAAAAACCCAAGATATCACAATTAGCCGATAGAATTGCAACACGTTTTGTTTCTGTGATTGTGCTGTTGGCGATCGCAGTGGGTTGGTATTATGGTATCTATATTGATAATTGGAGCAGCACCCATTGGATTGGTATTGTGGTGGCAGTTTTGGTGGTCACTTGCCCTTGCGCTTTATCTCTAGCGACACCTGCCGCCATGACGATTGCCAGTGGGCGACTCAGCCAAATAGGCTTATTAATTCGCACTAAGCGCGCCTTAGAAACTTTAAGTCAAGCCAACTATTTTGCTTTTGATAAGACCGGTACGCTCACGCAAGGTGAATTGCAACTTGATGGGGTTTCGGTTTGTCAAAATATTGAAAAAGAACAAGCATTAGCCATTGCAACTGCTTTAGAAAAATCCTCCGAACACCCAATTGCTCAAGCTTTTTTAAATAATCCAAGTAAAGCAAGTCAATCAATGGTAGTTACAAATATTGAAAATCAGGTGGGTGCTGGATTGTCTGCGCGGATTGACGGACAACGTTGGTATTTAGGTAATACCGATTATATTGCCGCGCAAACAGATTTAGTTTTATCAGACAAAGTTTCTCAATTGCTAGAAAGTGATCAGTTGCAAGCCGCAACTGTTGTTTGCTTGGCGAATGCACAAAAGGCTTATGCGATATTTCTTTTACAGGACAAAATACGTGCAGGCGCAAAAGCACTGATTAACGACTTGCAGGCAGCAGGAAAACAAATTGTATTGCTCAGTGGTGATCATAAAATATCTGCACATACAATTGCCAAGCAATTGGGCATTGCAAAGCAACAAGTTTATGCAGAATTAAAACCAGAAGACAAACTATCACAGCTGAAAAAATTACAACAGCAAAACGCCATTGTCGCCATGGTTGGTGACGGCATTAATGATGCGCCTGTGTTGGCTGGTGCACAGGTTTCTATTGCTATGGGTAATGGTACCCAGCTTGCTGCAGCCAGCGCCGATATGGTGTTGCTTAATAGTGATTTAGAACAACTCAGAACCGGCATTGGTATTACGCAAAAAACCATGCGCATTATTAAACAAAATCTAATATGGGCGCTGACGTATAATGTGGTCGCAGTACCACTTGCTGTAATGGGCTATGTTGAGCCTTGGTTGGCGGCGATTGGTATGTCGTTAAGCTCTTTGTTGGTTGTATTAAATGCATTGCGCTTGAGGCGCGCTAAATAACCCAAGTTGAATCGAGGTCTAGTATGGAAAGTATCTATTTGTTAATCCCGCTTGCTTTAGTGTTGCTTGCGCTGATTGTGGCTATATTTTTGTGGGCGATTAAATCCGGTCAGTTTGACGATATGGACGGACCAGCCTATCAAATTTTGAAAGATGATGAAATCAAAAAAGACAAATAATCCAACTTATAAATAAACATGGAATTTACAATTATCGGTGCTTTTCTGGCAGGCTTATTGGGGTCATTACATTGTGTGGGTATGTGTGGCGGTGTTGTTAGCGCCTTAAGTTTTGGTGTAGACGAACAAGCAACAAAGACCACTCGATTATCAATACTGTTGTCTTATAATGCTGGGCGTATCATTAGTTATGTGATTGCTGGCGCATTGTTGGGAGGGCTCAGTGCATTCTTAGTCAGTCAATCCTCCTTTGATGGCTTTCGTCAATTGTTAAAAATTATTTCTGCATTATTTTTAATTGCGCTGGGGCTTTACTTGTCAGATTGGTGGACGGCGTTAACCAAAGTTGAAAAATTGGGCATGCATTTATGGAAACATATTAGCCCTATTGCCAACAAACTTATTCCCGTTCAAACTCCTCACCACGCATTTATTCTCGGACTTTTTTGGGGTTGGCTACCTTGTGGCCTGGTTTATAGTTTATTGGTAGGAGCGCTATCGAGTAGTAGTGCTTATCAAGGTGGGTTGATTATGTTGAGTTTTGGACTTGGGACATTGCCCTCTATGTTATTGGTCGGTGTTTTTGCCACGCAATTTAATCATTGGGTGAAAAAACTGATTATTCGACGTTTTGCAGGTAGCATAATTACGTTGTTTGGCGTATTTTTATTGTATCAGGTTTTTTACACGGTATAAGAACGCCAAAATACACATGTTTATTTTAATGTTATAACAATATTTTTCAAATGTATTTTGATAAATGTTTAAATGATTGTAACTTCAAATTAATGCACAATCAACCCTTAAAATAACGTTACTAATAGTATGGACAATTACAATAAAGATGTATATAATTCGCATCGAAATTATTCATTTTTTAATTTAGAAAAGAGAGGTAGTGATGTCAGAACAAATGACTTATAACGATAAAGTCGTACGACAATTCTCCATTATGACAATAGTCTGGGGTATTGTTGGTATGCTTGTTGGTGTATTAATTGCCAGTCAATTCGCTTGGCCAGCGATGAATTTCGATACTGCATGGTTATCATTCGGACGTTTACGTCCTTTGCATACGAATGCTGTTATCTTTGCTTTTGGTGGATCGGCTTTATTTGCAACATCTTATTATGTGGTGCAGCGAACCTGTCATACCGCTTTGTTTGCGCCTAAGTTGGCAAGCTTTACTTTTTGGGGTTGGCAGCTTATTATTCTATCAGCTGCTATTACCTTGCCATTGGGCATCACTTCTGCTAAAGAGTATGCTGAATTAGAATGGCCAATTGATATTTTGATTGCCGTTGTTTGGGTTTCTTATGCGATTGTTTTCTTTGGTACGATTGTCAAGCGAAAAATTAAATCTATTTACGTTGCCAACTGGTTCTTTGGTGCGTTTATCCTTACTGTTGCAATATTACATATTGTTAACAGCGCAGCATTACCGGTTTCTTTCTTAAAATCTTATTCTGCTTATGCAGGTGTTCAGGACGCGATGATTCAGTGGTGGTATGGACATAATGCAGTAGGCTTCTTCTTAACAGCAGGCTTCCTTGGTATTATGTATTACTTCCTTCCTAAGCAAGCAGAGCGTCCTGTTTATTCTTACCGTCTTTCTGTGGTGCATTTTTGGGCACTTGCCTTTACTTATATTTGGGCTGGACCGCACCACTTGCATTACACTGCACTACCAGATTGGACGCAGTCTTTAGGTATGGTGCTTTCTTTGATTTTACTTGCACCTTCTTGGGGTGGTATGATCAACGGCATGATGACACTATCTGGTGCATGGGAAAAACTGCGCACTGATCCTATTTTGAAATTCTTAGTGGTGTCTGTTTCTTTCTACGGCATGTCAACTTTTGAAGGTCCAATGATGGCAATTAAAACTGTGAATGCTTTGTCGCACTATACAGATTGGACAATTGGACATGTTCATTCAGGTGCTTTAGGTTGGGTTGCTTTCATTTCAATTGGCGCAATGTATTATTTGATTCCTAAGTTATTTGGTCGTGAAATTTACAGTGTTGATTTGATTAATAAGCACTTCTGGATTTCAACAATTGGTGTTGTTCTGTACATTGTTTCTATGTGGATATCAGGCATTATGCAAGGTCTAATGTGGCGTGCTGTTAATAGCGATGGCACATTGACTTATAGTTTTGTACAAACTGTGCAAGCAATGCACCCTTATTACATTATTCGCTTTGTCGGAGGTGCGCTGTTCTTGACTGGCATGTTCATTATGGCTTATAACATATACAAAACCATTGCAGGACAAAAAGCTGTTGAGATTAAAGTGCCTGCACCAGTGCAGCATTAGGAGGATAGTGAAATGACACTTCAAGAAAAAATTGAACAGAACATTGGTAAATTAATTGTACTTACGCTGATTACGGTAAGTATTGGTGGCATGGTTCAAATTGTGCCGTTATTTTTCCAAAAATCAACCACAGAGCCTGTAGAAAACCTAAAACCTTACTCGGCATTAGAATTGGCAGGTCGCGATATTTATATTCGTGAGGGCTGTGCAAACTGTCATTCACAAATGATTCGTCCTTTCCGTGCAGAAACAGAGCGTTATGGACATTATTCAGTAGCGGGTGAATTTGTTTATGACCGTCCTTTCTTATGGGGCTCTAAGCGAACGGGCCCTGATTTACATCGTGTTGGTGGTCGTTATACGGATGATTGGCATCGTGCACATTTAATCAATCCGCGTGATGTTGTGCCTGAATCTATTATGCCGTCTTACCCTTGGTTGCAAGACAACATGTTAGATATGGCTGATATTGAGCAGCGTATGAAAGTCCTAAGAACTTTAGGTTCTCCTTACTCCGATGAACAGATAGCTGCTGCACCTAAAGCACTTGAAGGGAAATCAGAGATGGATGCGATGATTACATATTTACAATCTTTAGGGTTATCAATTAAAACACAGAGGTAGTTTTATGGAACACATTGGATTTTTACAAAGTGTCTGGACGGTCGTTGTTTTTATTATTTTTATTGCAATTGTTCTGTGGGCGTGGAGTTCTCGTCGTCAAACAGAATTTGATGAAGTTGCTAGTGTGGCGTTAGACCTGCCTAAAAGCAAGTCTGAAAAAAAATAGTTATTTAATAGGAGGTTAGTATGTCTGATTTTGTGAGTGATTTTTGGCATTGGTTTATTGTCTTGCTGACGCTTGGTGGTATTTTTTGGTTAATTTATTTATTACGTGTTAACTCTAAGGTTAAGTTAGAAAAAGGACAAAGTGCAAAAACAACAGGACATGTATGGGACGATATTGAAGAGTTAAATACACCGTTACCTAAGTGGTGGGCGAATTTATTCTATTTAACTATTGCTTTTGGCCTTGTTTATTTTATTTTGTATCCTGGTCTTGGCTCGTTTAAGGGTGTGTTAAATTGGACGCAATTAAACCAATATAACGATGAGATTAAATATGCAGAAGAAAACTATAACCCTTTATTTAAGAAATATCGCAACACAGCGTTAAAAGAATTAGCGACAAACGCTGAAGCGATAAAGACAGGCAAGCGTTTATTTGGTGCTTATTGCTCAGTGTGTCATGGTTCTGATGCGCGTGGTGCAAAAGGCTTCCCAAATTTACGTGATGATGAATGGTTATGGGGTGGAAGTCCTGAGCAAATCAAAGTTTCCATTTTAAACGGTCGTACTGGGGTGATGCCTGGATGGCATGCCAGTCTTGGTGATGCAGGTGTTGAAGAAGTAAGCGCTTATGTAATGAGTCTTTCTGGACGCTCTGTTGATCAAGCTAAAGCAACAGCAGGCAAAGCACGTTTTGCACTATGTGCTGGTTGTCATGGTG
>ERZ1046876.641-NODE-641-length-26029-cov-6.309001_pt1 | contig 26029 bp, 24 predicted proteins | sample MGYA00383094_ERZ1046876 | MGnify/ENA primary metagenome ERZ1046876 (study PRJEB29581, sample SAMEA5548364) | metagenome | biome: marine; feature: coastal; material: water | depth 50 m | study: Short-term variability in the microbial, nano- and picoplankton...
CATTTTGCTTATACAAGCTACCCAGGGTGGTTAATGGAGCACCCTTTAGCCATATTGATTTCCGCCGCATCACTAAGGGATGGTGAGGCAGGTATTATATCGGATTTATTTGAAGTGGGTTTGCAAAGATTTCACCTTCGCAAACCAGATGCCACAGCACCTGAAGTAGCAAAACTCTTAAGTCAAATTCCCGATATTTATCATGGTCGGATTGTCCTCCATCGCTTTCCTGAGTTAATAAAAGATTTTTCACTTTGTGGATACCATCATTACTCAAAAGAAAAACTGGTCGAAACGAAGGGGACGATTAGTCGTTCGCTCCATAAACTTGATGAACTTAAGAATTTAAATGAACCATTAGATTATTGCTTCTTTGGTCCAGTTTATGAATCAATTTCCAAAAAAGGATATATTCCCAAGGTTTCTTTACCCGAGTTGGGTGGTCTTCTTTACAACTTAAAGAAAGAAAGTTCTAAGAAACCATTAATTTATGCCCTAGGTGGAGTAAGAAGGCGTAAAATACCTGAACTTTTTAACCTCGGGTTCGATGGTGTAACTTTGCTTGGATCGATTTGGGGGAAAAAAGACCCAGTTGCTGCATTTGAACGATATCAATTCATCGAGCGAAGCGTTTGGGCTAAAAAGGAAAAGGAAAATGGAATCCTAAAGAGGTTACTAGGAAAAGAAGATTGAGTGCCTATGAACAATTCAATCATGTGCCTAACCCGAGATTGCTCTGAGTATTCCCACGACAAGCAAGTAAAAGATTTTATTCAAGGAGGAGGGCAACTCATTCAGTTACGATCAAAATCTATTCCAAATGAAGTTTTGTACCACCAGGCAAACAAGGCGGTGACTTATGCCAAGTCATACGGGGCAAAACTTATTATAAACGACCACATTGAACTGACTCATAAAGTAGATGCTCACGGGGTGCATCTTGGTGCAAACGATGGATCGATAGCAGAAGCCAGAAAAATTCTGCCTTCTGGGAAAATTATTGGAAAAACCGTACATTCGATCAAAGAAGCTTTATCTGCCAAAAAAGATAAACCCGATTATGTCGGGATGGGACCTTACCGAATCTCTTCCACCAAAAAAGATCTCCAACCCGTTTTGACTAACTATCAATTTCAACAGATTGTGAAAATCCTAGACCCAATACCCGTCTATTTGATTGGTGGTTTGTCCAAAGATGATTTTTCATTGATCGAATCCCTTGGTGTTCAAGGACTCGCCTTGTGCTCGGCTTTATTTTCCGGTAATAACCTTACGAATCAGACAAGATTGGCAGTTGATAAAAGCCAAGCCTATTCCCGTCTTACAATTTACTAGTTTGCTATGAAAACTGACCCTTTAGAAATTGCTGGTGTTACATTTACTTCCCGTCTGTTTGTAGGAACTGGTAAGTTTTCATCCGGTCAAGTTCTCCAGGAAACTGTAAGGTCAAGTAAATCAGAGCTGATCACCGTAGCGATGAAGCGTGCTAATCCACGCGGTCTAGAAGATTCGATCCTTGATTATTTATCAGATAAGAACATCAGAATCCTACCAAATACTTCAGGCGTAAGGAATGCCAAGGAAGCTATATTTGTGGCTCAAATGGCGAGAGAGGCTCTTAATACTAACTGGTTAAAACTCGAGATTCATCCCGACCCGAAATACCTAATGCCTGACCCCATTGAAACTCTCTTAGCTACAGAACAGTTAGCCAAAGAAGGATTTGTTGTCTTGCCTTACTGCCACGCAGATCCTGTGCTTTGCAAAAGGCTTGAAGATGCGGGTGCCTCAGCTGTTATGCCTTTGGGATCTCCCATAGGAAGCAATCGCGGTCTGGAAAGTCGGGAGTTTTTACGGATTATCATCGAACAGTCAGAGCTCCCAGTTGTAGTAGATGCAGGCATAGGTGCCCCCTCGCATGCAGCCGAAGCTTTAGAGATGGGTGCATCAGCTGTATTAGTAAATACCGCATTGGCAGCGGCCAAAGATCCCTCCCAAATGGGAATTGCATTCAGGAAATCGGTTGATGCTGGAAGACTTGCATATCTAGCTGGCTTGGGTGGGGAATCTCGCACAGCTCAAGCAACATCACCGCTTACAAGCTTCTTAGACTAAATTTTTCCGTGACAAAACACTCCTCTTTTTCACACTTTTTAAAAAGTCAGGACTGGTCCGCACATTCCTCGAGCCTCCAGCAAATTGGTCCCCAGCAAATTGAATTTGCACTCAAGCGGCAAGGGCAGGGCGGAATCGATGATTTAAGAGCCCTACTTTCTCCATTGGCTGGAGAAAAATATCTCGAAGATATGGCCAATCTCAGTCATTCCCTCACCCGAAAGCGGTTTGGCCAAGCAATTCGACTGTTCGCCCCCATGTATCTGTCGAATGAATGTAACAATATTTGCGACTATTGCGGTTTCAGTATGCATAATCAGATCGCACGCAAAACACTGACCGATTTAGAAATTCTGCGGGAAGCCGGAATTCTCAAGAAACGAGGCTTTGATCATGTTTTGCTTGTAACTGGAGAGTCAAACCAACAGGTAGGTATGAATTACCTATCCCATGCAATTGATCTGCTTCGTCCGCACTTTGCTAACCTCTCTATCGAAGTACAACCTTTGAGTTTAGATAATTATTCTTCCCTCATTGAACGAGGCATCCATGCAGTAATGGTTTATCAGGAAACCTACGATCAGGAAAGTTACTCCAAGCATCACCTCAAGGGAAAGAAAACAAACTTTGAATGGCGGCTTGATACTGCTGACCGTCTGGGACAAGCAGTCGTAAATAAAATCGGATTGGGTTGCCTTTTCGGTCTGACGGAGGACTGGAGGGTGGATGCTTTTTATGCAGGCATGCACTTGGACTATTTAGAAAGACGCTATTGGCAGACCAGTTATTCGATGTCATTCCCAAGGATACGCCCCTATGAGGGAGATAACATTGTGGCAGTCGACTTAAAGGATCGAGATCTCGTTCAGTTGCTCTGCGCCTTTCGTATATTTAATCATGAATTGGAGATTACTCTATCAACCCGGGAAAGCCAACAACTCAGGGAAAACCTTCTCCCATTAGGTGTTACCACAATGAGTGCTGGTTCGAAAACCAATCCAGGTGGCTATGCAGAAGATTCGCAATCCCTTGAACAGTTCTCCATATCAGACGAAAGGTCTCCGAGAGAAGTCTCTGCCATGCTAAAGTCCAAGGGTTATGATCCTGTATGGAAAGATTGGGACTCTTCCTATGATAAGCCTCGAATGACAAATCTTGATTCCCCCAGCTTAGAACCAGCAAACTCCCCTCAGGTTGCAGCTTCCTTCTAGCAGGAATTAATAAACATGACGGAATTGAATGAAGGCGAAGTTGAGCAGTATAGTAGGCACCTTTCCCTGAAGGAATTCGGTCAGGAAAGTCAAATTAAACTAAAAGAATCGTCAGTATTGGTGATAGGTGCAGGTGGATTAGGTTGCCCTGTCCTCCAATACTTAGTGGCTGCCGGTGTGGGCAAAATTGGCATCGTAGATAGTGATGTGGTTGAATCCTCCAATCTGCAAAGGCAAATTCTTTTCAACCATGATGATATCGGTACTCCAAAAGCCAAGGTAGCGGCTGCAAAACTTACCCGCTTAAATCCATTCATCAAAATTCATCCCATTGTTGAACGATTAAAGAAGGGAAACGCTGAATCCCTATTTAGTGATTACGATTTAATTGTGGATGGAACAGATAATTTTTCAAGCCGTTACCTGATTAATGATGCATGTATCATTTTTGGAAAAACTTTGATTCATGGATCTATTCACTTATTCGAGGGAATGGTAAGCGTATTTAACTTTCAGGAGGGACCCACCTATCGTTGCCTCTTCCCTGAACAACCTGATTCCTCAAGCATTCCTTCTTGTGCCGAAGCTGGAGTACTTGGCGTTCTTCCCGGAATCATTGGATGTATGCAGGCAATGGAAGCCATCAAGGTGATCACAGGGCGAGGACAACCTTTATCCGGTAAAGTACTAACCTACGATTCTCTCACCAATAGTACTCGCATGATTAATCTTCAAGCACTTCCCCAGAGCAGGGAAATTAAAGAACTCCCCGATACATGTGAGCCATGTTCCACCCCATCTCAAAAAATGTGCCAGAATAAAAAAATTGTAGAGGTTTCTGAGGATGAATTAAGAGAAATGATGGCAGAGAAAAAAGATCTGCAAATATTGGATGTACGAGAAGACTGGGAAAGGTTGCAATCGAGAATCGATCCATCGTTACATCAACCCTTGGGTAACTTGGTTAACTCGGTACCCATTTCTCCATTGGATTGCTTAATTCCAGAAAAAGATGTTGTTGTTTATTGTAAAGCGGGAGTTCGTAGCCGTATGGCTTGTGAAGCACTTCAATCGATAGGTTTTAATCATCTTTTTAACTTAACTCCGGGTATGGACGGTTGGATGCATACATTTCCAGAGTTGACTCATCGTGGATAAACCCACATCCAAAAAAATAGGCATCATTGGAGGAACAGATTCTTCGAGGGGTTCCGGTCTTTTTGCAGACGAAGAGACTATATATGAACTGGGTGATAAACCCATTGCCGTGATCAGTGCAATAACCCAGCAATGCAATTCATCCAAAATAAGAATTCATGCGGGTCCAGCCTTAGGTTGGGAAAGTCAATTAGATGGGCTACTTCAGGAAGAACTAGACGCGATCAAAATTGGTATGCTACCAGACGAATCATCCGTCAGAAAGGTAGGAGAATTCTTAAATAAATCTTCTTGTAAAAAAGTGATCTTAGATCCAGTTCAAATGACAAGCAATGGCCACTCCCTTATTACCGATGAAGGATGGGAATGCTTAATTAAGGATTTAATACCAAGAGTTAATCTAGTAACCCCAAACATACAAGAAGCCTGTAAATTGCTTAATATCAATAACTCGGAAAAAATAAGCCCCGTTTCCCTCGCTAATGAATGCTCAAAACTTGGGGCTCGATCGATTCTCTTAAAAGGAGGTCATGCTGCAGGAGAGCAGTCAACTGACTTATTGGTTGAGGGCACGAGCCCAGTAATCGAATACAAATGGGAAAGAATACCTGGAGGCACAGAAGTTCGAGGTACCGGGTGTCGTCTTGCCTCTGCCATCTCGTGTAACTGGGCAAAAACAAATCATCTTCCCATTTCTGTCAAAGAAGCAGGCAAGTACCTGCAAAATTACATTCGCCGTTAGGCCGCTTAGCGACCTAACGCCTTACGGATTAATTCTTCGGTTGTGCAATCTTTACCTAACACATCTGCTGCTCTTCGAACGGCTTGATCCGCATCCGTAGCCTTGTAACCCAAAGTGAGAAGGGCGGATACAGCATCCCCATAGATTCCTAAATCCTGGGAAAGTGAGGTTTCGTTATCTACTGAAATTGAACTGGTGGAACTTACGGCAGGAGAAGCGATCGTTGTGCCCTTGGGCAGAACCTTATCCTTTAGTTCAACCACAATTCTTTCAGCAGTCTTCTTTCCTAATCCCTGTGCTTTGGAAAGCATACCCACATCTCCATGAGCGATTGAATTCTTAAGCGTCGGTAGGGAGAGGGAACCAAGAAGGTTTAAGGCAATTTTTGGACCGATGCCTGAAACCTTGTCCACAATCATCCGAAAAAAATCACGGGATTCTCGATCAATAAAACCATACAGTGTTTGAGAGTCCTCACGGTAGGTTGCCTGCATATGCAATCTCACGGACTCGCCAAGTGCGGGCAATTTCTCGGAAGTTGTCAAGGGAACATGAATTTCATACCCGATACCTCCAGTTTGAATGACCGCCAAGTTCAATTGGCACTCGATTAGTTTACCTTCAATAAATGCAATCATTTTTGCTTAAGATGTTAGCCCAAGTACATCCTGCATCGAATAGAGGCCTGGCGAATTACCTACTACCCACGTTGCTGCCCGTAGAGCACCTGCAGCAAAGATTTTCCTGTCAGTTGCACGATGAGTCAGTTCAATCCTTTCCCCCATACCTGCAAAAAGTACGGTATGATCACCCACAACATCCCCTCCACGCAGAGCGTGAGAACCAATCTCCCTGGCCGGGCGCGCCCCAACCATTCCGCTTCGTCCGTGAGCAACTTGATCATCACCAAGCTCGCGAGATTCTTTGAGAATTTCCAATAGCCGATCTGCGGTTCCACTAGGAGCGTCTTTTTTCAATCGATGATGCATCTCGATGACTTCAGGATCAAAATCAGATTGGCCATCCAGTACGCGAGCAGCTTGTTCGGTCAAATAAAAGAGCAAGTTTACACCTGTGGAAAAGTTCCCAGCCCAGACCATGGGTATCTTCGAGGAAATAGCCTCGATTTCGGCCTTTTCACTCGGTTCATGTCCAGTAGTTCCGATTACCATAGGTTTACCTGCAGCTGAAGACAAGCGGGCGAGGGGAAGTGTCGCCTCCCTAAGAGAAAAATCAATCACTACATCGCAGGCATCAATGCCTTGCGCTGGATCATCCCCCAAATCTACAGGAAAGGAAATAGTACAACCATGATCTTGAGAAATTAAAGAAATAGCTTGGCCCATACGACCGCCGGCTCCGCAAAGTAAAATATTCAAGCTCATGAAACTATTCTTTCAGGAATGGAAAGTTTCGACCCTAACTCTTTCAACAAATTATGGTTTGCAGAGGAAGCTGCGATCAGAGGTGAGCGAACTTCGGAAGATTCAATAAGCCCTTTCATTTGCATAAGAGTTTTAACCGGAACGGGATTGGGCTCACAAAAAAGATCAGTAAACAATTGGTAGTTTGACAGATGAATTTTACGGGCTCTCTCATAATCTCCTACCAAAGCGAGGTTAACCAATTCCGTAACGAGCTCAGGAATTAAATTCGAGGCAACACTAACCACGCCCTTTGCTCCGCATGCCATAAAGGGCAAAGTAAGACCATCATCTCCAGACAAGACTACAAAATTCTCATCAATCGAGATCAAGGTTTCTGACACTTTTGACGACCTGCCCCCCGCTTCCTTGAGGGCACAAACATGGGGGTATTTTTCACGCAGACGACAAACCACTTCTGTAGAAATCTCAATTCCACACCTTGAGGGTATCGAATATAAGACGATTGGTTTTTCAGTGCTCTCAGCTAGGGCACTAAAATGAGCAAATAAGCCCTCCTGGCTGGGTTTATTGTAATAAGGTGCAACGAGCAGAAAGGCATCCGCCCCCGCATCATCAGCAGCTTGGGTAAGGGAAAGTGCTTCGGTAGTCGAATTCGCACCAGTTCCGGCAATTACCAGACTCTTACCGTTTGCACCGTCAATGCAGGTGCGTATAACCTGAAGGTGTTCCGATTCCGAAAGGGTAGGGGATTCTCCAGTGGTCCCGCATGGAACTATACCTGAGACCTTTGTCTCCATCTGCCTTTCGATCAAGCGTTCCAAATCTGCATATGCAACCGCACCATTCGACATTGGGGTAACCAATGCAGTGTGCACTCCGTGAAGTCGATTCTTGTCCATTGTATGATTTTATGAAATAATGATGAATTACACTTAAGTGTTCTTCTTTGACTTTTGTCGAGAGAAACACGGGGTGGTCAACTTTTTAATGGTGGAAACGCAAAGGATTCGCAATTTTTGTATTATAGCGCATGTCGATCACGGCAAGACAACCTTGTCTGATCGATTACTTGAACGCACCCACACGGTGATGCAAAGAGAAATGAAAGCTCAACTCCTTGATTCCATGGATTTGGAAAGAGAGCGTGGAATCACTATTAAGTGTCATCCAGTAACCATGAAATATCTGGCTAAAGATGGACATGACTACACCTTTAACCTTATAGATACTCCAGGCCATGTAGACTTTGCATATGAAGTTTCAAGAAGTTTGGCCGCTTGTGAAGGTGCCCTGCTTTTGGTCGACGCGTCACAGGGAGTGGAGGCCCAAACTTTGGCAAATGCTCAACTGGCAGATGCTCAGGGACTCAGTATTATACCGGTTATCAACAAAGTGGACTTACCAAGTGCCGATGTGGATCGAGTTTCTAATCAAATAGAGGAGATTCTTGCCATACCAGCGGAAGAAATCATCCTTGCCAGTGGAAAGTCTGGGATTGGAGTGGATGATATTCTCGAAGCGGTTGTCCACCGACTTCCTCCTCCAAGATGGACGGACCATACAAAACCAAGAGCCCTTATTTTTGACAGCGAATACGACGCTTACCGCGGAGTTATTTGCTACCTGAGGGTATTTTCTGGAACATTTTCTGATAATGCCTCACTTTTGTTGATGAGTGATCAAAGGAAAACCCAAGTTAAAGAATTGGGAACTTTTGTTCCAACTCCATCCCCGAAGCCCACGCTTGGTGAAGGAGAAGTAGGATATGTAGTCACTGCGATCCGTGATGTGGCAGACATAAAGATCGGTGATACCTTAACTCTTGCGGATACGCCATCAGACAAAATGCTTCCTGGATATAAAGAAGTAAGACCTATGGTATTTAGTGGTTTATACCCTTTGGATACTTCGGACTACCAAAAGCTCAAGCGCAGCGTGGGTAAACTCAGGTTGAACGATGCCTCCTTTAGTTATCAGGCAGAAACCTCAGTCGCTTTAGGGTTTGGGTTTCGTTGCGGTTTTCTTGGTTTACTCCACATGGAAATTATTCAAGAAAGGCTGAGAAGGGAATATGAAATCGATCTTATATCGACCTATCCAAGTGTAATATATCGAGTAACCCTAACAACAGGTGAGACTATTGAAGTGGATAATCCTCTAGAACTGCCGGATCCCTCTGAAATTGGAAAAATTGAAGAGCCCACAATTGTTGCCCGTATACATGCCCCCAATGAATCCATAGGAGATTTGCTTGCTCTAGTCACAGAAAAAAGAGGAACTTGTACCGACACAGAGACCATTGACGAAACCCGTGTCATGCTCACTTGCCATCTGCCGCTTAACGAAATCTTAGTCGATTTCAACGATCGATTAAAAAGTGTGACTCATGGGTATGGATCCATGGATTACGACATGGACGAGTATTCTGAATCTGCCTTAGTCCGCATGGAGATAATGGTAAATGCTGAACCCGTTGATGCTTTCTCAACGATTGTTCACAGGGACAAGGCTGAATCAAGGGGTAGGGTACTCTGCTCCAAACTTAAGGATATTTTACCTAGGCAATTATTTAAAATAGCCCTTCAAGCAGCAATTGGTGGAAAAGTAATTGCCCGAGAAACTATCAGTGCGATGCGCAAAGATGTTACGGCAAAATGCTATGGTGGTGATATTTCCAGAAAACGTAAATTATTGGATAAACAAAAAGAGGGAAAAAAGAGGATGAAACAAATCGGTAATGTAAACATTCCCCAGGAAGCGTTTGTACAAATACTTAAGAGTTCAAATTGATCCAATTTTCATTTAACATTAAGTGATAGTTTAGAATTTCTCATTTTAATAACAAATGACCGTTATGAACGAAGACCGAAGAGCAAACCGCAGAGAAAAAAAGGGGGCCAAAGAACTTTTGCGTATCGGCTTAAAGGTATGGTTTTATCGAAAGGACCGATTACCTCCAATCGAAGAAAGAGCCTTACAAATTGCCAACCAAGGATTACGCGATGCCATCAAAACCAAGGCTATAAGCTCAAAGGAGCTAGAAAAGAAAGCACGAATTTTGGATGATGCACTTCGAAAATCCGGTGGTTATTACTATCACAAAAAGAATTGGGTTGAAAATGTAGAAATGTTCCTTGTTGCCGCAATTGTTATTTTAGGAATACGCAGCTTTTTTGTTCAGCCTTTTATTATTCCAACGAATTCGATGTATCCTTCGTTTTATGGAATGACGCCTCATATTTATGAGGATGAAACACCAAACTTTCTTGAACGGGGAGCGGATAAACTTCTACTTGGTGCCTCTCACTACAGAATGGAAGCAGAATCCTCAGGCACCCTTTATTTGGTTCTTCAAAATGGGTCAAGCCACCGTTATGTTCAGGCAAATTTTCCAAACGGGCGGTTTTTCATTATTCCCACGATGGTACGAGAATATGTCTTTGAAATTGGGGGAAAAGAGCACTCCATCAAAGTACCAGCAGAGTTTGATATGGATGAATTATTATCAAAGAAATTTGCCGGCATAGAAAATCTTCGTGATCTACCCATGGTAATTGCCCAGGATGAATCACTTAGCCGAGGTAGATTGAAACTTTCAGAAAGAAAGTTTGTAAAGGGAGAAATTCCACTAGCTTTTGATGTGTTGCTTGGAGATGCCTTGTTTGTTGACCGCATGAGTTACAACTTCATAACTCCCAAAGCTGGAGACCCGATTGTTTTCAGAACAGCCAGCATTGATCGATTTAACTATGAACTTGGAACCAAAACTTTTTCTCAGATTGGAGAAGACAAATATTACATTAAACGACTTGTTGGCGAGCCTGGAGATAAGTTGGAAATGCGCGTGCCTGAGTCTATTTTCACCAATGGAACGGATGTTCGAAAAGGCGTACCTGGGATTTTATTTCGTAATGGTCAGCACATAAATGGATGCAATGCATTTGAACAAAATCGAAAACAAACCGAGTTCTTTGCTGAATCACTCAAAGATGAACTCATTTCTGGATACCCTGGCTACCGGGCAGATGGACTTCTATCAAACCGATCCATTTTAAAAGTACCTCATAAAAATGATCCTGAGAATCCAACTGGATTAAATGGCTACTTTGCGATGGGCGACAATTCTACAGATAGCCTGGATGGAAGAGCCTGGGGCTTTGTTCCTGAAAATGAATTAGTTGGCCGAGCACTATTTGTTTACTATCCCTTCACTAAACGCTGGGGCCTAAGTGATTAGTTCGCACAATATACATTATGTCTAATAGGGATTTATCAATAGTGCCCTCTATTGAGAATTTACCCCAATGGTTGAATAATCGAGCAGCTGGTGTACTGCTGCATCCAAGTTCTCTACCAGGTGGATATGGTATTGGTTGCCTAGGTCAATCTGCCCGTGATTGGATTGATTTTCTATCGGATGCAGGTTTTGCCTATTGGCAAATGTGCCCGGTGGGACCGACGGGGTTTGGAGATTCACCATACCAAGTATTTTCTTCCTCAGCCGGAAATCCATACTTTATAGATTGGGAGCCGTTAATCTCACTTGGATACGTAACGAATGAAGATTTGCATCCGATTAATCATTTTTCACCTTTCCGAGTGGATTATGGATCTCTATGGGAAACTTTTTTTCCACTCATGCGGGTTGCACACAACAATTTCCTTAAAAACACACTTCCACTGGAAAAAGAATACGGCAGCCTAGATGAGTTTAAAAGTTTACATGCCAGCTGGCTTGAACCCTTTGCAAAATTTCAAACCCTCAAGACCAAGAATAATTTAAAGCCATGGTGGTTGTGGGATGATGAAGATAAAAATGCTACTAAATCTCGAATTCCCGATGCATGGACTGAAGAGTATGATTTCCATATCTTCATTCAATTCATTTTTCGATCTCAGTGGGAAATCATTCACCATTATGCAAAATCCAAGAAGGTATCACTCATAGGTGACTTGCCCATTTATGTGGCTCCGGATTCTTCAGATACTTGGAACAACCCTGAGCTTTTTCAAATAGGTAAAGATGGAAAGTTTCAAGCTGTTGCCGGCGTACCACCTGATTATTTTAATGAATCCGGTCAATTATGGGGAAACCCTTTATATGACTGGGAAAACATGCATACCAATGGCTATGATTGGTGGGTAAATAGAATTCAGGATCAACTGGATCTTTTCGAAGTTGTAAGAATCGATCACTTTCGAGGGTTTCATGATTATTGGTCCATCCCTGAAGGATCTACAGATGCAAAAAGGGGGAAATGGGAAACAGGCCCTGGGTCGAAGTTTTGGGAAAAAATGAAAAAATCATTCCCCCTCCTTCCCTTCTTAGCTGAAGACTTAGGTGACATCAACAAAGGGGTCCGAAACTTAAGGATTTCTTCTGGGTTACCAGGTATGGCAGTACTTCAATTTGCTTTTGATGGAAACCCACAAAACCTTTACCTTCCGCATAATCTATCAAAAGATCTTGTCCTCTACACCGGCACCCATGATAACGACACCTCTGGCGGATGGTATAACTCGACCGATGAAGAAACCCGTTCCTTCTTTCGAAATTACCTTAATATCGATGGATCCACCCCTGGTTGGGATATGCTCAGGCATGCCTACCGCAGCGTTTCTCAACTTGTTGTAGTGCTGGCACAAGACTTACTCTCATTAGGAAGTGAAGCCCGACTCAATACTCCCGGTGAACCTTGCGGAAACTGGCAGTGGAGAATGACGGATGAGCAATTCTCCAACCTTAGAAACCATTCGTGCGATTACCTCCGAGAGCAAGCTATTCTTGCAGACAGGTTCAGGGAGAAGCTAGGGTAGTATTGTAATTTTAAGTTGATGAAAAAAGACATGCAAGCCAGTTCAGATTATCCCAAGATATCAAGCTTGTTTCCTTATTTTTTACACCTTAAGCCTTACTGGATCCCCTTTACTGGTGCACTAATTTTTGGGGTAATTTATGGAATTTCAAGTGGTTTTGGACTTCCCTTCATGACCGATCAAATATTCCCCAAAATTTTTCCATCCCATGAAAATGCCATTCGGCTAACAAGTTGGGAGATTTTCATTTATGTCTGCTGGTTTCCTTTAGTCTTTCTGATTCGTGGGGTGAGCAGCTTTTTTAACTCTTATCTGATTAACTTTTGTGGGCTGAAAGTATTGGAAAAAATACGGATTGAAGTATTTGCCAAAATCCAACGCCTTCCCCTTGCCTTTTTTCAACGGCACAAATCTGGAGACTTGCTCAGCCGCGTTACTGCAGATACCGCTCAACTCCAGTCTGCCGTTCTTTCAGTTAGCAATGATTTGATCCGTCAACCCATAACCTTTATTGGTGCGATCACAGCTCTGTCCGTTATGGCCTTCCAACGCGAAGGTATGGCATTCGTCCTTCTTTGCTTAGTGGCGATTCCTCTTTGTGTATTCCCTATTCGAAAAATTGGCTCATTGCTGATGAAAAAAGCCCTCGATCTTCAAGAAAGAGCAGGCGGTTTATCCTCGGTTTTAAATGAAAACCTATCCGGTCCCGCAGAAATTCGCTCCCTTAATTTACAAGATCGTGAAATTGGGCGCTTTCGTGAGCAATCTGAAAAATTCTTAACTGCTCGAATGAAAGTCGTCAAATACTCTCATATCCTAACGCCTTTAATCGAAATCATCACCGCTACCGGAATCTCCGTAGCTATTTTCCAAGCCGCCCGCACATCTATTCATTTGGATGCGGTAATTCCAGTAATCGTAGCACTCTACATGTCTTACGAGCCCGTTAAAAAACTAGGGTCTATACACAATACGATCAAAGAGGGTTTAGCATCGCTTAAAAGATTACATGAAGTGCTCTATGCAGAGGAAACGATAACTGAACCGCAGTCCCCCACCCCACTAAACGAGATCAATGGAAAACTAGAGTTCAATAATGTATCATTCCATTACCCACTACTTGAAGAAGGAAAAATAAAGCATACAACAGCACTTGATTGCATTAATTTGACGATTGAACCAGGTGAAGTAGTGGCAATCGTTGGACCAAGCGGTGCAGGAAAAACCACTTTAGCCGGGTTACTCAACCGCCTGCACGACCCAACATCAGGAAATGTGCTCCTGGATGGCAAGGACCTTCGGGATCTAGCACTTGTGGAACTCAGGGAAGCAATTGCGTCCGTTCCGCAAAAACCTTTTCTTTTTGACGATACTATCGAGGAAAATATTAGACTTGGACAATCTATTCATTCAACAGGCACAGTTGAAGATGCACTTAAAAATGCAAATGCCTGGGAATTTGTATCCTCCATGGGTATGAAAACCAAACAGAAAATTGGGGAAAAAGGGAGCCGGGTTTCAGGAGGTCAATTACAAAGACTGGCTCTAGCTCGGGCTTTTTACCGGAACTCCCCTATCCTGCTTTTGGATGAAGCCACATCCGCACTTGATACAGAAAGTGAAGAAAATATACACCAAGCAATGAAGAAGCTGACCCAGGGTAAGACCACTATTATGATTGCCCATCGTTTTAGTTCGATTCGCTTGGCAAACCGCATCCTAGTGATGAAAACTGGAAAGATAATTGCCGACGGTTCACACAAAGAAGTTTACAAAAATTGCCATCTTTATCGCACACTGTTCGATAACCAGACTGAATAAATTATTTTAGCTATTGGAGCTATTTTTCTTCTTACTAAAAAAGAGGATATAGATCTGTAAACCGTCACTTGGGGGACCTTTGGGAAAAGACTCTGTAGGTTTTAATCGCATTGGAATAACCGAACGAAAGAAAGTAAGTGAATGGCAACAAAACCAACTGATCAACGGCAACTCTACCCAAAGTCCATGAGATTGATAAAAAAGTAGATAACCTGAATGAAGGACAAAAAGCAGTGTCGAAAAAGGCCCACCCGCTAAAATAAAAAAAACTTTGTATTTCGCTAAACCTTGAGCAGAAAAAGTTGTTAAGCCCTCCTGACCATGTCTAAGAGAAAACTCAACAGATAAATTCTTTCCCAACCTGAAAATCTTCCCGCCAAGTCTGCCGACTCGAAGCAAAACCTCATCGGAGGTTAAAAAACAGGCAACAAGTGAATGGCCAAGTTCGTGAAAAAAAGTTGCCAACGGGCGAAATAAGCAAATCCCAACCCAGGCAATCAATACATAGGGAATACCACTCAAGCTAAAATAATCAATGGATGACATGGAAAAGATTTAAAATTAAAAGAAAAAGGATTGATACAGGATGGTGCTTGATGCAAGGTTTCAGGTTGTTGAATGATCATTCATGTTTCGTTTTTTTAAGCAAGTATTCTCAAGTAAGAAACTTGAAGTGCGGGTGCCTCATGCTCGTGGATTACCTCTTACCGACATGAATCAATACGGCGAAGAGGCGGAATCCAGGCAATGGATAGGAGTCGACCTAGATGGAACATTAGCTGAAGCTGAAGCATGGAAAGGTTTTGACCATATCGGAAAGCCAGTTCCCAATATGGTAAAAAGGTTGAAGATTTGGTTGGAACTTGGTTACCGCGTTAAAATTGTTACCGCTCGGGCAGAAAACCCTGAATTAGCAATACCACCAATATTAGAATGGTTAGAAAAGCATGGTCTTCCACAGTTAGAGGTAACCAATGCCAAAGATATGGATATGATCGAATTATGGGACGATCGATGCGTTCAGGTTATACCCAATACAGGAAATCCAATCGGGCCTAATCCTGACCCCTACCGGCAACGGTAAACTCCCAAGGTTTCAACCTACTAGAAAACTTGAATTGGTGGGGCAAAATTGTCGGATCGGGAGTAGGTATGCTCGCTGGTCCTTTATCCGCATTGATTGGAGGTGCTATAGGGCACTTAATTGATCATAGAAGTAGAGAACCTGCCGAAGAAAAAAGAGCTAAATTAATGTACTACGCTTATTTTTTTTCTTCTGCAGCAAAAGTAGCCAAAGCTAATGGAAGCATCTCAGAAATGGAAATTCTGAAAGTTGAAAACTTAATCCAAAAAATGAGCCTTGCACCTAACTTGGATAAATTTGCCAAAGATATATTTCGTAAAAGCAAGGTAAACTCGAGACATATATCTGAAGACTTTAAGGAGTGTGCCAAGCTCGTTCGTCATGAGCAATCAATTGCTTATTCCTTCATGGGCGGACTTTTTGAAATTGCCACATGTGATGGAGTTCCATCAAGCAAAGCACAAATAAAATGCCTACTATTGGGGGAGAAATATTTCAAAATGCCTCCCGGAACAATCCGGTCGTGGTATGCAGGAGGATACATCACTACCCCGCCTGGCGAGGCAGGCGACCGACTTAAAGAATGCTTCGATATTTTAGGTGTATGCCCCACCGCAAAACATGAAGTAATCAAAAAATATTATCGAAAAAAAATTAGCTCCTTTCACCCAGATCTATTAGAAAGTAAAAATTTACCTGAAGAGTTAATTATTTTGGCAAAGGAACAAGTCATTCGAGTGAACTTAGCCTACGAAAAAATAAAAGAAGCTCGTGGATTCAAATAACTATTCTACCATCTTCCATCCAATATTTCTGATGAGACAGGTCGGCAAGTTTTTCGTTATGAGTTACAAGTATGACCGATAAACCAGTTTGCTTAGCCATACGGTCAAGCAATTCGAATACACCTTCTGAGTTTGAACTGTCCAGATTCCCAGTTGGCTCATCTGCAAGTAAATATTTTGGTGAATTAGCTAAAGCACGAGCAATTGCCACTCTTTGTTGTTCGCCCCCAGATAATTTATACGCGGGGCGTTGAGCCTTACTTTCAAGACCAAGTTCAGACAAAAGCTCATTGGCTTTTTGATTAGCACTATCCTCGTCTTTGCCCTGTTTTAAGAGAGGTAGGCGAATATTCTCAATTGCACTTAACTCTTTAATCAAAAAATGAAATTGAAAAACAAATCCTATAAAATGATTCCTGGCTTTAGTTCGCTCATTATCTTCTAAATTTTGAACTTCTGAATTACCCATGAATACCTTTCCTGAATCTGGACGATCTAAAAGTCCCATTAAATAAAGCAGGGTACTTTTACCACAACCAGATGGTCCAGCAATAGAGGTAATCTCTCCTGGTTTAGCTTCGAGGCTAACTCCATTTAATACTTGTACGGTTCCGTTCGCTTCCGAAAAAGAATGAAACAAATTTTCCACCCTCATGGAACCATTAGGCATCACATTATTTTTAAGAGAAAAATCCATTACAGAGTCTCTCTAATAATCTTTGCCGGTTCTATACGAGCAGCACGACGAGCAGGAATCCAAGTCGCTACAGCCACAAATAAAAAAGCTATACAACTAGCCCAAAGGTAGTGATTAAGATCCCAGTTTACCACAAAGCTATCAGTAGAAAATATGCCCCGAATTCGAAGAGGAATCATCGAAATAAGATAAGTTCCCAAAGCCGCAAACAAAAATCCGATAGTTATACCTGCGACCAGAACAATCGTGCCTTGCCACAAAAAAATTGCAGAAATATCCATTCTCGAAAAGCCCATTGAACGTAAGATCGCGATATCACGAGTTTTTTCGATCACAAGAATTGCAAAGACATTAAACATGCCAAGACCAGACAGAAGAAGTATACAAGACACGGTAATTGCCGAGGAAAAACGAAGTGCCTTGAATACATCAAGCCAGACTCTTTCTCTTTCTTGCCAACTAACAACCCGATGGTTGAGAGCCGATTGCAATTGGACTGCAAGTCCGGGTGCATGCTCAGGTTCATTTAAAGCTATCTGAAAGACTGAACCTCCATAGGAACTACCAAGGAAAGACCGGGCTGTAGTCAAATGTATGTAGATTCGATTTTTATCGATTTGGCTAACACCAGATTCAAAGATAGCTGAAACTCTAAGGTGCAGATTGCCTGTACCCCCTACCAAACTAACCCGATCATCAATTTTTAGACCTAAGCGTTGAGAGATTCTGGAACCTAATATGACTCCCATTTGGTCAGAAGAAAAGTTATTGATAGTTCCCTGAATAATTTGATTATTCAGGTCAGATGATTGGAGATGGTCTTCCCAGCGAATACCATTCAGCACAATAGACTTTCGACGAAAGCCTGTATCCAGAACTGCGCTACCTTCAATAATTTCAGATATCCCTAGGAGCTCAGGGTAATCATCTAAGGCATCTCGAATCAATGAAGGTTGGTCAATGCCTTCATGATATAGAGAACCTTCACGGGAGTGAAAAAGAAACCTTACATCTCCATCATCGTCGACTTGTTCAACGGTTCCATAAGTATCTTGAAAACGGTCAGAAATACGTAGTGCGCCGTTAGTACCTAGGATTGTTTGAATAAAAAATTTCTCAAATCCGGAGGTTTGAGCCTGGGTGACTACAAAAAAAGAAACTCCGAATACGATTCCAGCTAAAGATAAAAACATCGGCCTCCTTCGAGCAATTACGAAGCGCCAAGCTAATTTGAAACAGAGCATTAGATGACATCCTCTACCATCTAGTTGGAAAAACTAACCATGGTAGATTTAATCCTTTCGCCATCTTTTAATAAGTGCGGTGTTTCAACCACAACCCTCTCACCTTTTTTTAATCCTTTTAAGACCTCAACAGTCCGCAAATTTTTAGAACCGATCAAAACTTTTCTAAATTGAGCCACACCTCCCTGCTCTACTACTACAAAATCACCGATTAGTGCCTTACGTGGTATAAGCAACGCAACTTCTTTCTCTGATTTTATAATCTCAGCCCGTCCAGAACTTCCAACCGGAATTTTTTCATCACTATTATCTAACCTCAAATAAAGTTTTCGAATCCCGGAGTTTGATTCCACCGTAGAGGAAAGAGCAGATACATTTGCATCAAAAATAGTTTTTCCTTGAGAGAAAAATGTAACACCTGCTGAGAGACCTACCTTTAAGCCAAGAAACTCTTCTTCATTTAAAGAAACCTCGATAATTCTTTCAGGGGAATGAACATTCCCAACAATGTTTCCAGAAAAAACTTGGTTACCAGGTGCAACAAAACAGGAAGAGAAATCTCCTTTAATTGGACTCCTTATTGCCCGTTTATCAACTTCAGCAACGAGGGTATGCATAGAAAGGTCAAAGTTTTGTAAAAAATGAGAATCTGCTAATACCTCCAGTTTTCGTTGTGCTCGCATCCGCTGAACTTCATTTTGCTTCTTTTCCAAGTTATGAATTGAAACTTTTTCCTCCTTGGCTAATTCATTTATTGAGAGAAGTTCTTTCTCCTGAATCTCTAAAAGTATACCAAGTGGAGACCCCGCTTTTTTTCTTTCAGTAAATTGCGTTTTATCCAAATTGAGCCGATCAATCCTTCGGTCAAGATCATCAAGTTCGAGTTGGATTAATGTTTGGTTTTCATCAACTGAGAGCGTCCCCCCCAATGGCAAAAGTGCGACCCAATCTACTTTTGCATTTGATTGAGCTCGTAACTCATAAGTTGCAGCTGCATGGACGCGGACATTACCGGTAACAGAATCGCGAATCGTACCAGTCTTAGATTGGGTAACCAAAACGGTGGGGACGACTTGCCTGAAAATAAAAAAAACAGAAAGAACAATCAGGCAAAGTATAAAACAACATAAAGCTAGAGAACTTTTTTTCATACTTATTTAGAATTTGGGTAGTTGATAAAGGTTTCAAACATTACAATCTGTTCATATTGGTCAAGCAGGACCATAAAATGACAGACTGCTTCCAAATTCTGCAATTGAGACTGATCCAGGGCAACCCTGGCAGAAAAGTGGTCTGCGGGTGATATACGATCCATTTGTAATTCGATTTTGCTTTTCTCAAGCCTGTTTTCGGCTACTGAAATTAATTTTCGGCCCAACATGATTCTTTCTTTTAAAGACTTAAGTTCGCTGACCACGGAACGGACTTTATCTCGCAGTTCACGATTTTGGCTCTCTATTGTATTTTCTAATTTCAACTTCTTTGCCAAAGCAATTTTTTTTTGTCCCGTACTCTTGTGGGAATCCCAAATTGACCAACTAGCCTCTAACCCAACTAAAAAATTATTCCTGTCTAAACTGCTTCTACCCTCTGCAAGATCAACCTGATCCTGGAAGTATGCACCAGTAAGATTAATTTTGGGTTTTAGTTCAGCTTCAGCAATTTTTATATGCTCATCTTCAATTTCAACTTGGGTCTGTAATCTATTTATCTCTATATTACTTAGAGAACCAATAAGTATGGGAAATTCCTGATTGAAATTATGACTTTTCGAAAACTCCCAAAAAACCTTGGTAATCTTAAGAGACAAAGGCTTGTTGTATCCGGAAAGACTTACAAAATAGGATCTACTTCTTTCTAGTGAAGTTCGCAGTTCAGCAATGGTTATTTCACGGTTGAGCTGCTCAACACGAGCCTCTTCTAAAGCAAGGGGAGTGCTCAAGTTTAACTCCAACCTCTTTTCAATTGTATCTACATATTGTGTTGCAATCCTAAGCTGCTCAATTGCCATGAGGCTACGATAATTTAAGGCAATAAGTTTTAGAAACACACCCCGAACCTCGCCGGCAAGAGTTCTTCTTTGGACTGAGAAACTATCTTCGATCCAAGATATATTTAGGTTGGCAATTTGTTCTCGTGCTTTCAGTGCTCCCCAATGGAATATTGGCTTGGTAAGATAGGCTTGATTAAAAGTGCGATAACGATGGTAGAAATCTTCACTTGGCCGATCTTCGTGAATTGATTGGCCAGAAACCTTTAACCCAAATTTAAAGCCTTGTTCTGACTTGGCAATTACCTGATTAGCTTGGGCAATATCCAAATCAAATTCTTTGTTTTTTAAAATTGGCGAACGATCATTAAGTTTTTCTAAAACCTGAACAAGCTCCTCAAAAAAAAACTCAGGTCTTTCATTATTTGGAATTTCAAAACCAAAAAAATCTAAGCTAATGAAAGAATTGAGAAAAAAAAATAAATATGCTTTTTTCAAGTCACCACAATGGAACAATCTAAAAACAGGGACAATTCCAAAAAGACAGAAGCTTGTTGAAAAACAATTATTGGCTAAACGAGTCCGAAAACATCTTGCGTAACTCAGAACCAATCCACTGATCTTGCATATCAGATGATTCATCCCGTAAACGACTGACCTCATCCTCGAGAACTTCAGTTGAAGAATTGCCCCATGCTTGCCTGACATAAGTGGAAACATTAGCAATTTCACGGTCAGTAATTGGCACAGCAGCCATATTAACCGCTGCAGATGTACCATACTTTTTACCTTTGACCATAATTTCTCCCTTTAGACCTTTTAAGATAACATTTGCAATAACTGCTGGATCTGCAGAAACCCACTCGGAACCGGCAAGAGGAGGAAACTGCCCCTCAATTCCCAAACCATTAGCTTGGTGACATGAAGCACAACGGGCGGCAAAAATCTTTTCTCCCGAAGAAATCTTCCTATCTAATCGTAAGGTTTCCTTTTCCTCTACTGTAAGTTCAATTAATTCAACAGGTGGATGGAGTTGAAATGAATTGGTAGAATGAGACAATTGGATTGAACAAACAAAAATCAAACAACCAAATACGAACACGAAAACCAAAGGAGCCAACAGAAAGTTTGCCGTAGGCTCGTGCTTGTTTTTCGAAAGCTCGACATGAGATTTGACGATTTCTTCATCAGAAAATTCCTTGTCATTTGGCAAGTTGCCGCGGTGTGTTGAATCATCGCTCATTGTATAGGAGTGGTAAGCTCGGCAGACGTAAACATTTGCATGGGGGCCCTTCCCTTTAAAGATGCTCGAACGGTGGCAACTTCTTCTGCTGAAACTGCAGATGCAGAATTACCCCAATCGTTTCGAATGTAAGTAAGAACATTGGCAATCTGTTCGTTAGTCAAAGATCCAGGCGGAATACCGGGGGGAGCCATGACATTATTATATTTAACTCCATTTACTTCAATCTCTCCCATCAGTCCATACATCGAGATCTTGATGAGCCTTTCCTTATTACCCAAAACCCAGTCAGACCCAGCAAGAGGAGGAAACTGACCCGCAATACCCTCTCCATTTTGTTGATGGCATGCAAAACACATTCCTCCACCTGGTGCAGCCTTCATATAAATTTCCTTTCCCGTATCTATTTGATCCTGCAACCATTTTGGTGCTTCACCACCAGCACTTGAAATTACTTCCTCTTCTACGAGCTCCTCTTCAGTTTCGATAAAAGAGACTTCGGGTAACTCATAATCTTGCTTCAATTCCTGCAAATAGGCCACAAGACGGTTAGCTCTTATAGATGGGCGAACCGTACGATTTTTATCCATATTATTTTTTGGTGCTATTCCAATATCTGAATACACAGGCTCATCAACTAACTGATAAAGGAATGGGCTTGGCGGACAAAGAGAAGAAGGGAAAATCGACTGAGGTTCAAATAAGTGTTGGTGTAACCATTCATCAGAATAATTCCGTAGACCAACATTTGCCAAATCCGGACCAATTCTCGAATTTCCTAGAAGCACATGTTCTTGTAAGACATAATCTCGCGGAGCAGATGGTCGCTTTCCCCACCCTCTTTCCACATCAAAACCAGCTTCAACTCGTCTCACTTGCTGGGTGTGACAAGTTACACAACCAAGGGCTGCATACTCTTCAGCACCTTGTTTAGCCATACCAGAAATATCGACAGGAAAAAGTTCTGCGTCTTCAGGAACTGAGCCATCATCGTCCAATACCTCGGAAGTTGGAACCAAGTCTCCAAATTGAGATCGAGCACCTACTACAAAAGCAAGCCATGCCATTCCTAAGGTAAAAAATATGCCAATAGTGAATTTGGCTAGATTGTTCATACGCTAGCCTCCTTATTCTCAGCGGAAAAATAAACAAATGGATTTGGGAAAATTATTCTCCAAACATTGACCACAAATACGAACTGGGAAAATGCGAGAATGATGAAAGCGAATTTGGTGATCAAGAAATAGGGTTGAATGGAATGAATAACTGATGATGACCAAGGCAGACTAGGCTGTCCGGCAAGAACCCCGTGGGTAAGACCGCCGATTAAGTAGGCAAGTAAGAGCATCAAAACGCCAAGTGTGGAGGTCCAAAAGTGAAAAGATTTTGCAGCCTTAGGAATTTCTCGACCAGTAATGCGAGGAAGGGCAAAATAGACAGCTCCAAAAATAATCATACTAAAAAAACCATACACTCTTTGGTTAAAGTGAAACTCATTAATGATTGTAAACTGAGTAATCTTGGCAACTGCAGGTAACGAGAAAACCACGCCAATGTAACTGGATATAGTGTATGAAAGTGTACCAAAAATAACAAACCTGAGGGGTAAGCTGTGCCAAACCTTTCCAATATCCATGAAAGCTGTTGCGTGAAAGTTCGTTGATGCCACTGCAATAGGGAATACCATCGCTATGCTCATCACCGTGCCGACTGCAGGGATCCACATAGGTACAGGTCCACCTTCCAAGTGGTGAACCACAGACCAAGGAGCAAGAGCAGCTATGCACCAAAAACCAAATATAGCTAAATAATACTTATCAATTGTCCGACCAAGAATTGCAGGGATAAGGTAATAAGCTGCACCTAAAGCTACGGGAGTTAACCACAACCATACAAGGCTTTGTCCATACCACATCGAAAGAACCGTCTGTAATGTGCCCCGAGCAGGATTAATCTCCAACCCATTCCATGCGATTAAAAACAACGCCGGAAACCAAAGTAATGCAGCTAAAATAAACCATTGAGGAGCGATTGTTTCACGCACTTGACGGGAGCGATGGATGACTAAGGCTAAGAAAGTAATAATCAGGTAAGAAATAAGCATGGCAGGCCAAACTTCAGTAGGCATTTCAAGCATTTCGTGCCCACTCATGTGTCCATCCATGATGCCTAACAATCCAAATGTGATAGCTAAATTCCAAATAACTCCAGCAAAAACAAGGAAGACGGATCCGCGTACTTCAGCTTGGGACAAACGAGCCAATATCCACAGAGATACAGCAAATATCGAGTTACCTCCCCATCCGTAAACAAAAGCGTTAGCCTGAGCTACTTTAATTTTTCCGTAGGTCAAAAATTCATAGGATGATAAGAAAAACGGATCAGTGAGCTTGGCTGCAGCTAAGTATGCAAGCAATGCAGCCATAAGTAACCAAAGACCGGCTGAAGAAAGAAAGAAGGAAAAAACCAACTTCGCGGAACGATCAATAACCTTGTCTGGAGAATCTGCTGGCATGCGAACCTATTTGGATGGTTGAGGTTGGGCCTTGTTAATGGCACGATAAGTTTGGAGAACGCTCTTCATCGATGACTCAATGGTAGTATTTTGCTCAGTATGAAAATCATCAACCAAGGATAAGAACTTTTCGTTTTGCACTCGGTGTGCCTGAGCTTTTGCTGTGCGAACTGAGTCTATTGCCTCGTTAACAGATGCAGGTGCTTCAGGTTCAAAGAATCTTTGTGCTAAATAAAAGCCTGAGAGCAATAGTGCTAATACTAAGAAAGTAAAGAAGACGCTGCATCCGTCTGCCCGTTGGTTCGTCGGATTACTCATGATGATTAATAGATTCACGAATGCGGGGATCGCGAATCGGAATAATTTCAGCTATGCCAGATTGAAAACTGCGAATAACGGCCCATGCACACAAACAACCAACTCCTACTAGAGAAAACACACCCCACAACAAGTGAGACCCAATAACAGGGCGGGCTTCATAGCCAACGAATGCACCTGGAACAATTTCACGACCTGGAATAATATTCCAATAAAGATCAAGAAGGTGAAAGGCCAAAATCCAACAAACAATAAAAACAAGTTTGGGTACATCGACTTTAGTTCTGTAGAAAAGCAAGTATAAGAAAGGGAAAAAGAAATGACCAAATATTAAACCCATACTTACCCAAAACCATCCAGATCGAAGTCCAGTGTTAGGATCAATCTCACGAATGGTAAACCAAAAGGTTTCCTCGGGTATATTTGCACTGTAAATTAAAAAATACTGGGAGAAACTCACATAAGCCCAGAATATCGTGAAAGTCAGAGACAAACAGGCTAGATCATACTGGTGAGCTTGTTTAAAAAGGCCCTTGAGCTTGCCATTCGCCACAAGATAAACACAAATTAAAATAGTTATCGCAAGAGCAGCACGCATGCCCGAAGCAAAAAACCACACTCCATACATCGTAGAAAACCATTGGTATTCCAGGCTCATAAACATGTCAAAAGCACCAAAAGTAAGGGCTAATGCAGCGGCAGGGATTCCAATTGCGGATACCTTTGTACCAAGATGCGTCCACTTGGGATCACCATCTTTATCCTGTGAAAAAGAAGCTTTTCTAAGCCAATAACTAATCCCACAGAAAATACCAAAGTAAGCGATGAGACGAAGAGTAAAAAAGTTTAGGTTTAGGTATCCAGCTTTTTTTTGATGAAGAACATCTTCCTCTACGGATATAATACTGCTAACTTCAATTGTTGGACTGGCAGGATTGATCCATGACCAAAGGATACCAGCTTGATCTTTACCAAACCAAGCAACAAGTAAAAGAGGAAGCAAACATAAGCCCAACCACGGAAAAGCAGATAGTGCATGCTCTTGTTGTCTACGAACCACAGGACTCCACTTTGAATTAAAAATACGAAAAATCATAATCAGCATGAGCATGCCGATAGCTATACTCAGCCAAAAAGAACAACCCCATAACCAACCAAGAAAAGGAGCTTTATCACCAGACTGTAGACCTTGAAAAAGTCCCACTAACCCACCGGCTAGGCCAAGCACAGATCCAGCTAATAATTTTGTGGAAAGACCCTTTGGTGAAGTGTCCTTGGTGGAGGATTCGTCCATCATGATCCTTGTCCTTTCTGAGAAGTAGTTGCCTGCCCTACATAGTCTTGTAAGGCACGAAGATAAAGTACAATAGCCCAACGTTCATCAGGAGAAAGCCTGTCTTTGAGACCAAGCATAATTCCGGATGCAGAGCCATTTGAGATGGCATTGTAAAATTGTCCATCAGACCAAGCGGCGGCGGACTCTAAGTAAGTACCAGCATTTGATGAATCAGCAAGGTTTCTTGGATTAAGACCAAATTTGGCAGTTACACCTAAACCATTCCCATAATCACCGTGACAAACGGAACAATGAATGTCGTATTTTTCCCTACCTAAACGCATTGTTGACATATTTAAACCAGCCGGAACTGGTACACTCTTAACCCACTCACCGTTCGGTAATTTACCGGTAGTGTAAGCGTCGGTGTGAAACTGCGGTTGTGATGAGAAAACATTATGGGGATCAATCGCAGTTCCTCGTAAAACAGTACCGGCAACGGGTAACCGGTCAGCACTGCCATCTGTAAAGCGAGAATTTGCTGTTTGAGCTTTGAATTTTGCTTGCCTATCCATATCCGGAAATACTTCGATTGGAGTATTTTTTGAATAATCACCTCGAAACC
>ERZ1046876.645-NODE-645-length-25915-cov-8.576373_pt1 | contig 25915 bp, 21 predicted proteins | sample MGYA00383094_ERZ1046876 | MGnify/ENA primary metagenome ERZ1046876 (study PRJEB29581, sample SAMEA5548364) | metagenome | biome: marine; feature: coastal; material: water | depth 50 m | study: Short-term variability in the microbial, nano- and picoplankton...
TTTACGGTTCAGCACAGATTTCCAGACAGACTCATCTTCTGAGATATAACCAAGGAAGGTCATGTTTATATTAAAATATTTTGAACAGGCATCTTTCATTGCCAGACCAACCAGTTTATCTTTTTCTGTACGTACCTGATTGAGGATTATTTTAGGCATGAAGATTTGCAGTTGCTCTTCAATAAATACCGTCTTTGAACCACCCAATTTGTTAAAATAATCAATGAGTGTCTTGGGAGTGGTAATGTTGTAAGGATTGTCAATACGGAGAATCGGGGTTACTACGGATTTTAAACCAAATTTTTTACTATTATGGAAAACTTGACGAAAAAATGAGTTCTTAATGAAGCGATAGGCATTTTCAATCGAAGTAGGTTCCGGAATCACAACCATGAGTTGAATATCAGCCAGCAAGAAAAAATCAACTGTGTTATAGGATGTTCCCGCCCCCAAATCAATCACAATATAATCCGCATCCATATTTCTCAGAGCAGAAAGGAAACGACGTTTTTGAGTATATTTTAAATTCGCAATCTCAACTCCGTCTTTAGCCCCGCTGATCAGGCTCAAACCTGGAATATTTGTGGGAACTAACAATTTGGAAATATTGAGAGTTTCTCTGCTTATGAAATCGGAAAGACTTTTTGAGGGATTGTTAACTCCAAGCCAGGTGTGCAGGTTCGCTCCGCCTAGATCCAAATCGGCAAGGATGACTTTGCTTCCACTCTGAGCCAGCAAAATACCTAGGTTACTCGCGACAAAACTTTTGCCTACGCCGCCTTTCCCTCCGCCAATTGCCAAAATTTTGTTATTTTCCATAACCTGTTCGATTCTGTAAATAAGAGCTGTGTGTTATCTTGTCTAATAACTAAAATTGCAAGTTATTGGCCATTTAAGTTTTACAGAGGATTAACTCTTCAGCATATAATTTTTGATATTAGTAACTTAAAGTTCTGAGCAAGGCAACTATTTTTTCAGCTGGAGCAAAGTGTCTGAGTGTATTAAAGGTTTTCGGAGAAGAGCCGATACTCAACATAGATGGGTATCCTGCTCTTGTAAAGCAAGCTAATGAATAAGTCATTCATGGAGCTGGGACTTCTATATCCAGGACATAACAGTCAATCAATTCAAATGTTAATACGATTATTTATTTTTCCGGTCACAATAATTATTTTCCTGACGGCTTGTTCAGGCAGTACTGCTGAATTTCCAGGTCAGTCCTTCCGCAACAGGTTGAGTGAAGGAGACAGTCACATGGGATGGAGTATAAATTATTTTGACAGTTGGCAGAACGGTCTGCAGCCGCGATATTTGAAGCTGGCTGAAAGGCATACAATTGTCGCCATTAAATTGTTCAGACACCTTGAATCTGATACTTCCCCCCGTATCAGTGAATTTTATGTTGTTCGTGAACGCCGTACACGTAGTTGCCGATTATTGGCGGAACTGCAGTTTGCGGCCAGTAATCACGGGCATCATCTCAGTTCAAATACTCCTGACGGCTGTATTTATTTTTAGCAATAAAATCTTTGTGGTGTTGGCATTTATCCCTTTGCTTTCCGCTGCTTAAAAAGTTTATTCCCCCAGCTCCATTTTGCTATCCAGACTGTCTTTTATTCTTTTGCTTTCTGCCTGATAACGTTCCGATGCTTTCTGATCACTGGTGTTTGCATAATAGTAACTGATCAAATCAAGCAGGTTCAGTTCACCTTCAAGGTCACCCAGCTGCTGCTTGATTGCAAGATGTTCTTTATAGGCGGCAACCAGTTCTTCATCATTCTGCATTGATGAATGAGCTTGTTCGATCCGGTCGTAGAGTGGATCCATTGCAGAAATATTAACACGTTGACGATTGTAGTTGAGCAGATCTTTCAACAGCGGCAAAGCTTCTCCATATGCTTCTTTTTCTTCAAGAGATTTTACAATTCCATCCATGACGTTTGCATAATTAGTTTGTTCAGGAGCGACTTTGAGTGATGATTCCTGTTTTGTTTCATCATCTTTTTTTGTCTGTTCCGTTTTGGAAACGTCTACATTTCTACTGGCATAATCCAGCGTAAGCTCAAGTTTTTCTGCTAACTGCAGGACGTCGTGGCTTGGATCCTTTCCCAGTTCTTTGAGTATATCGAGGTAACTTTCAAGACCAGCCTTAGCATCATTCATTTTACCGGATTCACAAGCTGTTGTTGCAAGTTTCAACAATGCTTCAGCTTCATCACGTTTTTCTTGCGGAGGAGTTGTATTTTGTAAAGAAGAGCCAAAAGGCTCCTCATCTTCCAGACCGTATGCATCTGATAAAGGTGGAAACGAATCTTCATCATTGAATATTTCAGGATCAGTTTCAGTATATGTCTCCCCTCCGGGAATCGGAATCAGCTCATCCGCAAAAAGATCTTCATCGAAATCTACGAGCGGTTCCACTGCTATACTTTCTGTTTGTTCTTTTAATGCCTGATGTTTACTTGCAAGTATTTCCAGTGCCGCTTCACCTGCGCCGAGCTTTTTTTCAGTCTCAAGGTTAAGGCTATTTATATTTTCCTGTTTTTCTGCTTCTGCCTGCTCTGCTTCTTCGGGAAGTTCTTGTTTTTCTTCCAGGTCAACTTCAGCTTTGATCTCAGAGTCATCTTCACTTCTTTCCTGCAGAACTTTTGCGTTTTCGCTCAAAGTCACTTTAACTTGTTCTACTTCATCGAGTTCTTCAGAAAAATTATCAGGTCCATTGAATATGCCGGAATTTTGATAGGCTTTTGTTAGCAAATCCGGGGTTACAGAGTTTTCGGAGGAGGGAACAGATTCCTCAGTAGAAAGAGATTCCGCTGAAGGCGTAGAATCCGGAGTTGGGCTTAAATTTAATTTCTCTCGGAATTGTTCAAATATGTTTGCGTTCACACCCGGAATTAAAGTTTCAGTATCGGATGCTCTTTGATTTACAGGAAGAATGTCTTTTTTTGGGGAATTAGGGGAATCCCGAAACGGTGCAGAAGAAAGTACCAGTTCAGGATGAACAACAACCGTTGTGATTCTATTTAGTACAATCCAGATGCACAATATCGCACAGATCAAAACCAGTGAAGCAAGGCCTAATTCCACTGAAATTTGATACATTGAATATTCGAAAACAAGCAGAACAATGCCTAAGATTATTTTTTTCCGGATCTTCATAAATGCTGACTTAGTTGTTTTTGCAGTGAGTTAGCTTGCTGATACTATTCCGGTATCTGTTCTGTGCACTAGTTAAATCCGAGGGAACGCAGATGATGGGCATTGTTTGACCATTGTTTTAAAACTTTAACATGCAGTGCCAAATGGACCTTATTTCCAAGCAAACGTTCAATTTTTTTACGTGCGGCAGTACCAATTTTTTTCAGCATCTCACCTTTTTTACCAATGATAATCCCTTTCTGAGAATCACGTTCCACACAAATTGTACAGGCAATTTTAATGCACTTGGGGTCATCTTCAAATTGTTCTACAATGACAGCTACAGAATATGGAATTTCCTGTTGCAGACGTAAAAAAAGTTCTTCCCGCACAAATTCACTTGCAAGGAAACGTTCAGAGGCATCTGTCACCTGATGAGTCTCAAAATAAAAAGGATGAACGGGAAGATACTTTTTCAGGGTTTCAACCAGGTGTTCGACATTTGTAGACTTCAGGGCCGAGACCGGAACAATCTCCGCAAAATCAGCCAGCTTTGCTAATTTTTCAATACTGACTAGTGCCTGTTCCTGAGGTATTGTATCAATTTTATTCAAAACAAGCACCGTCCGTTTTTCCTTTCCAGCCAACAGTTTGAGGATTTCCTGATCTTCCCGATGCAAAAAGGAGAGTTCTCTTTTCTCTAAAGAAGATGCCGGTAATGGTTCAACTATCCATAAGTTCAAATCAGTATCCCGCAAAGTTTCAGTTGCGTAAGCTACGATTTTGCTGTTAAGCAGTTTTTCTGGGCGGTGGATCCCGGGAGTGTCGATGAAAACAATCTGTGTGTTCAGTTCAGTCCTAATTCCAAGAATGCGGTTTCGGGTCGTTTGGGCTTTGTGTGCAGTGATAGAAACTTTCTGACCAACGAGTTGGTTCAACAGAGTCGATTTCCCGACATTCGGTCTGCCGATCAAACCAATAAATCCGCAATGTTGTTCAATTTCTTTTCTGTCTTCTGTTTGTTGACGTTTGTCTTTGCTATTTTGCATGTACTGATTTTAAACTTTTTTGGAGGTCCGGAAGTCAAAACAAGTGTAATGTCTTCCTGTGATTTTTTAATATTTGCTGAAACCAGATTTAATAATAAAGATTCCTTCAAACCAAAAAACGAAATACTTAAGCGTTCAGCTCTAAGTTTTTCGCTGATAATACGAAAGACCGCCAGTGCGATATTGAAAATTTCAGCCTGTTGGACTCGAAGTCCTCAGCGTGCTTGCTGTTCTTCCACAGACTGTTGCTGAAACAATTGTTCAATGCGCACAAATTTGCTCCAGTCCATACTCAACCAGTTCTTGTAAATATTTTCAAAAATTGTGATCATCAAAGATAATTTCTTATTCTTGCTCCTACTTCTTGCATCTCTCCTTCAGCATATTGGATATGTTTCCGAAAAGGACCGGGGCTTCCTTCTAAGCGTGGAAGCACGTGGAAGTGGATATGCTTCACCTCCTGTCCGGCGTTTGCACCGTTGTTAAGGATTAGATTGTAGTCAATGCCATTGAAAGCTGTACTGACGGCTTTCGCCACTTGCTGTAAAGTGCGCATCAGTGAGATGGCCTGAGTTTCAGGAAGATCTTCTAATCGCATAACTTCAAATTTTGGGATAACCAGAGTATGTCCCGAGGCACTGGGCATAATGTCTAAAAATGCAATTTCTGCATCAGTTTCGATAATTTTTTCACAAGGAATTTCACCTTGAATTATTTTGGTGAAGATCGAAGCCATTTTAAGGTTTCAGGTTTAAGTTTGAAAATTACAGGTTCAATATCCGCAATGCAAAGCAGGAGCAGTTTTGTTTCTCTGTTTACGCTCGCAGCTTTGTTTGTTTGCGGGCTGTATTTTGTTTTCAGGCCTCAGCTTTTAGAAGCAAGTAATCTGAATTCTGCCAAGTTTCCTCACTATAAAATAGAAGTTACTTATGACCACGATAAGACACTTCTTGTCGGAAAAATGCAAGTCCGTTTCACTCGCAAAGCATATCCGGATGATGAATTATTATTTGCGTTGCCGGGAAACCGTTTCCTTTTTCAGGATGAACGTGGAATAAGAAAACATAGAATTGTGCCGGTATTTTCCTTAAATCGCTTTCAGGATAATCTTGAGGATCCAAAATCTCCAACAGGTTTTAGTGCTGGTAATCTGAAGATCACATCAGTAAATTCATTCCATACGGAGTCTGTAACAACACAGCGTCAGCTTGATTATAAACTGGAAGATAATCCTGATCTAGAAGTAGGTTATTCAACAGCACAGGGCCTCTTACGTATTTTTCTGCCGAAGGATATTCCCGACACTCAGGGCTTTCCCGGTGAGTCAACAATTCAACTGGAATTTTCAACTAAATTTCCTGAACATGCGCAGGAAGGGACGGTCAACGGTATGCTGCTGACCGCAAATTGGCATCCAAGATTATTGAGCTGGAAAGGGGATCAAACTGACAAAGAGAAAGGCTGGGCAACTTCAGGCAATAATCCTTCTCCCGCAACATTTGATGTAAGTTGGAAAGCAGTTCAGGCAGGAACATTAATTACTACGCCTGGAAATTATAAATTGTTGGCTGGTCAGGAGATGACTCTCCCTGTTACTAAAAAACCTCTTAAGAAATTTCCCTTGATTTTCAGCAAGGTTCATCAGCAATTTGAAGGAAAAAGAAGAGTCGATATTTCTGCTGAAAAGTCTGTTCATGTTACTGCAGAAGCAGGCTCTCAAATTACCTCATTTTATCTTAAAGGTCATGAACGCAGAGCCGAACTTCTGCATAACTGGAGTACGGATTTTTTGGAATTTATGCATACACGTTATGGGCTCGAATCACCATGGGAATCAATTAGGATAGTTGAGGTAGAAGCGGAATATCAACAAGTGGATGTGATAAATAATCTTGTTCTGGTGCCCAGACCGAATTATGAAAGTGCTGAATTAATGGACCGGCAAGCTCTTGGATTTATGACACGAAGGCTGGCGCAGCTTTGGTTTGGAGAATCAGTCTGGAGTAACGAAGATACACAACAATGGCTTAATTTGGGCCTTCCGGCTTTTATGGGCTTATGTTTTTTTCAGCACAAGTTTGGCCCAGAAACCGGAATTTTTGACGCATTTGATTGGTTGAATCCACGTTACCGCGATCATTATTTTGAAAGTATGGCAAACAGTATCTCTCCAAAATTGAGTTATCCTATCTTGTCTTCTTTCAGAAAAAATCCAGATTCCCAGAAATATTTGCAGACACTGACTTACAAATCCGCAATGGTCTTTTCCATGCTGGAGTACTTGCTGGGGCACAGAGCATTTCAACAGGGTCTTCAGCATTTTTTCAAAAATAATCAGCAAAAACTGGTAAGCATAAAGGAAATTCAGCAGGCATTTGAAAAGTTTAATCGGCCTCATCTCAGGACACCTCCGCTGCCTGAAGAAAGTCCATACAACGCGGACGGTTATGGATCACTGGAATGGTTTTTTTCTCAGTGGTTCAGGTCTGCTCAGACCTTGGATTATAGTTTTGAGGATTCAACGACCAGGACTTTGTCAAACGGAAAATATGAAACTAAAATAATAATTAACAAAATTGGCGCAGCCAAAATGCCGGTTGTGGTGGCACTGAGAACTAAGGACGGTAAAGAAATTCGCAAAATGCTACCTGGTCTTGAACGGCAGGAAACTACCCGGTTTGTTACAGAAAGTTATCCAGAAAAAGTTTCACTTGATCCCGATGAAAAGTTGCTGGAAACATCCAGGATGAATAATCACTCATTCAATTTTTACCGGTTTCGTTTTGTTTTAGATTGGAAAAAACAGAGGGAACAACTGGTACTGCTCGTTCCAGGATTTGCCAACAATACATTTGATGGGAATTCATTTGGTTTAGGAGTTCGCTACAAGTTAGATAACTATCGTGTATATGCTATTCCAGGCTATGGCACAAAAAATAAACGAGGGCTTTACGTGTTCAATCTGGACAGAGAAAACCTGGGTTTGTATGGTTTGGAAGCAGGATTTAGCGTGCAGGAGTCTGGAGGGGTTCGTTCACAGGGAGTCAGGACGACTTACAAACCTCCAAACAACCCGGGTGATCTGCAGTACAAATTTCACTCAAGTTTTTCACGCGAGACACTATTTTCTGCAGACAGCAATTCAACTGAAAGTGAAGTAACTGAAACAGGAAAATTAAACACCTTTCTGTTGAAACATACTGGCAGTTTTAGGCTGAAGGATTTCTATGAACTTAATTGGGACATCTGGAATGAGCAACCCGCGTTGGCGTTAAAGAGTGATTTTTCTTATGTCAGGGGCGCGCTATCTTTCGGTCAAACTTTGCGAGTAGGTCACAGGAAGTTGTTCCAGTTGGACATAACTCACGCGACTACTAGCGGTGAAACACCGCTGCAGAAAAAATTTCAACTTGGCGGACCGAATGTCTTACGGGGATATCCTCAACATACAATTTTGAGTGACGAACATCTGTTAGCCTCTAGATTTAATTATAAATTCCCTTTAATTACTGCACCTTTGTGGGGTTTGGTAAGCGCCTATAAAATTCAGGGGACAATTTTTTATGATCAAGGGAAAATATGGTCGCAAGGTAATTCATCTGCAAAAGCAAAACTGAGGAAGAATGCTGGAATAGGTATTGAATGGACTGTGGATACGGCATCATTGTTTCAAGTACCTTTAAAAATCGAAGTCGCTTTTCCATTGGATGACCAGGAATATAAAAGCCCGCAGTTTATCCTGCTTGGAGTCATCACCGGTAGTTAAAAAAATTAAGCCCTCTATAGCAGCGTAGACTTGATTCTTGTACAAACTAATGTGAAGATCAGTCCCTGTTATCCATACTTGATAAATAGACTATTTACGAATGCCGCATCAAAAATATCTTAAAAAAACATGATAGCGAGAAAGCCACAAAAATTTTCACTGAATACCATGGAAAGTAATTCAGAGCAACTAGACAAAGAAAGTACCTCCTCTTTCTCTGAAAAGCAGCAGCAAAAAAAATCTGCAGTGGATGCCGCAACTTCAATTCTTGAAGAGCTTGGTGTAAAAAAAACGTCTGCTAAAAAAACTAATAAAAATAACCAGTTAAATGTTCAAAGAAAATCCGCGTCTATAAAAAAGCCTATAGTAGAGCAAAAGGAATGGGACAACAGTCTACTGAAGGATTTGAAAACCCAAAAATCCGCAGCTAAAAAAATAACAGTCAAGCCAACAGGTGCGAATAAAATCCAATCTAAACAAACAAAAAATAAATCAGCAGAAACAAAACCAACGCAAGTAGAAAATCTGACGGATCAACCTAAAGACAAATTTGGTTTCCAGGAAAAATTTATGATTTTCACTATGCTTGTAGTTTTGGGAGTTGCTGTTCTGGGTTTTATCGGTGGTTATCTTAAAATATTTGACTTAGCTATTTTTCGTCAGTTGGCGAGTGGCAACGTGCATCAACTAGAGTTTGTAGGTGAGTTTGAAGCAAGAAAAGTAGAAAACGGTTATAACCGGCTTCCTTTATTTGTGGTAGAAGGTTCAATCAGAAATACTTATTTTGAGTCCGATCAGGTAGAAAAAATCCAGTTAAAGGCATTTGCTTTTGACTCAGAGCAACAAATGATTTCCAGCCACTTTACTTTTGCTGGAGTTGTACTCTCAGATGAACAATTGGGAACGTTGAGTCCTATGGATATCAAGTCTCTGCGTCACTCCGGTGATTTGAAGTTGCTTAATGCAAATGCAGAAACTGAAGCACAAAAAATATCATTAATGACTAGCGTTACCCAAGATCAGGAAGTGCCTTTTCAAGTCGTGTTTTTCAAGGATGTTTCTTCCATCAAACGAACCTCATTACAAATAGTTAGTTATGTGCGCAAGAACAAGCTTGTTTATGTCCGTGCGTCCGACCTCCAGTAACAATGGAATCTGCTTTTCATTAATACCAAATTTTCCCGACTTTACAGCTAAATTTCACATTCCGGTTTCACCCTCTCTATATCAAAAGTTGTGCAGCTCAGATCTGAAACTAACATAAAAGCAGTTTCACCCACGCAATGGAATTCATTATCCGGAAGCGAATTCCCTTTTTCGGAGCATGCTTTTTTGGCTGCTCTGGAAGAAAGTTCCTGTGTTGGTGAAGAATCCGGATGGCAGCCGTGTCATTTGACTTTGTGGGACAACCAAAAGCTGCAGGGTGGACTTTGTCTATACGAAAAAAACAATAGTTATGGTGAGTATATTTTTGACTGGGGCTGGGCGAAAGCTTATGAACAGCATGGTCTGAATTACTATCCAAAACTTGTTTCAGCAATTCCTTTCACGCCTGCAACAGGTGGTAAACTGCTTGTGCATCCTGACGCAGATACGGAAAATGTCCGCAAGCAACTGCTGGAAGGAGCCTTAGCCAGTATGCGCGACAGACAGTGTACATCTCTCCATTTTTTATTCATCACAGCAGAAGAGTTGCCGGCTTTTACTGCAATGGAATTCCTCATCCGACACAGTTTTCAGTTCCATTGGAAAAACAATAATTATCGTGATTTTGCTGATTTCTTAACAACCTTAAAAGGTAAACGCCGGAAGGAAATTTTACGGGAACGACGTCAAATAGAGCAGCAAATGATCAACGTGGAAGTGCTTGAAGGTGAAGCGATACTTCCAGAGCATATAAACAAGATGTTCCATTTTTACCTCTCTACAACTGATAAAAAATGGGGGCAATCGTATTTATCAGCAGACTTTTTTCAGCGTCTTTATACGAAAATGCGCGAACGTATGGTGCTGATCTTGGCTTATGCAGAAGGAGAATGTGTAGCAGGAACAATCAATTTTAAAAAAGGTAATTGTTTGTATGGACGCTACTGGGGCTGTAACCGAAACTATCGTAGTTTGCATTTTGAGTTATGTTACTATCAACCGATAGAATATTCAATCCGCCATGGAATCAGCTTGTTTGAAGCAGGAGCTCAGGGAGAACACAAAATTCAGCGTGGATTCCTTCCAGAACTTACCTACAGTGCACATTGGCTACAACATCCAGGATTCCGCAATTCAATTGCTAAATTTTTGGAAGAAGAAAAACAGGCGATCAGTAGAGGTATTGAAGAGTTCAGACCTCATTCACCTTATCGTGAAACAGTGCCTTTTCCTGAGGAAGAGGAACGTTCGTAGAGCGGATTTTCACAAATGCATTTGATAGTTTCCGCATACCAGCGCCCACCGCGTTTGGCACGCAGACGTTGGCTATTGAGAAACTTGGCTATTTTGTGATAGCTGAAATTCTCTAGCTCGCGTTTTTCTCTGATGATCTCAGCAATGCTCAACTCTTTTGTTAAAGGAGTGAGACGTTTTTTTTGATATGTGTAACCAAACGGCGCATGTCCAACACGCTCCCCAAGTTCGCGTTTGCGTACAATCATGTCACGGGTACGGTCCGGAATTAATTTTGCATCCCAAAGTGCCATTATAGCGATCGCTTCCAAAACTTTTTTACCGCTTTTAGTTTTTGAATCCAGACCTTCCGCGAGAGAAATAAAACGGATTTTGTGTTCTGCAAATAAATTAAGCAACTGTTGATGGAGACGGATTGTCCTTGTAAAGCGGTCTAATCGCGCAACAACGAGTACTCTGACTTTTCCCTCTTCAATTAATGAAATCAGCTTTTTTAGGTTGGGTAATTCAAGACTGGCGCTACTGGATTCAGTGTCACGGAAAATTTTGCGGACCTCCAGACCCTGCTCTTCGGACCACGTTCGAATAACTCTGGCCTGTTCTCTTAGTCCTAAATCTTTCGGAGTTGGACGGTGACTGTTCAAACGGATATATCCGTAAATACTCATTTTACTTTAAGAAGAAAGTTCAGCTTTTTATTGACTAATTTAGAAATTTGCTCTGCAACTTTTTCAAAACGGCGTTGTAAACGGATTGCTTTAATGATCATTTATTTTTTATCGTAGTTTATTTATGGTTGGGTTGGAAATATAAATTTTTAGTGACAGTCTACAGAAAGGTGGTAGTTAAAACAGCTAAGCTTGGCTAGAATCCTCTATTTTCTCCGGCTAATGGTCAAGTGTTTTCGTTAATTTTCGGTAAATTTGTTAATTGGTAAGACTATTTAACCACTTGATTGAATACGGGAATTGAGTTATTCTTTACTCAATTTTGCTGCAACATATAAAATTATGCTAGTTTTCGGTGGGAATCTGTTTGACAGAGATTTACAGAAGAAGTTAATACATTTGAAAAATGGGAAAATATTGAAAGGAGAAAAATGCCATTTGAAGCAAATATCCGCGGAGAATGCGTTAGGATTATCGGGAAAGAGTGGGTCAAGGATGATCCGGTAACCCTCTACACTTACCGTTGTGATGGACTGACTCTTTACACCGCTCCACCGATGGGTGTGCTCTTCCCGGGAATAGTTCAGGAATTGGTCTCTGTTGTTAAATTACTCCATCAGCACAAAATCAGTTTTATCGCACGAGGTGCCGGAACAGGTCTTTCCGGCGGAGCAATTCCTCAGGACGGAAGCGTCATTATCGAAATGGCACGTTTCAAGGAAGTACATGAAGTTGACTTGATTAACCGTACAATCACTGTCGGACCAGGTGTGATTAATTTACGTATTACAGAGCATGTCAATGCAGAAGGTTATCATTATGCTCCTGATCCATCATCTCAAAAAGCCTGCACAATAGGCGGGAATGTCGCTGAAAACTCAGGTGGTCCTCATACTTTAAAATACGGCGTGACCGTCAATCATGTTCTTGGTTTAGAAATGGTATTAGCTGACGGAGAACTCGTAACACTTGGGGCTAATCATTTCGGACTGCCAGGGCCGGATTTGTTGGGTTTAGTGACGGGTTCTGAAGGTACATTTGGAATTATCACCAAAATAATTTGCCGGCTGACGGCTAATCCTGAAAAAGCGGTAACGCTGCTGGGAATCTATAAATCAGTTCGTGACGCTTGTGAATCTGTTTCAAGTATCATTGGTCACGGTATTATTCCTGCGGCCATGGAAATGCTGGATAAAATAATGATCTCTGCCGTTGAAAAAGCGCTCAAGCCGGGTTTTCCGCTGGATGCTGAAGCTGTGCTGATTGTTGAACTGGACGGATTGTCAGACGGTCTTGAAAAGGAAGCGCAGGTTGTTGAAAAATTACTCAAAGAGTCCGGAGCAACCACTGTCAACCGCGCCAGTGATGAAGTTGAACGAGCTAAAATCTGGCGTGCTCGCAAAGAAGCGTTTGGCGCAATCGGTCAAATATCACCAAGTTATTATGTCCAGGACGGAGTAATCCCACGCAGTAAACTTCCGGAAGTGCTGGATGAAATAGCCGCAATTGGTAAAAGACACGGTTTGACTGTGGCCAATGTTTTTCATGCAGGTGATGGAAATTTGCATCCGCTTATTCTCTATGATTATGAAAAACCGCAAGAGGTTGAAAAAGCACATGCGATTGGCGAAGAAATATTATCATCATGTATTAGACACGGCGGTACTCTTTCAGGAGAACACGGAATTGGTATTGAAAAAGCGGAATGGATGAGCGAACTATATTCGGCAAATTCACTCGATAATATGCAAAATGTGCGTGTATTATTCAATCCGGAAAATTTACTCAATCCAGGCAAGATTTTTCCGCAGCCAGGACGTTGCGCAGAATCAAAAAGTGGGACTCCTCCTCAACAGATTTTGGCACTCAATAAACCCAAGATGGTTGCCTCAAAATCAGGAATTGCATTATGAGTACTTTTGAAGCATGCTCACTTGAGGAAATTCAAAATTGGGTTTCAAACCGCATTGAGACAAAGCAGGCATTCCGGATTTGCGGAAATGGTACACGTTTTGTGAACGCAAATTCTGGAAAATCTACTGCAAATTCCAGTGACCTCCTTTCGTTGAAGAACCTTAACGCAACACGTTTTTTTGATCCGGAGGACATGGTTGTTGGTGTGGAATCAGGTATGAGTATCAGAACACTCCAGGAATTGCTGGGAGAACGTAGTATGCAACTGCCTGTAAATCCGTGGTTCCCAGATTCCTCTGTTGGCTCGGTAGTGGCCTGCAATGATTTTGGACCGAACCGTATGAATATGGGCGGATTACGTGACTGCATTATTGGTATCGAATACATAAACGGTAAAGGCCAAATAGTTCATGCCGGCGGAAAGGTTGTAAAAAACGTTTCCGGATACGACCTGACACGGATGATGCTCGGAAGCCAGGGCGGTTTGGGAATCATCACCGCGGTCAACTTTAAAGTAATGCCAAAACCTGTCGAAGCTCACGGAATGTTTGGGGTTTTTAACTCAGCATCATGGTTGTCTCAAGTAGCTGAACTTCACAAACGCAGAATTCCGCTGGACTGGATTCAGGCAGTTTCTACAGTAGGTTCAAACTGGATTTTAGGCTTAGGATATTCCGGAAACGAGCCAAACCGAAATCGCATTGAAAATGAAATCATTAGTGTTTTTGGAAAAAATCTTACTGTACTTGCTGATGGGGAATCATTTTCAGGACAAAAATTCACACCCGGAGAAAACAGGTTTGAGGGTTTTTTATCTGTAATACGTGATGTCATGGAAATGCCGGAATCGCATTTTCATGTGTTCATGACTGCTGCTACAGAAAATATTTTAAACTTTCCTTTTGAACAATTCAGCAAAGAAAATTTCAAAATACTCATTCATCCGATCGGCGGTGATATTCATTTTATGCACGAATGCAGTGACAGAAGAGAACAACTTCAGTATCTTGAAAAAATAAAATCCGCTTTAGTTCATCCTGACAGCAAACTGCGTTGGGTCAGTGCTAATGCAAAAAATTCACTGCAGGATTTGGGTGATTTCGGTGTTGCCAGCGGTTATTCATTGACTCAAAGGCTTAAACGTCATTTGGATCCGTCAGGAGTATTTTCCTCCAGCTATTATGATTTGGAGTTGGATGCATGAGTCTTAATTTTTCGCAAAAAACTGTGCTATCGACTAAAGAACTTTTCCATCAGACTGATTTTGACAATATACTTAAATGTGTTCATTGTGGACTCTGCCTTGACAGTTGTCCCACATACAGGGAACTTGGTGATGAAAAAGACTCCCCACGGGGACGTCTCTATTTAATGCGTGGACTTTGGGAGGGAGAACTCGAACTGGAATCAGCAGTGATTGATCCACTTAACCGCTGTTTGGATTGCCGTGCCTGTGAAAGTGCATGTCCGTCTGGAGTACCTTACGGAGAACTGCTGGAAAAAACACGTGGTATCATTTTAGAAAATACCCGGCAAAGTTTAAAAGAGCGACTCTTACGTTTTTTCTTGTTGAAAGGACTATTTCGTTCCACTAATCTGCTGATAACTGCCAGTTGGTTTTTGAAAATATATGCTGCCAGCGGATTGCCAAAACTGATCACTAATACTATTTTGGCTAAAATTCTGCCTCAACAATTTGTATTTCAACAGCATTTGTTGCCAGAATGTTCAGGAGTATCATTTAAACGAAAACATGCCGACCAAATTATACCTCCTTTACCTACGGGAGAAAAACAGGAAAATGCTGTTCAAATCCGGAAAGAAAGTTTAAGAGTCGGAATGTTTTCTGGCTGTATAATGGATGTTTCAGAAGCAGTTATCCATGAATCTACGCTGACTATACTGCGTCATATCGGCTGTGAAGTTGTGGTTCCAGGCAATCAAAGCTGCTGCGGGGCACTTCACGTTCACAGTGGAGACAGGACAACCGCACGTGAATTTGCGTTGAAGAACATTGCCGCATTTGAAAATCGTCATTTGGACGCGATCATCACAAATGCCGCAGGTTGTGGTGCTCAACTGCAGGAATATCACCATCTTTTTACCGGGACAACTACCGAAACTCAAAAAGAAGGAAGGTCGACTGCAGATTGGAAAAACTTTGAAAACAAAGTCATCGACATTCTTGAATTTCTTTCTGCTTATCCGGAATTATTAGCAAGTCTTCCTTGGAGTAAAGATGAAGATACTGTACTTTATGATGCACCTTGCCATTTGATGCATGCCCAAAAAGTTGACGAAAATCCGCAAAAACTTTTAAACAGTTTACCTGGCGTTAAACTGGTAGCACTAAAAGAATCAAACTGGTGTTGCGGTTCGGCTGGTATATACAACCTCGTTCAACCGGAACTTTCTGCAGCGATTCTGAATCGTAAAACTGAGTCGATACGTCAGACGTTGGTCGAATACCCCAAAGCGAGTACCATTGTTACGGCTAACCCAGGCTGTCTTTATCAAATTCGTGCTGGAATACGAAGTGATAAAATTGAGCTCCGTATCCTCCACCCTGTTGTTTATCTGGCGGAACGTTTGAGGCTTAATCGTAACTGAATAATTTTAGGTTTCCTTTTTGAATGCCTAAAAAACAAAGAGTTTTTTAAACTTCAGGTTCCGCTTAACATACCTGAAATCATTGCCGGAAAAAGTCTGTGTTATCTGAAGTAATTTAACAAAACTCTTTCATGAATTACTCCCCATCCCAACGATAATTTTCAAGATCAGTTCTGCCTGACTGATCAAATATTACACCTTCCGCTTCCAGCAGTTTTTGTTGAAGTAATTCAGCAGAACCACTTGATCTTAGACTAATACCACCCTTATAATTGATCACCCTCTGCCAGGGTATATCAGAGTCCAAAGGAATTGAAGACGCAGCATAACCCACCATACGGGCAGTACAGTTGCCGACAATTTCTGCAATTTGACCGTAAGTCGCCACTTTCCCTGAAGGAATTAAGCGGATAATTTCGTGAATTTGCTGATAGAGAGTGGGATTCACAAAGTATTAACTGCCAGATTTAGCTAAATCTCTGGATTTTATATGTGGAGGAGAATTCTCTTCTATAGAAACTTTCAACTTGTTTTGAACAAGTTGAAGATGTTCCTGTGATTTTACCGATTGAGAAGATGTTGTTGTTTCAGCATAGGATGGGATATCAATGAAACTAAAATCTTTTTCGAAAAAAGTCATCCATTCATAATCTTCTGTTAGACTTCTCAAGCGTAGCACATGATTTTCGTAAATAGAGATAATGAAATCATCTTCCAGCATCGGCATTGGATGAGAAACGACCTGAAATTCTTCTGTGCAATTTCCAATTGCATTTCCTAAAAAAAGGAAATCTTCGGGAGAGTTACCGAAAAGCGCGGCTTTGATTTGTCCAGATTTACCAACAATTCCTAAACGTTTGAAGGAACTGTTAAGGCTGATATCCCGTAATTTCACCATTACATCTTTGGTTACAACGGTCTCTATCAGCGGACCTTCTTCAGGAGGATTCCAGCGTGAAGCAAAATTAAAGGAACTGATTGCAGGTTTCAGGTCAAGAGTTTGTTCTTTACTTGTACTGAGATTTTTGACATGCAGCCTGTTTGATATCACCTGAAACTCTAAATTTGCGGGATTTTTGTTCTTCAGTAATTTAAAGAAATTTGCTTCAAGCGGAATTGACCAGACAGGTTCATTTTCCGGAAATTGCGTTGTCAGATTAGCGGCAACGTTTCCGGATTTCAAAAAAACGTTTTTGGCCGTACCTTCCATGACCAGGTGTAGTGCCTCATCACGGTAAATCAGCAGCATCCTGCCGTTGAACCCTTTTTCCAGATCTACCAGAATCTTATGCAGATTTGTTGACATGATAAAGGTCCCGTCATCTTTAATTTTCAGAAAAGGAGTCAAGGTTTCAACGTAAGTTCCACTTTTTTGCTGAAAGTGACCGGACAATTTTTTTTCATTCCAGAAAGTCAAAAGTTCTGCAGGATCTAATTTACGTACATCACCAGGATATTTGTTTCTTGCAGTCTGCCAGGAGGAGGTCTTTTTTTCCTTCACTAAATCTGAAACAGTTTTTCCGTTATGATCAGTCTGCTGTGTGCGTTTGGAGTGATTGATCAACAATACAGATACGTCCTCAAAAGGAAAAATACCTACTGATTCTATGCAAACGAACGGTTTGAACTCTTTTGTTTTTTCATTCATTTGCTTGACCTTCCCTGAAATATGGAGTTGCTACCTGTGTTTGAAGAATCACTGTTGCTGAAAAAAAGCAAGAAATATGGAGCGATAAACGGGATTCTAGCCAGTGTATATATTGTTCTCATTAATTCTCTTCAATTCTCATCTCTACGCTTAATAAGCTGATATACTTGTTTATAATATATACTCTTTACTATATATTTATAACCAGTTCTATCAAATATATAAAAACTGGTGGGGGATATAGTCGGATACTTTTAATTCCATGATCTCTAGATTGAATTATATGCAACAATTAAGCTAATTTTATCACAACATTCATACTATTCAAATTATAGTACTAAAAGTGCCAAAACAGAACAGTCACAATACACGACACAACTGAGTTAATTTGTTAAGCTTAGCAAGGGAGAGCAAACATTTTTCATTCGATAGAGGATTGACTGAAATCTGGTTACTAGATGTGCCCATCAAGATAAGACTTATATTGATAAGTAATAATTTGCCGATTAGAAACTAGAAATAAAAAATAATTTAATTTAAAATAGGATATTATTAAAAATAATTTTGATTAAGAGGTCGCTCATATTGGTTAATCTTGAAGAACAAAGAGTTAAAATATGATTTCTGTTTGCATTCTTGGTGCAGGACCTGCTGGTATGTCATGTGCCCTATGGTGCAGACGCTTGGGGATGGAGCCTCAATTATTTGATATTGCATCAGAAGTTGGTGGTGCACTTCTCGACAATAAACGTCCAAACAATTGGATCTTAGGTAATAGTCAGCTAACTAGCCATGATATTGCAAAGACCTATCGTGATCATATTGATGCTGAGAAAATTTCGGTGGAAACTGCAATTAAACTCAATTTCATCAAGATAGAACCTTCTGAAGGAATTTCCATTTATTATTCTAACTCAGATGGAGATGAGCATATAAGAAACTTCAGTGCATTAGTTATTGCATCTGGAATAAGAGCTAGGGGTCAAGAGACGTTCAGCTTCTTGAAAAATCGTTGTTTCAATGGCGCAATCAATGCAGATCCACTCGGTCATTTCAAGGGGTTGCAAGACTTGAAAAACCAAAAAGTTCTTGTGGTTGGTGGTGGTGATAACGCATTCTTTACAGCAAATGACCTCGCTGGTGCAGGAGTAAAGGTTCAACTTCTCTCAAGGAGTACTCCGATTGCACAAAAATCTATTCAAATAAAGGTCAAAAACCATGAACTGCATGGTCGTCTTGAACGAGTTATTGGAAATTTGAACACCATTGACGAAGATAAGAATGGTTTTATTGTTACTGTTAACTCAGAATCACCAAGAGAGATGAGGGAAATTAGGCGTATTGAACTCCGTATCGGCTTTACTCCTCGACTAGAACTTTTGGAGACAGTTTCGTGTGATCAAGTAATCCAGAGAGATGATGAAGGGTATCCCGTTTTGGACGGATGGGGAAGGAGTACGATCCATGGGGTATACTTCGCGGGAGACATTGTGCGTTTGGGTCCTCCTGCAGTGGTGACAGCCCTGGCAAGTGGAGCATCATCTGCGAGAGCAATTGCTGATGACTTTAGAGAAAGTAACTTATGGAGTTTGTAATCTGGATTATTGACAGCACCTTTACTGGAGAGTTAAGTGCCAGATATGGGGTCGCTAAATGGCTGTCCAAAAAGATTCCTGTGAAAATACACATTATTTCTCAGGAATCGCTATTTAAAATGTTAGGAGATAGGAGAGAAACTCTGAAGATGCCTAAACCAGATTTGCTCCTGAGCGGAACTGGTGAGAATCTAATTTCTCCAGTACTTGAGCTCGCAGAATATTTTGAAGAAACACTGAATGTTTTCCTGGCGTCTATCGTTCCAGAACCTCTAGATCCTTTACTACACTTATTTGATATTATCGCTGCTCCTCATCATGCGGATTTTAAAGGGGAGAATGTTATTACCTTACTGGGTGTGCCACATGAAATTAATAAGGACACCCTCAAAGCGTCACGATTACGTTGGGAGTCATACTACATGAAATCCTCCAAACCCTTGATCGGAGTTGTACTTGGAGGTAACACAAGGTATTGCAATGGATTCACTGAAAAATATGCTACTCGGCTAGCTGAAAAAATTTATGATGCGGGAGAAACTATGAACGCCTCATATGTACTTACAAATAGTCGTAGGACTCCTAAAAAATCGCTGGAAGCCATGCGCAGGATCCTAAAAGATCGTGAATTCGCCTTTCACGATTGGCAGGATCCTGGCAGAGATGCCTATTTAGGGATGCTCGCTGTCGCGGATCTTATGGTGGTTACAGGTGATTCCCTTTCCATGGTAACGGAGGCAGCTGTCACAGGACAACCTCTGTATGTGACTACCGATGCTGAAGCCATGGAGTCGTGCCACCTTGATTCGTTAAGCCGTTTTATTAAACAGGGGTACGCCCACCCATTTGAACAGTTCGGACTTCACACAAACAAATGCAAACCGCTCGATACTACGGAAGTAATCGGTCAGGAAATTCTTGATCGTTTTAAAAATGTTGGATCTTTTAAAAAACAATCTCAAAAACTATAATGTAAAAACCGGCCTACTTTAATATTTTAAGCTCCTCGATAATGTAAGGTGATTTAGCTGTTCTACTCTCATAGTATAAAACTGGGAATTAAAAAATAAAATTTGAAAATGTTCCATAATGAAAGATTCATTTTATAGCGATTTTGTCTTTCAGTACATGATCTATATGTTGAGACATTTTTTGGTATGGCAGGGGGGTAGTTGGTCTATCAGAAAGTTGGATATAAAATCCTATTTTTATATGTTCGATAAAGGAATTAAGGTACATATTCCTTTATCAGACAGGTGTAATATCCTTTGCAATTGCAGCCTTTTCACCTTCCCATCTGTCAATAATAGCAGATAGTTCCTCTGGTGTCATTTCAGGCAGGTTCTCTTCATAATTTCGTTGGGACTGTGAGTGCTTTCCAATATCTCCAGCCAACCCCAGAGAAATCCTGGCTGCTGCTATCCTGGCACTCGCTGGAGCATCGTGGTCCTCCATTACTTCTTTTAGAGTCTGAACAGCAGTGGAAGCAAGTTCGGTTTGATAAACTTTGTTTCTCATTTGCCGGATTTTAGCTATTATTCTTAGCGATTGTGTCAAATTAAAAGCACTTTGCCTTGGTGCCGCAAAGTCTGTTAGGCTTGCTACTTCAGCATGGCCTTTACTCTGTTGGGCAAGGTATAAAATAAAACTGCTCTGTCTATCTGCTAATTGAATAGTTATCCCTCATAAAATTATTGTTTTATAAATACATTTTAACTCAATTTGCAAAAAGTGAGCAGCCAAAACAACTAAAATATGTGGGGGGACATGGTGGGGGATATGGTGGGGGGCTGTTTTAGCTATTATAATATAAAGCTAAAAAACTACTATAAACTACTGTAAATATATGGGAAATATCTGATTATTTGTTGGAGCGAGAAACGGGATTCGAACCCGCGACCTCAACCTTGGCAAGGTTGCGCTCTACCAGCTGAGCTATTCTCGCATTTGTGGCGTGCCTCTTCATTTTATTTGAAGGAATGCAGGATAGTCAAACTATTTATATTATACGCAGAGATGCATTAAATATTTCTTAATTAGTGCATGATCTTTGCAAATTCATCTTAGATTAGGGAAAGATTAAAACTTGATAGAAGACAGAGTTCCGTTTGATAATATAAAAAAAGTATAAATTTAAGATACAACAAGGCAAGGATTACCATAGAATACAAAGAGCATATGAAATTTAATAATATCCAAATAGTTATCAACGGCTTTGTTGCAATTTTCTGTATTTTTGGTCTTGTCACAGATCTAGAAGCCGCGTCCCCTTCATTCAAACCGGCACCGCTGCGTAATCAGGCCTTGATGTTTGAAATGAGCAGTAGCGGCAGTCGGCAGATAAAGCTGGATGTTAATTTAAAAAAACGTGTTGCTGTACAAAAACAATTCTCCGCAAAGAAAAAACTACCTGCAAAAAAGCAGCTTTTTGTAAAGAAGCAGCATTTAGTAAACAAGCAGGATTTAGTAAAAAAACAACCTGCAATTCGGAAACAGACTGAATTCCCCAGAACTCTTTACCGCAACAAAATTTGGAAAGTAGAAGGTGAACGCTACGACATTCCTCTACGCAACACTTCAAAAGTCAAAAGAATTGTCCGCAGGCTCACAACCAAGAAACGTAAGCAAATAATCACAGGAATGCGTCGATCCGGCCGATATGTGCCGATGATCACCAAGATGTTGCTTGAAGAAGGAATGCCGCTGGATCTGGTTTTCATGGTTCCGGCTGAAAGTAATTTCAATGTGACCGCACGCTCACATAAGAGTGCAGTTGGATTGTGGCAGTTTATCGCATCAACAGGCAGAAATTACGGATTAAAAATAAATCGCTGGATTGACGAACGCCGTGATCCGGTGTTGTCTACCAGAGCGGCAATTACATATCTTAAACACCTTTACGGTCTTTTTGGTGATTGGGAACTGGCAATGGCGGCCTACAACACAGGTGAAGGTCGTGTCAGAAGAGCCATTAAAAAGGCGAAGCGAAAAGGCTTGAAGCACAATTATTCGTCACTGCGTTTGCCTCGTGAAACAAGAAGCTACGTTCCGGCAATTATGGCGATGGCGGTCATCTATAAAAATCCTGCAAAATACGGCTTAGGACATGTTCGTCCGATTGACGCAATGGATGAAACCAAAGCGAGTTTGCCTGTTTCATTTTCGCTGGAAGAGGTGGCACAGCGTTCAAAAATGTCATTCCGTCTGTTGCGTGAAAAAAATCAGGCATTATTCCTCGGTGTGCCGCCCATGACGCAGAAACGATATTCATTCTATATCCCTCAGCGCTTCCATACAAACTTGATGGCTTCCATGGAACAAAATCCGGAGCCGTCAAAAAAATGGAGCCTCTCTTATAATGCTCTGCTTGGCAACTCGGCGCATGTGACTGGAGTACTGGAAAAGTTTGGTGCGCCTATCTACTTTAAGGTTCGCAATGGTGATAACTTATGGGACCTCGCTAAAAAACACAAAACATCCATTCGACGTTTGGCAAGGTGGAACAAACTGAATTCAAAATCCGTTTTACGTGTAAATCGACGGATGAAAACTTATGTTCCAACCTGGAGAGTTTTTAAAGAAGTCGGAGGGGTTTCTGCACCTTCAAGTCCTAGACTGATTGCGCAGAGAATCAGGGTGCCAAAGGGGGGATCGCTTTCAGTAATTGCAAAACGATACCGTACCAGTGTGAAAAAATTAATAAAATGGAACAAACTTTCCAGCCCTAATTCGCTTAGGGCAGGACAGAGGCTGGTAATCGGATACCGTAAAGTATCAAACTCTAAACTTCCCAGCGCAGCAAATATAATTCGGGTTCCGAGAAATACGACCCTTTCACATTTAGCCTTACGCTATAAAACTACTGTTAAAAAATTGATGAGCTGGAACGGATTAACAAATTCGAAACAGTTGCGCACAGGAATGAGGTTTTATGTAAAAGCACCGGCAAAAGGGCGTAAAAAACCTCAAAAGATTATAGTGGCAAAAACAAGTTCAAACAACGCTCCTAAAGTCAGGCACAGGATTATCCGAGTACGTAATGGTGATACTCTCTGGAGACTTGCCAGGTTCTATCAGACAACAGTCAAAAAACTGGTTGCCTTAAATGAACTCAAGTCCGCAAGTAGTCTGCGTCTCAATCAAAAACTGATTGTACCTTTCCGTTCATAAAAGAGCCTCTTTCTAGTTTCGTGCAGTCAATTTAACTGCATCTTTGCAGATAATCATAATTTAATGTTTTTTTAAATGCATTAAAATAAAGTAACTTTAAATAGTGATGTTTACCGAGGAAAATAAAAATTTACTCTTAGAAGCACTTTCATACATCCAGCGTTTCAATGCTAAAATAGTAGTCATCAAATATGGCGGTGCGGCGATGATTGATGAGCAACTTAAACACAGCTTTGCCCAGGATATTGTGTTGCTTCAGTCTCTGGGTATGCTGCCCGTGATTGTGCATGGCGGCGGTCCTGAAGTTTCAAAAGCCATGGAACAATTAGGGCAGGAAGTTTCTTTTATAGACGGTTTGAGAGTGACCAGTTCAGAAAACCTGAAAGTCGCAGAAATGGTGCTTTCAGGTACTGTTAACAAAGAAATAATTACTCACCTTAACACTTTCGGTGGAAAAGCAGTTGGAGTAAGTGGTAAAGACGGATTGTTGATTGAAGCTCGTAAAAAACAACATGCAGGTGGAGTTGATTTAGGTTATGTAGGAGAAATAGCAAGTGTAAATCCGGAATTGCTGCTGGTCTTGCTCAAACAAGGTTTTTTACCAGTTGTTTCTCCAATTGGTTTAGGTAAAGATGGTGTCACCTACAACATAAACGCAGATACAACTGCGTCACGTATTGCGGTCGCTCTCGGTGCATACAAAATAATATTTATGACCGATGTGGATGGAGTTCTTGAAGATGGAAAATTGAGAGGACAACTTTCCGCAGTTGAAGCAGAAAAGCTGATCAAGAAAAATGTAATTAGCGGCGGCATGGCGCCTAAGGTTAGTGCCGGACTTTACTGCGTTAAAAACGGAGTTGAGTCTGCTCAAATAATAAATGGTACAGATCCTCACTCTGTAATAGCAGAGCTCTTCACAGATCAGGGCATTGGCACCCAAATTGTGCTTTAATGATTGCCCTCCACGTTTAATTAATGTTCTTCAAAGTAAATTAATCATAAAATATTTTACTCACTTTGACAGCTCATTGACTTCATTTCTGTAATAAGAGATGAGTACAGAAAGTTCTGTATCAGTCAAAGGATTCTGCAAAGAAGTGAGCTGATCCCCGCGTAGTCCTGTCAACATTCTTGCAGCAAACTCCAGCCGTGAAATAGAACGTGATTGTTTAAAAAGGTCGAAAGCAGGCAAAGCATTTCCTGCCATTGCACCGCTGTGACATCCGGAGCAGAGACGCAGGTGCATCTCTTCTGCTTTTTTGAAAAATACAGGTGAAAAAGTTGATTGCAGAATAGGTGAAAGGACTAACGGATATTTTCTGGAAAGACTCTCCAGTTTACTCAAAAGTGGTTTAAATTCACTAGAACCAAACAGAAACAGCAACTGCCGGAACTCTTCCGGATTGTGTGTATTTCTTGCAGAATTCTGCTCATTTGCTGAGCGTACCAACAGAGCGAGCAGTCCCAGTCTTTCCTCGATTCGGAGACTTAAACTATGGCGGTGGATGTCGGAAGTGTCCGTTTCCAGTAACTGCCTTAAGTCACCCTGAAGTACTAGAAGATTTGCTGCCAGCCTTTGTGAATGTTCACCGTAGGCTAGAGAAACGGATGCAGTACTGAGTAGTACCGCACCCGAAATAAAAAGAACTCCCGCAAACATCACCAAGGTCTTCTTCGGCTTGTTTAAAAAACTAGTGTTTACTGCAGGAGAGAAAAACAAAATCTATTTAATAATTGACTTTTCGCTCCATTGGCAGGGAAGCATCGGCTGTCCATTCGACCATTGAACCGTCGTACATTTGAGTTTGTTTGTTTCCTACCAACTCACTGCCGACAAACCAGTCTATAGAAGCCCAGTGACCAGTGTTACAGAAAGTGATCTGCTCACCTGAAGTAGGTACACCGGAAGCAGCGTAGAGTTTTTTTAACTCATCATTACTTCGAAAAGTACCCTTGCCGCCGACTGTGAGCCAGTTTTGTGGTAAAACCACCGCACCGGTAATTGTTCCCTTGCGCTTGGCTTTTGGATGTTTGTTCAGACCTACATATTGATCATATGTTCTGCTGTCCACCAATGTTACACCTGCATCAAGAGCTTTCTTTACCTGTGCTTTTGTCACAACCATTTCGGAACGCCATTGTGTAGAGAACGTTTTTGGATCAAGCTTCACCAAGCCTTTTTCAAGTTTTGCTTTTGCTTTTTTATAAGCGTTCATACCACCGTTAAGGATCGAAACTTCATCATGACCCAGCACCTTAAATGTCCAGTAAACACGCGTTCCTACTCCCATATCTGAAGATGAATTTCCAGCAGGCAGCAGCACAACATGATCACCGTTACCGATCCCCAGACCACCAATAAGAGCCGCTAATTTGTCTGCGGAGGGAATCATGCCGATGGTACCATCAGAGTTTTTTTCGCGCCAGCCGTCTTTACCATAATTAGAATGAATTGCTCCTGGAACATGACCGCGTAAATAAGCTGCATTTCCGCGAAAATCCAAAAATACAACACCTGCTTTGCCTGTATTGGCTGTGACCCATGCGACATCAACCAACGGGCTTGCTGCTTGGGTTGCTCCGGCAATTCCAAGGAAAGAAACTGCCAACATTAGTATTAATTTTTTCATGATAACCTCTAGTTTCATGGTTGTTGATAAAATGGTGATGAATTTTCCTGCAGACAACTATTAGGGGAGATTATTACTCTTAACCTTTTCAAACATTGTTTCAGGCAACACCGTTACACAGCAGAACCAAATGGTCTGCCTCTGCTTTCCGGAAGGGCTTTATTGAAAATCGGCCTTTCTGAAAATTAGTTCGCACACTTTTTATTCCTTTTTCTTAATATAAAGGGATATTAAACTTTAAATATGTTTATATATATACGTAAATTTACGTAGTTTATTTATGCTGAACTAGGATAATTTAATATATACAGTCACTAGTGT
>ERZ1046876.659-NODE-659-length-25589-cov-12.289222_pt1 | contig 25589 bp, 27 predicted proteins | sample MGYA00383094_ERZ1046876 | MGnify/ENA primary metagenome ERZ1046876 (study PRJEB29581, sample SAMEA5548364) | metagenome | biome: marine; feature: coastal; material: water | depth 50 m | study: Short-term variability in the microbial, nano- and picoplankton...
GGTTCCTGACTCCGCACCGAAGATAGAAGAAAAGTTTTCGCCAAATGGAGAGTTTAGAGAAATATTCTCCGCCAAAGTACCCAAAACGCTGGACTTCTGAGGACGATTCCCCCGCACACAAGTATACCTCCAACCTGAGGGGGCGAGGTTGGAGGCAAACCGGGCATCAGCCCGTAGGTAAGTCTGGGAGGGGTAAGACTTACTGTTCGTTAATGGACAACTGCATCATCCGGCGCAGGTCGGTTCGACGCGCCAACCTTGTCGCCAATCAGCAGTCCTTCGCTGCCAGCCGAAACCGGTACGATGGCGCCGTCCATGATCTCTCCGCTCAGGATCATCTCGGCCAATGGGTCCTGCAAGGCACGTTGAATCACCCGCTTCAACGGACGTGCGCCAAAGACTGGATCGTAACCCTCATCGGCAAGCCACTGACGCGAACCGCTGTCCATCTCAAGCGTGATCTTGCGACCCGCCAGTCGTTTGGCCAACAGACCCAGCTGGATATCGACAATGCCAGCCATATCGCCGCGCGCCAGACGGTCGAAGATGATCGTCTCGTCCAAGCGATTGAGGAACTCAGGCCGGAAATGCGCCCGCACAGCGTCATTCACGTCGCGTTTCGCATCGCCAGAGTCAGCACCATCTGGCAACTGGCTAAGGGCCTGCGCACCAAGGTTCGACGTCAGGATGATCAGCGTTTGCTTAAAGTCCACAGTACGGCCCTGACCATCGGTCAGCACACCATCGTCCAGCACCTGCAACAGCACGTTGAACACATCCGGATGTGCCTTTTCAACCTCGTCAAACAGGACAACCTGATAAGGGCGACGACGCACGGCTTCGGTTAAAACGCCACCTTCATCATAGCCAACATAGCCGGGGGGCGCACCGATCAGACGGGCGACGGCGTGTTTCTCCATGTACTCGGACATGTCGATGCGAACCATCGCGCTGTCATCGTCAAACAGGAACTCGGCTACGGCTTTGGTCAGCTCGGTTTTACCGACACCGGTTGGGCCGAGGAACAAGAACGATCCGAGCGGTCGGTTTTCATCATTCAGACCAGCACGCGCACGGCGCACGGCATTTGACAGAGCAGTCACAGCCGCGTTTTGACCGATGACGCGCTTGTGCAAGCCATCCTCCATCCGCAGCAGTTTTTCACGCTCGCCTTCCAGCATCTTGCTGGTTGGAATACCTGTCCAACGCTCAACCACTTGCGCGATCTGTTCTGGACGCACGGCTTCTTCGACCATTGCGCCTTCACCCTCACGGGCTTCGGTTTCGGCCAGTTGTTTCTCAAGCTGCGGGATCACACCGTAAGATAGCTCACCCGCTTTGCCGAGATTGCCCTCGCGCTTGGCGATATCAAGCTCAGCCCGCGATTTATCGAGTTGCTCTTTCAGGTCGCGCGCACCGGCAAGCTTGTCACGTTCCGCCTGCCACTGGGCGGTCATTTCGGACGAGCGGTCCTGTAGATTGGCCAAGTCGCGCTCAAGTGTTTCGAGGCGATCTTTTGAGGCCATGTCATCTTCAAGCTTCAGCGCCTCAACCTCAATCTGCATTTGCAGGATTTGGCGATCAAGCTGATCGAGTTCCTCGGGCTTTGAGTCCACTTCCATCCGTAAACGGCTGGCGGCTTCGTCCATCAGGTCGATGGCTTTGTCCGGCAAGAACCTATCCGTGATGTAGCGGTTCGAGAGAGTCGCGGCAGTCACAAGTGCCGAGTCTGATATCCGCACGCCGTGGTGCAATTCGTATTTTTCCTTGATGCCCCGCAGGATCGAGATCGTGTCCTCGACCGTTGGCTCCTGCACGACAACCGGCTGGAAACGGCGGGCCAACGCAGCGTCTTTTTCGACATGCTTGCGATACTCATCAAGCGTCGTCGCGCCCACACAGTGCAATTCTCCCCGCGCCAAGGCAGGTTTCAGCAGGTTCGACGCGTCCATCGCGCCGTCAGCTTTACCAGCGCCAACAAGCGTGTGCATTTCGTCGATAAACAGGATGATTTCGCCTGCGGCGGCAGTCACTTCGGACAGCACGGCCTTAAGACGTTCTTCAAATTCACCACGATACTTCGCACCGGCGATCAAAGACCCCATGTCCAACGAAAGAAGCTTTTTGTTCGTCAGGCTTTCAGGCACATCACCATTGATAATCCGCAGGGCGAGACCCTCGGCGATGGCGGTTTTACCGACACCCGGCTCTCCGATAAGAACTGGGTTGTTCTTGGTGCGACGTGACAGGACCTGCATTGCGCGACGAATTTCATCGTCGCGGCCAATAATAGGGTCAATTTTGCCTTCTTCGGCAGCCTCAGTCAGGTCACGCGCATATTTCTTCAGCGCTTCATAACCATCCTCAGCGGAAGCAGTGTCAGCTGTACGGCCTTTGCGGATATCATTGATTGCAGTGTTGAGGTTCTGGGCTGAAACTCCGCCGGCAATAAGTGCGTCCTTAGCCTTGGACTTCACTAATGCCAGCGCCGTCAGCAAACGCTCAACAGGTACAAAGCTATCGCCAGCTTTCTTGGCAACCTTTTCAGCCTCGGCCAAAACTTTGGCCGTTTGCCCGTCCATATAGACTTGGCTGGCATCGCCCGAAACCTTGGCAATTTTCGACAAGGCCAACTCAGTATCAGCTGCAACTTTTTGTGCGTTGCCGCCAGCACGATTGATCAGGTTTGAGGCCAAACCTTCTTCGTCATCTAGCAAAGCTTTGAGTAAGTGTTCAGGAACCAATCTCTGATGATTGTCCCGCATCGCGATGGTCTGCGCAGCCTGAATAAAACCGCGAGACCGCTCGGTGAACTTTTCTAAGTTCATCGTTCTCTCCTTTTAAAAGCGCCCGATCTAATCGGCACCCGCTTAGCGGCATACCTGTGCTTGGGCCTTGTTAATAATCTGGATATTTGCCCCTCAAGGTTCAAGAGGTTGAGGACAATTTTAGGCTTCATCACTCGTTATTCTTTGGGGGCAATGGTGCCCAGGCAGCTTAGAAGGGGTGAATCCAATGCACGTGACTAGAATTGAACTTTCAGACCGGTTTGTTGACCCAATCGAACGTAGTGACTGCGCGCGGGTTTGGTTTCACTCTGACCACACCGTTACGCAGATCGATGCCCGCGCCCAGCGCGCCGCGCCCAAACCAGAGCTTATCCGCGATGCGATCAGGCAACTTCGGCGCATGCCTGAAATTCGAAGCGGTGCCCAAGCGCTTAGCTTTGCGCCGACCTGCACGATGCACTGATTTGACTTTCGTCGGTCAGGCCGTGTTCGCTTACGCCCCGAACGGAATGTACCGGGTGGCGCCCCTCTAACTTTGGCTATCCGTAACTCTTGGAATGCGGCGATCGTAGCGCTGGATTTACAGCAAAAGCTGACCTTGCCGCCGACGGGTTACAGGACTACATACGGACAGATTTTCTTACAGGAGCTCCCCCATGTCCGATGACCGTTTGATTGTTGCCCTCGATGTCCCTAACGCGCTTGAGGGTCTGGCCTTGGCCCAAAAGCTTGGCGACGCTGTAAGCTTTTACAAAATCGGTCTTGGAATGTTGACTGGTGGCGGGCTTGCGCTTGCCAATGAGTTGAAAGACGAAATGGGCAAGAAGATCTTCCTCGACATGAAGCTGTTCGACATCGGAGCAACCGTTGAAAGCGCAGTGCGGGGCCTGTCCCAATTCAATCTAGACTTTTTGACAGTTCACGGTGACCCGCACGTGGTGCGTGCCGCGCAAGAGGGTAAGGGCGAAAAGGATTTGAAGATCCTAGCCGTCACCATCCTGACTTCATTGGATCGCGCGGATCTCGACGCGAGTTGCTATAAAGACGGAGACGTTCAGGCGCTTGTTCTTGAACGCGCTGCTAAAGCCATGGAAGCTGGCGCCGACGGCGTCATCGCCTCTCCGCAAGAAGCCGCGTTGATCCGTGCCCTACCTGAGGCTGAGGGCAAGTTGATCGTCACCCCAGGTGTGCGACCGGTAGGGGCAGCCTTGGGCGATCAAAAACGGATCGCCACCCCAGCGCAGGCCGTCGCTGACGGGGCGGATCATATCGTCGTAGGCCGTCCGGTTTGGACTGCCGCTGACCCGCGCCAAGCCGCGCAGGATATCTTGGCGGAACTGGCTTCGCCGCAGGCCACTACACCCAACGCTTAAACCTGTGACAGAAATCGCTCTCACAATTTAAAAGACTGCGCTATCATTTGTCGCACCAATAGATTGTGGAGGCAGATGATGTCAGTCACCGAAGATCAACCGACCGAGCCAAAAAACGAACTCGTCGAATCCTATCTGAGGATACGGACCGCGATTGGGATATTGGCTGTGCTGTTGCCCGTCGTCCTTTTTGCCTCACAAAAGCTGGATGCGGTGATTTTTGCACCCTCTATTTCAGAGTTCTACTACACGCCAATGCGGGAAGTGCTGGTTGGGACCATAGGCGCCATTGCCGTCTTTTTAATCAGCTACAAAGGCTACCCGATCAACGAAGCGCGGGCCAAAGGCGTATGGACAGAAAGGTTCCTAACGGACCGGCGGGTTTCCTACTGGGCGGCCTTTGGCGCATTAGGTGTCGCGTTTTTTCCGACATTCACAAAGATCGACATCGCCCTAGGTCCAGACCCATTGGTGTATTCCTTCATGTCTCTGAAAACGGCGGGTCAGTTGCATCAAATAAGCGCCATTTTGTTTTTTGGCGCTTTAGCGATTTTTTGCCTTAGCAATTTCCGACGCGGTGAAGAAAAATGCGCAAAAGACGAGAAGGAGAACGCCTTTTACCTGAAATGCGGATGGGTTTTGGTGGCGTGCATAATTGCGCTCATAATCATTGGCGCGGTCATCAAGTTCAAGATTTGGCCCGAGTTCGAAACTTTGGCCGACAATAGGCATTTGATATTCTGGGTCGAAGCCGTTGGACTGCTGACATTTGCTGTCGCGTGGCTACGCAAAGGGCAGGCTATAACAACCGTTCCTGCAGCATTGCGCCAGTTGGTCGGGTTGTAAGGATGCCACAGTTTCGTTTACCAAATCGCGCAAGGTCGACAATTTTCACAACTTCTGGTTTAGATACATATGAATTGGGCTATATGTTGCCCCTGTCCTGGGATGTTTTCTCCCGCATCCTTGGAACGCCCCTTCCCCGGGTCCTGACTTCCGGGGATCGGGGTGGTTGGGCAAGATTGATTTCAACTTACCTCAGACCGCGCTATAATCGGGTGTCTTAAACAGGACCCACCATGCCCGCCTTTTGCCGAAATTGTTTTCATGAGACGCGCTCTGCGACCCGATGCGACAAGTGCGGATCGCCGCGCATCGCCAGCCATCCAGAGCTGTTCGATTTAAATATCGCGCACATGGATTGCGATGCGTTTTATGCAAGCGTCGAAAAGCGTGAAGATCCGTGTCTGACCAGCAAGCCCGTCATTATCGGCGGCGGTAAACGGGGCGTTGTGTCCACCTGCTGTTACGTGGCGCGCATACAGGGTGTGCGCTCGGCCATGCCTATGTTTCAGGCGCTCAAACTGTGCCCCAACGCCGTGATTATCAAACCCCGCATGGATTTATATGTCGAGGTTTCGCGCGCTGTACGCAAACTGATGGACGAATTGACGCCGTCCATTGAACCGCTGTCGCTGGACGAGGCGTTTCTTGACCTATCCGGCACGCAGAAACTGCACGGGGTGCCGCCGGCGATCATGCTGGGGCGTTTGACCAAGCGGATGAAGGATGAGCTTGGGATCACTGGCTCGATTGGTCTGGCGCACAACAAGTTCCTCGCGAAAATCGCCTCGGACCAAAACAAGCCTCAGGGGTTTTTTGTTATCGGAAAGGCCGAAACGCAGGAATTCCTCGCGCGCCAAAAGGTCGGCGTGATCTGGGGTGTCGGGGCCGTGGCGCAAGCCTCTCTCGACAAGGCAGGCATTCGATTGATTTCAGACCTTCTTCGGTGGGAGAAAGACGATCTGATCGCCCGTTTCGGCAATATGGGTGAGCGGCTTTATCACTTGGCGCGCGGGCAGGATCGACGGCGGGTATCTGCAAAGGCACCCGTGAAATCCATCTCGAACGAAACGACATTCTTTGAAGACACCTCTGATCCGAATTTGTTGGACGGCCATTTATGGCGCATGGCGGAAAAGGTCGCGGATCGGGCCAAGGCCAAAGATCAGGCTGGCTGCATCGTGACCCTAAAGCTCAAGAAATCTGATTTCAAATCGCTGACACGGCGGATCACCCTACCGGACGCCACCCAATCTGCGGACCGGATTTACCGCACATCCCGTGCACTGATGGACAACGCCGAGAAAGAGGGTCCTTTCCGGTTGATCGGTGTGGGCATATCGCAAATCGTTGCAGCGGACGAGGCAGATCGTGCGCCAGATCTGCTTGATCCAGATGCAGGCAAGCGCGTACAGGTTGAGAAAGCAACCGACGAAATCCGCAAGCGCTTCGGGTCAAAAGCAATCCTCAAAGGTCGCTCATTGCGCTGATTATTCGGCGGCCATTCTTTGCTGTGATCGCCCGAGGTCAGCAATCTTACGCGTGATGTCTTTCAGCGCTGCTTTGACGGCGCCAAAGTTGTCATTTGGCACGATGTTGACCTCATCCATGTATATCGACCGATCAATCTCAATCTGGATGGCGTGGTGCGCTGTGGACGGTCGGCCGTATTGGCGCACCATATAAGCCCCCGCAAACGGCGCGTTACGAGACACGTTGAAACCAGCCTCGGCAAAAAAGGATTCGACTTGGTCTACAAATTCGCCAGAAGCCGAGGCCCCGAAACGATCTCCAACCACAATATCGGGGCGACCTGCCGAGGTGTGCATCAATTGCGCAACGGCTTCCCTTGGCATCGAATGACAATCGACCAGAATGGAGCGTCCAAAACGCTCGTGATTTTCCGCCATCAGGCGGCGCAAGGTCGCGTGATAGGGGCGCCAATAAACATCAATCCGTTTGCGTGCCTCATCCATGCTAAGCTTCCCGTGATAAATAGTACGCCCATTGGCCACGACCCGTGGAATGACACCTAATCCCGAAGCTATTCTTGCACTCGCGCCCTTTTGGGGGACATCTTCGATCAAGGCTGGATCAAGCTCATCTTCACCGCGATTGAGGTCGATATATGCTCTCGGCGCGCCTGCTTTTAGGAAGACCGCGCCATGTGCGGGGGCCGAATCGAATAGACGATCGACAAACGCATCTTCCGAGCTGCGGATCGTGTGGGCATCCAGAACCGTTCTACGCAAAAACTCCCAACTATAGTCACGCCCGCTGTGCGGAGACGCGAAAATAACCGAAGTCGTTCGGTTGGCTGGGTGTGTCAGGTGATATGATGCCTTTGGCACGCTGGATTCCTCTAATTCATCAATATCATAGCGCAAAAAAATTGTTTACCGAAAGCCCCTTGATCCCTCTTGCGACTCCTTTTATAGACCAGCGGACCGACGCGGAGCTCCGCGTCCTATTTGTTTGGGACGGCGTTTCGATTAGGTTTCATGGGCGATTAGCTCAGCGGTAGAGCACTTCGTTGACATCGAAGGGGTCACAAGTTCGATCCTTGTATCGCCCACCATGAATTCACCGCCCCGTCTCGCAAGGGATGATGGCACCCGCAAACACTGGCGCTGGTCCGCGCCGCGACAGATTGGAGAGTACGATGAAAGTCAAGAACTCACTTCGCTCGCTGAAGAACCGGCATCGTGATTGCCGCGTAGTACGCCGTAAAGGCCGTGTTTACGTGATCAACAAGACTCAGCCGCGCTTCAAAGCCCGTCAGGGATAAGAAGCCGAGCAGCTTTTTGAAAAGGCCGCCCTTTTGGGCGGCTTTTTTGGTTTTGGGGGTTGGTGTGCAATGAATGCGCACGCTACGGCACCGATGGTATGTGCATTTACTGCGCATCATGGATGACCAAACATCAATTTGTCGCTATCCTGAGATTCATGAAACGTCGATCATTTCTCGCTGGGGGCATAGCCATGGCTACGTCAGGACTACGCCCTTCATTTGCAGGCACTTCCGGTCTGCACATTCCCCCTGAAGAATCGCCACACCAAGCGACCTTTATGCAATGGCCGGTAAGTCTTCCGGTTTACGGCGACAAATTTTATCTTCGGCAGACCCAAAAAACGATTGCCGACATCGCCAATGCAATCGCCGTATTTGAGCCGGTGATCATGTTGGCAAATACCGCAAACCATGCCGCCGCCAGACGGAAGCTATCGGACGCGGTCGAACTTTGGGACATCCCAACAGAGGATCTCTGGTGTCGCGACTCGGGGCCGCTGTTTGCGGTGCAAGACGGCAACTTGGTCGTCAGCCATATCCAGTTTAACGGCTGGGGCGGTAAACAGGTTCACACGCAGGATTCGCAGATAGCAGGACGCGTGGCCGAACGGCTAGGTGTGCCGTTGGTGTCTTCCAGTCTTATCGGAGAGGCCGGCGGGGTCGAACACGATGGGCACGGTTTGCTGATCGCGCATGAAAGCTCATGGGTGAACAACAATCGCAATCCTGGGCTGTCCAAAGCGGACGTCGAAGCGCGACTGTTGGCGGCCTATGGCGCCGATCAGGTGCTTTGGGGCAAAGGTGTCTATAATCAGGACATTACGGACTACCATATCGACAGCCTTGCGCGGTTTACCGGTGCGGGTCGTGCATTGGTGAACTTGCCCAAACGGCCGGACAGGTATGATCCGTTTCACAAATCCGCGCTTGAAACCTATGATGTGCTACAGGCCGCAGGTCTTGAGGTTGAAGTAATCCCCGAGCCCGTAAAGCGGCGTGTCAAGTCGGTAGAATTCGTTGCATCCTACGCGAATTATTACGCCTGCAACGGAGCCATCATCGCCGCTCAGTTTGGCGACAAAGAAACTGACGCGATCGCGCGGGATGCTTTGCAAAGACACTATCCGGATAGAGAGATCGTAACCATGAACGTTGATCCATTGGGCGAACTTGGCGGCGGCATTCACTGCGCGACACAGCAGATGCCGGCGGTCTAAAAGAGCCTACTAGACGAACTCAATCCCGTCCTGCTTTAGCCACCGCAACATCGCGGCCCATGTCACATCCATATACCCGTGTGGCCCCTCGGGCCTCATCGCCGTGTGACGCGTCAACGAGGCAACAGCCTCGGGGTTTGCTTGCACGGGGTTACCGCTCGCGCTCATCACGTCGAGTTGGATTTTGCATGACATTTCAAGCATGTAGAGATGGTAGAACGCCTCGGCTACAGATCGACCCGCTGCCAATAGCCCGTGATTGTGCATTACCATCAACCACTTGTCGCCCATATCGGCCGCCAACCGTTCACACTCAAGATTGCTGTCGGGGGCATAGGTGTAGGGATGGTAGCAAATCAGTTCGGATATCTCCATCGCGTGTTGCGAGAGCATCAAGACCCCCTCGCCCATCGCAGAAACCGCCGCCCCAGCACGAGTGTGCGAATGCAGCGCCACGTTCACGTCAGGACGGGCCATAAGAACCGCAGAATGGATGTCATGTCCGGCTTGGTTGTAGGGATAGTCCCCCGCCACAACGTTGCCGTCAAAGTCCACCTTGATCAAATTATGGGGCGTGATCTCGTTAAACAGCAGACCGTAGGGGTTCATCAGATAATTGTTCGGTTCACCCGGAACCCGCGCGCTAAGATGCGTGAAGATCAAATCCGTCCATCCGAGTTTCACGAAAAGACGATAACAGGCCGCAAGATCACACCGGACTTGCCATTCCTCGGCTGAGATTGTGTTGGTCATTTGGTTTCGCCTCTCGTTTCACCTCACACTTTCCTCTGCGTGAGAACTTGTCCAGTCTGTACTCTGTCACTACGTCGGAATGATAGAAGGAAAGCATCATGTTACGGTTCTTAAGAATTCTACTGGATGTACTTGTCCCATTCGGCGTTCTACTGAGATCATCGCACAGCCTAGCACCATTCGAGCGATGGCCAGAGGTTCTCTATCGCATTTTGCCGATGTCATTCCTTGTCTATTGGGCCTTTTCGTTCATCCCGTTGGTGGGTGGATTGATCTATGTGCTCGTCCTAGTACCGCTTTCTATCTACCTTCAACGCGATGAAGGCTCATCACCGGCAGGCCAAGAGTTCGCGCGTTCATTACTTTTGTACCTAACTGTCATTTTGATCGGTTTTGGTGGCATTTGGTCATTCATCGGTCACACGGTTTTGGCTGAGATGGTGGCGTCTTCAATCGGTTGGGCCACCAGTCCTTTTCAGACAGAGTTGGCATTTTTTACCCTAGGGACAGGCGTTGCCGCACTTCTGGCGATCTGGCTGCGGGGGCATTTGATTACGGCCGTTGTCCTATCGAAATCAATTTTCTGGTACGGTGCAGCTTACACCCATATCCGAGAGGCGGTTGTGCACAACAACTTCGAGCCCTCAAACGTAGGGGCTCCTTTGATTGGCGATCTGATCTATCCCACCTTGATGCTGTATTTGCTGTGGAGGGCGCGAGGGCATCTGGAGCAGATTTAGGGCGGCAATAATCATAGACCCGCCCTAGACCCTCGTGCCAATCCCCCTTACTCTCTCGCTGATCACTCTCAGCGAACGGCCCCTTATGTCTGACGAACAAACCCCAAAGTATCAGGTTCTCGCCCGTAAATACCGGCCCGAGACCTTTGCCGATCTTGTCGGGCAACAGGCGATGGTACGCACGCTGAAGAACGCGTTTGAGGCGGACCGTATTGCCCAAGCTTTCGTGATGACTGGCATTCGTGGTGTGGGCAAAACCACGACCGCACGGATCATTGCCAAGGGCATGAACTGTATCGGTGAGGACGGCCAAGGCGGTCCGACAACCGAACCTTGTGGCGAATGCGAACACTGTGTGGCGATCATGGAAGGCCGCCACGTCGACGTAATGGAGATGGACGCCGCATCGCGCACCGGTGTTGGCGATATTCGCGAGATTATCGAAAGCGTGCATTACCGCGCGGCCTCGGCCCGCTACAAGATCTACATCATCGACGAGGTTCACATGCTGTCGACCAGTGCGTTCAATGCGCTGCTCAAAACGCTTGAGGAACCCCCCGCCCACGTCAAGTTCGTGTTCGCGACGACCGAAATTCGCAAAGTCCCCGTAACGGTGCTGTCTCGCTGTCAGCGCTTTGATCTCCGCCGGATTGAGCCTGAGGACATGATCGCCATGCTGCGTCGGATTGCCGACAACGAAGGCGCGCAGATCACGGATGATGCGTTGGCGCTGATCACCCGCGCCGCCGAAGGCTCGGCCCGCGATGCGCAGTCGCTTTTAGATCAAGCAATCAGCCATGGTGCTGGCGAAACCACCGCTGATCAGGTCCGCGCGATGCTCGGTCTCGCAGATCGTGGGCGTGTGCTTGACCTGTTCAACATGGTGATGCAAGGCGATGCAGCCGCAGCCCTGACCGAGCTTTCAGCCCAATACGCAGACGGTGCCGACCCTCTCGCGGTGCTACGCGATCTGGCCGAGGTGACCCACTGGATCAGCGTCGTGAAAATCACGCCCGAAGCTGCCGAAGACCCCACGGTTAACCCTGACGAACGCGCCCGCGGTCAGGTTCTTTCCGAAACCCTGCCGATGCGCGTTCTGACCCGTATGTGGCAGATGTTGCTAAAGGCACTGGACGAGGTGTCCAGCGCGCCCAACGCGATGATGGCTGCTGAAATGGCGGTAATCCGCCTGACCCACGTCGCCGATCTACCCTCGCCCGAGGAATTGATCCGCAAGCTACAGGCCCAGCCAACCCCGCCCGGTCCGCCCCCAAGCGGAGGTAGCCGCCCAAGCGCAGCACCTCACGGTGGAGGTACGACGGCCATGGGCAGCACGATGGCCCCAACGGGCCCAACCCACGGGGCGCCATCGGCAGCTTTGGCGCAAGAAACCGTCGCGGTTCTGGCGCAGTATCCCACGTTCGAACATGTCATCGACCTGATCCGCCATCACCGCGACGCCAAGCTGTTAATCGACGTCGAGGGTGGTGTGCGGCTGGCCAACTACCAACCGGGGCGGATCGAATTCGTACCGGCACGCAATGCCCCCAATGACCTTGCCCAACGGCTTGGCGCAAAATTGCAAGCATGGACAGGCGCACGCTGGGCCGTGACGCTGGTCAATGACGGTGGCAAAGAAACCATTGCCGAGATCCGCGACGCCGCCGATCTTGCCATCAAAGCCGAAGCGCAAGTACATCCGCTGGTACAAGCCGTCCTGACGGCCTTTCCCAAGGCCAAAATCACCAAGATCAAATCCGCCAAAGAGCTTGAAGCTGAAGCCCAGCAAGACGCCCTGCAAGAGGTTGAAGACGAATGGGATCCTTTCGAGGAAGAGTGATTTCGTCGCAAACGGACGCGATTGTCGTTGCGCGCCGCTTAGCCTGAGCACCAAAGAAAAGGTCTCAGCCATGCAAACGTCCCCCCTTCATCCAGAATTTGGTTTGATCGTTGATAACGTCGACCTACGGGAGGTCACTGCCGATCATCTTTGGCCCGATATCCGTCAAGCGTTTGAAACCCACTCAGCCCTACTGTTTCGCGCTCAGGATTTCAGCGATGAAACTCATCTGAATATCGCCAACCTGTTCGGCCCCTTGGAAAACCGCAAGGCCATGGCGGCGGGCAAGGAGCTGCCCTTTGCGATCTCTCCAGTCTCGAACGAGACAAAAGACGGTGTGAGCGACGCCAAAGCTCTTCACACTCAAAACCTTCAAGCGAATATGCTTTGGCACACTGACAGCACCTTTCTACCAATCCCAGCGCTGGTGAATATTCTGACAGCCCGCGTCACCCCCAAAAGCGGCGGTGGCCAGACCGAACTCGCCTCGACCCGCGCCGGCTGGGCTACGATGCCAAAATACCTCAAAGATGTGCTGCAAGACGCAATCATCTGGCACCGCCTGTCCAATTCTCGCGACCGCATATCCCCCGAACTCGGCGCACTACCGGAAATGCGCCAATGGCCCGATCGTCCTTGGCGCGCGCTTTGGACTAACCCAGTAACTGGCAAAGACGCTCTGCTCATCGCCTCGCATAGTTTCGCCATCGAAGGCATCGGCCTGAAAGAAGGCCAAGCCATCATCGACGAAGCCATTGCGCACTGCACGCAGCCCGAACATGTCTACAGCCACGAATGGCAGGTGGGCGACGTCCTAATCTGGGACGAGCGTGCAACGGTGCATCGTGGGCAACCATGGAACTACGACGAGCCGCGCACGCTGTCCTCAATCTGCTGTTCGGTCACCGAGGCAGATGGCCTCTCATCCGTGCGGATCGTCTGATCCCCTTGTAACGACCGTGCGGGACTGCGATATGTTCTACAACCGCGCAAAAGCGTTGCAAAACATTCAAGGAGACTGAAATGCTCAAAGGACTTGGCCAGCTTGGCGATATGGCCGGCATGATGAAAAAAGCCCAAGAAATGCAGACCAAAATGGCCGAAATGCAGGATGAGCTTAGCAGTATTTCTGTGACCGGCGAAAGCGGCGCGGGTCTCGTGACTGCAACTGCAACCGCCAAAGGCGACTTGACCGCACTCGACATCAATCCATCGATCTTCCATCCAGACGAAAAAGAAGTTGTCGAAGACCTCATCCTCGCGGCGATCAAAGATGCCCAAGTCAAAGCCGCCGAACGCAGCCAATCCGAAATGGCCAAACTGACCGAAGGCATGGGTCTACCCGCCGGAATGAAACTGCCCTTCTAGTTTATCTTGCCCAAAATACCTCGGGGAGCGCGAGGGGCTGGCCCCTCGCCCTATTGAGCCAAAAATGAATTCAACGCGTGACATAGACCACTTGATCGAACTGATGGCCAAGCTTCCGGGCCTCGGCCCCCGCTCGGCTCGTCGCGCGGTGCTGCACTTGATCCGCAAACGCGAACTGCTGCTGACCCCTCTGGCCGACATGATGCAAACCGTCGCCATTACTGCGCGTGAATGCCTCAACTGTGGCAACGTCGGCACAACCGATATCTGCGACATTTGCCAATCCGAAAAGCGCGCCAACGGAGAGCTATGCGTGGTCGAAGACGTCGCCGATCTCTGGGCGATGGAACGTGCCGGTGTCTTTAAAGGACGTTATCATGTTCTCGGTGGCACGCTGTCAGCACTTGACGCTATTGGCCCCGATGATTTGCGCATTCCGCAATTGGTGAACCGTCTAGACCCTGAAAACATCACCGAAGTTATTCTGGCCCTTAACGCTACCATCGACGGTCAAACCACCGCACATTACATCGCCGATCAAATCGAAGACCGTGTAACCCTGACGTCGCTGGCCCAAGGTGTCCCAATCGGCGGCGAGTTGGATTATCTTGACGACGGAACAATCACCGCCGCGCTAAATGCGCGGAAACGGATTTGATCCGCTTCACCCAATTGCTTGGCTTGGCTACAACGGTTCTTCTACTGTCAGCCTGTGAAGAAGTTGACGAGCAGTCGACAGTGCCACCTCCGGTCGTGGTTTCTAGCGCATCTACCCCACAACAAATCAGTCAAACCAAGCTGGCCGGGCAGATCATCCACATCGCTTTTGACGGCAGCAGCAGTCTGCCCGTTTGGCAAGACACACTGGACTTTGCGCTTGAGCAAGATGTGAGGTTCACCTTCTTCATCGTCGGCACGCATCTACTTAACGATGATCTGGCCACGCTCTACAATCCCCCGCGCCGAAAACCCGGCCGTTCTGATGTCGGATTTGGTGGCACAAAAGAAGAGGTCGAACAGCGTTTGAACATGCTGCGTCGTGCGTACCGCGAAGGGCATGAGATTGCTGGTCACGCGAATGGCCATTGGGATGGCAGTAACTTCAGTTACGCAGAATGGAGCGACGAACTGGCCCAGTTCCGCACCTTCCTGACGCAAGCCTATACGCTCAACGATATCGACAATTCCAACCCGTCAGAATGGCGTCGCCTGGTTAACGGTATCATCGGCTTCCGCGCGCCTTTGCTGGCCCATAATCCAGCGATGTATCAGGCGCTCGCGGATGCGGGTTACAAATATGACACCTCGCAAGTTCTTAAGCTGACCCCCACACCCGATTATCAAGAAAGCGGTGTCGTGATTTACCCGCTTCATTCGCTTTCGACCGCGAGAGGTCGAACGATCACCATGGACTACAATTTCTATGTCCTTGATGATGGGCGCGTCGATGGATCTGGTGCCAACATGCTGAACGCCTATCAAAACCATCTGAGGATTGCTCAGGATCTTGGCCAAGCCCCAATCCAAATCGGTCACCATTTTTCGCGCTGGAACAGGGGGAATTATTGGTGGGCGGTGAAGCAGTTCATAAGCACGAACTGCGGCAAGGTTGATGTGCGTTGCATGACGTTCTCGGATCGTTACGATCTAGAAACAGACTAGGGCTAAGGAATCGGCTGCCCCACCAAAGCCTCGCCACCAAGTCGCCCGAGTTCATCGCTGTTCTTCGCACCCTTTCCATTTCCACCAACGGCCACAGAAATGCGCTGCGTCAAAGCGCGGATTACAGGCAATTCGTCTTCGGTGAAGCTGGTCACGCAAGGGGCAATCTGCGTTTCCATGACCCTTAAGCTTGGCATCTTCTCGTAAATGCTTTGTTCAAGAAACTGCCCAACGGATTGCGAGCCGCCGCTACGGAACCAGTCTTTGACGTCCTTTGTGTTCTCCAAAACATTGTCCTCGGGATCGCCACCAAGCTTCAGGCAAACGCTTCCATTCGGGTATCGGATCGGGGGCAGCAAATACGGGTCCCTTCCATCTTCCAGCAATGAAATGTGTGAAGGCATGCCAACAAGACGGTCTTGCTCATCCGCGTCGATAGAGAACAGCGCAACTGTTCGGGCGTAAATCTTCAAAGGCACTTCGTCACCAAGAAGCGCTTGCGTGAACCCCCCTGTGGCTAACAGGACGCGATCGAAGGTGAGGTGCTCTTTACCGATCATAACACTAACGCCACGCCCAGTTTCATCCAAACCGCCCGCAACACCCTCAACGAAATGCGCACCGGCATTCTTTGCGGCAATCAACTGCGCCTGCACCATGCGTCTTGGGTTGATGTAGCCCGCGTTGGTCGTTTCAAACACGCCCAAAGTGTCTTGCGGGAACTTGAAATAAGGGAAACGCTGCGCCAGTTGATCCGCGTCCAATCGCTCGTGATCAATTCCTGCGTTTTGGGAAACGGCCAGCACGCCATCAATCAGACTGCGCCCCTGAGGCCCTGCCATAAGAACCCCCACCTCTTCATAAAAGCGCGTGCCCGTCGCGGCCTCTAATACGCGATACCGAGCGATTGAAGCGCGACTGACATCCGACCAAAATCGATTTTGATCGAGGCCGCGGGTGATGCGCCCTTCGTCGTAGTGGCTGGCAAAAACACCGTCGTGGGTTTCGTAGGTTTCAGGCTCGGGTGTACCGATTAGCGTGACGTCATAACCAGCCTCGGCAAGATGCCGAGTGGCCGCCGAGCCGATCATACCACGTCCGATAACTGCTAATTTCATGGGACCACCCTGCCCCTACCAACACCTTCAGGCAATAAAAAAGCCCGGCACCTTGCGGTCCGGGCTTTCCAAATATGCGTTGAGACGCGCTTACTCGTCGTCGTCGTCTTTGCTGTCGCCTGGAAGGTTAAAGAAACTGTCCGCATCTGGGACTTTATCTTCTTTCTTTTCAGGCATGTCAGTTGACAGGCTGAAGCTTTCCAAGCCTTCGATGGCACTTGGGATTTTCGGCTCTGCTGCCATATCAAGGCTCTGCTCTGTTGAAACCAGCTTGCGGCGCTCATCGTCGCTCATGACTGTGCCTTCGGCGGCCTTGCGGGCGTTGGCTTTTTGCACGGCTTCATCAAGCTCGGATTGCTTACACAGACCCAAGGCAACCGGATCAATCGGCTGGATGTTTGAGATGTTCCAGTGCGTGCGCTCACGGATTGCCTGAATGGTCGGCTTCGTTGTGCCAACAAGCTTCGAAATCTGGCCGTCTGTCAGCTCGGGGTGGAACTTTACCAACCAAAGGATCGACGCAGGACGGTCCTGACGTTTGGATAGCGGTGTATACCGAGGTCCGCGACGCTTTTCTTCGCCTGATGCTGCCGAGTTCGGCTTAATCTTCAGCTTGTGCGTCGGGTTTTCCTCGGCTGCTGTGATTTCTGACTGCTCCAACTGATTGTTGGTTACTGGGTCAAACCCTTTGACACCAGTTGCCACGTCGCCGTCAGCAATGCCCTGAACTTCCAGTTCATGCATATCAACAAAGTCAGCGATCTGCTTGAAGCTCATGGTGGTGTTATCAACCAGCCAGACAGCGGTCGCTTTTGGGTGTAGAAGTTTTGCCATCTCAACGTCTCCTAAAAACATATCTTCCCCGCTGCCCCAATCAGGGCTGACCTCATTCGGTCGGGTTCACATTGTCGGGGAACTTGAGGCGGCGTATACCCGAGCAACGCCAAAAGGGAAAGATGAAAATGCGTCGCTGGGTTTTGGGTATGATCTTATCTTTGCTCGCCAGCATTTCAGTTGGTGCGGATTTGGCCGGAAAGTTTGACTATTATGTCTTGTCCCTTAGCTGGTCTCCGAATTGGTGTGACCGATCCGGCATCGCCCAAGGATCTGAGCAATGCACGTCTGATCGGGACCTAGGCTGGATTTTGCATGGTTTGTGGCCACAATTCGAAGCCGGTTGGCCAAGTTACTGCGAAACGGCGTTTGAAGCGCCGAATGATCAGCAAACATCTGAAATGGTCGATATCATGGGCTCTGAAGGGTTAGCACGGTATGAGTGGGATAAGCACGGCACGTGTTCAGGGCTTGATAGTGCTCAGTATTTCAAAACTTCACGGAATGCGTATGGAAGTGTCGTACGTCCGCTTGAAACGCAAAATCCCGAGGAAATGGTGCGTATTTCGGCCAATAGGGTTGAAGCAGAATTTCTTAGGGTGAACCCGCATCTTAAGGCCGACCAAGTCACTGTAACCTGTACTTCAAATCAAATTCAGGAAGTCAGGATTTGCTTGACCAAAGAATTGCGGCCCCGCGATTGCGGGGCCGATGTGATACGTGATTGCACGTTAAAGAACGCGGTTTTTCACCCGATTCCTTAGCCGTAATTAGCCAAGCTCTTCTTGGCACATAATCGCCGCTTCCAGGCCGATGTAGCTGCCTTCTAGATCAATCGCCATGACCTCGCCTTCGGTATTGTAAAGCGTCATTGTGTATTTTTTCGCAATATCAAACATGAAGTCAGGATTATCAAAATAGATGTCTGCACCGGGCACGTCACCTAGCCAAATTCCGGTCGCATAGCCTTCGTATGTTTCGCCGTCTAGTGCGAAGAGGATATCGTATTCAGCGCCTTGTTCGATGTCGCCCCAGTTCATGTTGAACGCGGTGACATAGCCCATGCCTTGATTACGATCAAAGCCGATCCGGACGAGCGATCCGTCGGAATACTCTGCCTGAATTAGGCAACCATCGCCAAGTGAGGGGTCAATCATGACGTCCCAGCCGCCTGCAGTTCCCCATTGCTCGAGAGATTGCGCTAAGGCGCCGGTCGCAGTCATTGCCACCGCGATTGCAGTCATCGTGAATTTCTTAAACATGTCTTCGCTCCCTAGGGCGGGGCGCCAATTCTGCACAGGCACAATTTTTAGAGCGCCCTGCTCGCTAAGGTAAGCTTAGCACAAATTGAGAATTTTCCAACAATTTGAACTCATGAGTTCAGATTGCGCATTTTTTACGCGATTTTCAGAACGATTTTACCGATATGACCACTGCTTTCGATGCGCGCATGGGATGCGGCGGCCTCTTCAAGCGAGAACTCCGAATCCATCACGGGGCCAATTCGCCCAGCATCCAAAAGAGGCCAAACATGCTCGCGCAATTGGTCGGCAATTTTGGCCTTTGCGAGATCGCTTTGGGGACGCAGAGTTGAGCCCGTAACGGTCAGGCGTCGGGCCATGATTTGGGCAAAATTGACCTCGGCTTTAGGGCCGGACAGAAACGCGATGTGCACCATTCGCCCTTCGATTGCCAGCGCGCGGATGTTGCGATTGATGTAGTCTCCGCCGACCATATCCAAAATCAAATCCATGCCACCTTGGGCCTTGGCAACGGCGACAAAATCCTCATCGCGATAATTGATTGCTTGGTCTGCCCCAAGGTCGCGGCACACAGTGCATTTGTCTTCGGATCCCGCTGTGGTGAAGACACGTGCGCCAAAGTGATGGGCCAACTGAATGGCCGTCGTACCGATGCCGCTTGATCCACCATGCACCAGAAAATTCTCACCAGCCTTTAGCCCTCCGTGCATGAAGACGTTGGACCAAACCGTAAAAAATGTCTCAGGCAGGCAAGCCGCCTGCTTCATGTCCATGCCGGCTGGCACGGGCAAACAATGCGCCGCTGGTGTCGTCACATACTCGGCGTATCCACCGCCCGGCAACAGCGCACAAACCTGATCGCCAATGGCTGGCCAGCCCACACCTGCACCGATCGCGACAACCTCGCCCGAGGCCTCAAGGCCCGGCAGGTCACTGGCCGTCGGGGGCGGGGCATATGCTCCGGCACGCTGCAACGCGTCAGGTCGGTTTACACCTGCGTAGGCGACTTTAAGCAAGACCTCACCGGGCCCTGCAACAGGGACGGGCCGCTCACACAGGGCAAGAACCTCTGGTCCGCCGGTTTTTGTGATTTCGACTGCGCGCATTTTATCTGACATGTCCCTGCCCTTTTAGTTTTTGTCGCCGGACCAATAGCCGGGAAAGTTTTCGTGTCCGCCGCCGCTTGGGGCCGTGATCTGTTCAAGGATTTTCCCAGGTCCGGCCATGAATGACTTAACCAGTGGATTTTGCCTCAGTTGAGCTTTGGTTTTTTCGAATTGCATGACGTTGTCAATGCGACGATCCAAAAAGGCCCACGTATCTTCGTTACCATCGCTAAGATCCCCCAGCCAGTACAGCACGACCGAACTATAGACCGCCGATAGCGTCATACGTTTGGTGTACCAATTCACATCGCGCGACGTGTCCCCAAGGGTTTGCCAAACGCAATCAGCCGTTTCCCAGATCGCTTTGGCGCCGTCACCGGCATTCTGCGGCAGTGAAAACAGTGTAGATCCACGACGGACAGCCTCTTTATCTGCGAGTTCCAAGCGAATGCGAATGGCCAACGCGACACGGTCCCGATAGCGCATTTCTGATTGGTCTGTTTCCGCCATTTTCGCGATCATCTTTTGGTCGCCAGAACGGTGGTACCCAAGCGCAAGATCTATCGCACCCCGCGGGAAAAGCGCCGTCGCTTCGGCCAGTGGAATGCCGCATTCTTCGGCCGCGAGTTTCAGCGTGTCATCCGACCAACCGTCAAAGGCAACATGACCGATAGCAGTCTCTAAAAGGGCAGCACGCGGGTCGGGATGGGGTGTCATGGCGGTCTCCATTGCAGCTAGTCGATACCCTAGACAAAATCTGGGCGGGTTGCTATATGGCGGCTTCCTGCAAATCCTTGCAACTTCAAACTAGAAAGGTGGTGAAAACCACATGCAGGTTAGTGTTCGTGACAACAATGTCGATCAGGCGCTTCGTGCCCTGAAGAAAAAGCTCCAGCGTGAGGGTGTTTTTCGTGAAATGAAGCTTAAGCAACATTTCGAAAAACCATCCGAGAAGAAAGCGCGTGAGAAGGCAGAAGCGATTCGTCGTGCCCGTAAACTCGCTCGTAAAAAACTTCAGCGCGAAGGAATGTTATAAACATCCCAAGCTTGAACGCTTTTTAAGATTAGAACCCCCGAAGGCTTGTCCCTCGGGGGTTTCTTTTTAGGATAGATGGCAGGAGGAAACTGCCATGCTGGAACTTCGACCAAACTGCGAGTTGTGTAACAAGGATTTACCGCCCGACGCAGATGACGCCCGTATCTGCACCTATGAATGTACCTATTGCGCAGATTGCGTTGAAACCATCCTGCACGATGTTTGCCCCAGATGCGGTGGCAATTTTGTACCCCGGCCAATACGTCCGAAAAGGGCTTGGCGATCGGATAGAAGGCTGGGTTTGGGTCACCATCCGGCCAGCACTGAGCGAGTTCATTCGCCCTTCTCGGCAGCGGATATTCAGTCACACGTGAAGCTCATCCGAAATCTCAGTCCAAAAGATCGTTAGGTCATCAACAAGAAAGTGACCGATGGGGGCTTTTACTTCTTCACAATACGCCTATCTGTTGGGGGTAAGTATAAACATATTGGATTTCGAATATGACCGACACGTACACACCGCCAAAAGTCTGGACTTGGGACAAGGCAAACGGAGGTGCTTGGGCTGGACAGAACCGCCCGACGGCTGGCGCCCAGTTTGAGGATGAACTGGAAGTAGGTGAGCACCCATTTCAACTTTATTCCGAGGGCACCCCTAATGGTGTCAAAGTCAGCATATTGTTCGAAGAGCTGTTGGCAGCTGGCCACGACGCAGAGTACGACGCATGGATCATCCGTATCGGTGACGGCGATCAGTTCGGCGCAGACTTTGTGGGTATCAATCCGAACTCAAAAATTCCGGCATTGATGGACCATTCAACAACGCCCCCGACCCGCGTGTTCGAAAGCGGGTCTATCCTGTTGTACCTCGCCGAAAAGTTTGGGGCGTTTATTCCTGATGACCCTACCAAGCGGGTCGAGATGATGAACTGGCTGTTCTGGCAAATGGGCAGCGCACCGTTTCTTGGTGGCGGCTTTGGCCATTTCTACGCCTATGCGCCAGAAAAATATGAGTACCCCATCAACCGCTATGCGATGGAAGTGAAGCGTCAGCTCGACGTTCTTGATAAACATCTGGCCGACAATCAATTCATGGTTGGCGACGAATACACCCTAGCGGATATCGCGATTTGGCCGTGGTATGGCGGTGTGGTCATGGGCTGGCAATATAAGGCTGGCGAATTCCTCGACGTCTCAAGCTATAAGAATGTGCTGCGATGGGCCGAGGAAATCTGGGCGCGCCCTGCCGTCAAACGCGGGCGAATGGTGAACCGAACAGGTGGTAAACCAAATGAACAGGTAATGGAACGCCACTCTGCAGCCGATTTCGAAGGTAAGTATTTCGACTATTAATCCACCGGCATGGCTGTCGTTTTAAAGACGGTCCTCAGTGCAAAGCTGGATTGCATCTGTGCCACACCCGGCAATCGGGTGAGGTATTGCCGGTGAATGCGGGCAAAATCGTCCGTATTTTCGGCGACAACTTTAAGCATGTAATCCGCTGTGCCAGCCATTAAGTGGCACTCAAGCACATTGGGTATTCTGCCAACGGCGGTCTCAAACGCATCAAGCACTTCATCGGCTTGCGCTTGAAGGGTGATCTCAACAAACACGGTTGTGGGTAGGCCCATCTTGCGGGCATTCAATAGGGCGACGTACCCCTTGATGAACCCTTCTTGCTCAAGCCGTTGCACCCGCCTGTGACAGGCCGAGGCCGACAGGTTCACTTTGTCAGAAAGATCAGAGTTCGAAAGCCGCCCATCTTTCTGGAGAACCTTGAGTATATTTCGATCGATTTCATCAAGTCCATTTTGGCGCAATTATCCACTCACTTTCTTCGGTATATTCGTGAATTCTTGTGTCAATTCTACAAAATGCCGACCATCTTTCAAGGCAATTGCGTACGAACAATGCAATCCTGATCTTATTCATTAGGAGGATGCGGCATGAAAATCGGATGCCCAACAGAAATAAAACCACAAGAATTCCGTGTCGGAATGACACCAAACGCAGCGTTCGAAGCGGTCCAGAATGGCCACGAGGTCGTTATTCAGGCAGGCGCTGGTCTTGGCGCTGGATTTGAAGACGCTGACTATGTAAATGCTGGTGCGACGATCCTTGAAACGGCCGAGGAAATTTTCGCTTCTGCCGACATGATCGTCAAAGTGAAAGAGCCTCAGGCGGTTGAACGCAAAATGCTTCGTAAGGATCAATTGTTGTTCACGTACCTCCACCTCGCGCCCGATCCTGAGCAAACGAAAGACCTGTTGGAAAGCGGCTGCACCGCAATCGCGTATGAAACCGTCACAGACCGAAACGGCGGTTTGCCTTTGCTTGCGCCAATGTCCGAGGTCGCCGGCAAGCTGGCCCCTCAGGTCGGGTCTTGGACTTTGCAAAAAGCCAACGGTGGCCGCGGCGTTCTGATGGGCGGCGTTCCCGGCGTTGGCCCAGCTAAAGTCGTCGTCATCGGTGGTGGTGTCGTCGGCACCCACGCGGCACGTGTTGCTGCTGGCATGGGTGCGGATGTCACCGTTCTAGACATGTCACTGCCCCGCCTACGTTACCTAGACGATGCTTTCCGTGGCGTGTTTAAAACGTCCTATGCGTCTAAAGCGAACACTGCCGAGTTGGTGAACGAGGCCGACATGGTGATCGGCGCCGTCCTGATCCCAGGCGCGGCAGCACCAACGTTGGTTTCCCGCGCACAACTGTCAGAAATGAAGCCGGGCGCAGCGCTTGTTGATGTGGCAATTGACCAAGGCGGTTGCTTTGAAACCTCAAAGGCCACCACCCACGCTGACCCAGTCTACGAAGTCGACGGTATCATGCACTACTGCGTTGCCAATATGCCGGGTGCAGTTGCACGCACGTCAACCATCGCTTTGGGCAACGCGACCATGCCGTTCATGCTGGCACTGGCCAACAAAGGCTGGGCAAAAGCTTGTGCCGATGACGAACATCTTCGCAACGGCTTGAACGTCCACGCTGGGCAGTTGACCTATGCAGCGGTTGGCGAAGCACTTGGAATGCCAAGTGTAGACGCAAAAGACGTCGTTGAAGCGGAGCTAACACCAAAAGCGACCTGATCTACCGCTTTCGTCCCTTACTAGATCAAAAGGCCGGTCACTGTGACCGGCCTTTCTTTTATGCATTACGCTGAACGAGAACTTGATGAGGGTACGGGATTGATATGCCCTGCTTGTCAAATTCAGCCTTCGCCGACTTGGTTAGGTGCCACTTTAGTTCCCAATAATCGGACGCATCGCACCAAAACCGGCAGCCGATATCGACTGAACTGTCGCCGAGGTTCATCACCCGCACCCAAGGCTCTGGGTCTTTGTGGATACGCTCTTCCTCATTGGCGAGGCCCATCAAGATGTCGATGGCTTTGTCTGGATCATCCGCGTAGTCGATGCCAAACGTCAGGTCCAAGCGACGGGTATCGTTCGCCGAATAGTTTGTGATAATCGCGCCCCATGCTTTGCCATTGGGCATGGTAATTTGCACGTTGTCCGGCGTCACAAGAACCGTAAAAAACAGGTTAAGTTCCGTGACCGTTCCACCGGTTCCGCCAATGCTAACGTACTGCCCAAGGCTATAGGGCCGGAACAATACCAGCATAAAGCCGGCTGCCAAATCACTTAGCGTACCCTGCAAGGCAAGACCGATGGCCAAAGTCGCAGCACCCATAACGGCCACAAGCGAAGTCGCCTCGATCCCAAAGATCCCGAGGATAGCCACGAAGACGATTAGCAGGATCGCCCAACGTACAATCGACGCAATGAACGTACCAAGCGTATTGTCGAGCGCATCACTCGCCATCACGCGCTTCTTGATCTGACGGCTAACCCATCCCGAGGCGATCCAACCGATGATGATGATCACCAACGCTTTCAACGCATTCGAGACCAGTGACCCATAAAAATCGAGCGGCCCTAGCTGTTCAAGCAGACTTTCCCACATACTTAGTTCCTCATTCTTTTCGTTTTCCGAAAACTAACCCTGAACGATTGCTCAAGGCAATGTTTCCTCAACGGTCGCCTATTTAGGCAGTTTGCCAGTCAATACATACTGCAGAATTTCCACCACCTGAGAAGGCTCGCGTGCCATCGCGAGTGCTGCTGCGTCCACTTCCTTCAAGGCGTGGTCATGCTCAGGCATTTGCAGAACGATCAGCGATTTACCCAAGGCAGCCGCATAGCCTGCGTCAAAGGCTGCATTCCACTGGCGGTATTTTTCGCCGAAACGCACAACAACGACGTCCGCGTCCGCAATCCCTTTGCGCGTGCGGATAGCGTTTACCATCGCGCCCTTGTGGTCGTGCCAATACTTGTCACCTTCGCCCCCGAGGATATTAACACCGCTATCATCGCTTGCTTCATGGTCGGTCACGGGGCTGTTAAACTCAACGTCCAAACCCTTGGCACCTTCAATGATTTGTTCACGCCAGTCGGTGTGGATTTCGCCGCTTAGATATACGTTTAGTGTCATGTTCTTGTCCTTCCATCGAAAAAGGGGCGCGAACGCCCCCTGATCTATTGTCCTGAAAATATCCTCGCCGAAGGTGGCGCAAACATCAACCGCGCAAGCTACCGCCAGTTGCTTTCGAAACTTTGGCGATGATCTTCTCAGACACGGTCTCGATGTCTTTCTCGGTCAAGGTTTTGTCGGTTGGTTGCAAGCGCACTGTCACAGCCAACGACTTTTTGCCTTCGCCCAATGAACCGCCGATGAATTCGTCAAATACACGGACGCTTTCGATAAGCGCTTTGTCCGATCCGGCGGCTGCATTGACCAATGTTTGTGCCTCGACATTCGCATCCACGACGAATGCATAGTCGCGTTCAACCGCTTGCA
>ERZ1046876.660-NODE-660-length-25585-cov-6.424951_pt1 | contig 25585 bp, 21 predicted proteins | sample MGYA00383094_ERZ1046876 | MGnify/ENA primary metagenome ERZ1046876 (study PRJEB29581, sample SAMEA5548364) | metagenome | biome: marine; feature: coastal; material: water | depth 50 m | study: Short-term variability in the microbial, nano- and picoplankton...
GTACTTTAAGCAGCTTGCAAATCTTCAGCAGCCAATTGGCGCTTGAGATCGCGAAAGCTAATCATCTTACCATTATCCTCGTCCCATAAACGATACTTTACCGAGCGCAGGCTCGTGAAAATATTGAGCTCGGGTGCATTGCGGAAGAATGGGTCGGAATGGTGGCATCTTTCCAAATTGTAGTTGGGTATTCTAGGATTTAGATGATGGATATGGTGAAAACCAATATTTCCTGAGAACCATTGTAATATTTTTGGGAGTTTGTAGTAACTACTTCCTTCCATTGCCGCAGTAGTGAAATCCCAGTTTTTAGTCTCTTCCCAATAGGCATCCTCAAATTGGTGTTGTACATAAAAAAGCCAGACTCCGGAACATCCGGCTACTGACATCATTATCAATTGAATGATCAACCAGGGAATAAAACCAAAAATTGCACTCATGCATACACCCCAAGTTAGAAGAGCAAGGTTCATCATCATAACCGAGCGTTTTTCGCGGGGCTTTGACTTTCTTGAAGGAAAACGTTCGAGCACGAAAAACAGAAATAATGGAGCGAAGACAAATAGAATAAAGGGGTTACGAACTAAGCGGTAATTTATGCGTGTTTTCCGGGAAGATGCCAGGTATTCCTTAACAGTTAATGTCCAAACATCACCAATCCCACGCCTGTCCAAATCCCCAGTGGTTGCATGGTGCATCGCATGTTCCCATTTCCAGTGATGGTAGGGAGTGAAGGTGAGCATACCGGTAATGAAGCCAAGTACATCGTTTGCCTTTTTGCTTCTGAAAAATGACCCATGTCCGCAGTCATGAAAAATAATAAATGCACGGACAAGGAATAAACCGCCAAGGATAGCCAAGGGAATGGCAAAAAGCCAAGATATGGGAAACACAAAGTATAATGCCGTCCAAACTCCTGCTAAAGGACCAAGGGTGTTCACCAACTGCCAGATAGCAGCTTTGCGATTGGGCTTTTGAAAGTCTTCGACTAACTTTTTCCATTCTGCAACTGATTTAGATTTTTTATTCATAACATAATTTCCCCATTAATTACTACACTCCGCTGTAATACCAACAGGTAAACGTAAAATAGGCAAGTTTTGATCCTTTGTGTGAATTTCTTGAAGAAAGCTTATTGAATCAGTTGTTCCATCTTGTCGCCAACCCGTAATGCTTTATTAGGTAAGGTAATTATGAACGATTTTAAATCTTCAAACAAATTGGTTTTCGAGCGTTCTATAGAATCTGGTCTTGAAAGAGTGCTTGTCGATCACGACTTTTTGGTAATTTCTTTTGTCCGGGTACTCGAAGAGTTGGGTGTGACAGGAGCGGCTAGTCTTTTGCGGGATAGAAATTTTTCTGAACCCGCCAATTTACTTTCTCCTGAGTGTATACAAGCGATATCTTTTTACTTTCAATTGCTCAACCTGGTTGAGGAACATGGATCGGGTAGGAGTGCCCGTTTGCGGGAGAAGGAACTGGGCGGGGATGCCGAACCCGGTCGCTGGGGGCGTTACCTTAAACAATTAAACGATGCTGGGTATTCTGAAGAACAAGTACGCCAAAAACTCAAGGATGTCCGGGTAGAACCTGTTTTTACCAAGCATCCAACCGAAGCCAAACGCTGGGCGGTTCTTGGTTTGCACCGTGAAATTGTACGACTTTTGCGAAAGCGGGATGCTGTGGAGACTGTATTTGAGCAGGCATTTTGTGAACGCAGTCTGCAGGCTGTGCTCGAACGTCTTTGGCTGACTGGTGAAATTTTTTCTCGCAAACCAGAAGTGGAAAACGAACTGGAAAACCTGAGCTATTATTTAAAACAGGTATTTCCCGTAGTCTTTAACAATTTGGATGATCGCTTGCGCCACGCCTGGGAACTGGTCTGGCCCCAAGCCAAACCTTTATTGGATAAGGAACTTCCCACTTTGAGCTTTGCCTCCTGGGTTGGGGGTGACCGTGACGGTCACCCAAAAGTGACTGCAAAAGTTACCCGAAATACCCTGCGTACATTAACTCAGGGAGCGGAAGATGTGGTGCGTTCCCGCCTAGTTGAACTCGGGCAAAAACTTGCTTTCAGTCGGACTGGCTTGGCCGCAACTCCTGCCTTACTTGCCCGTTTGAAAAACTGGGAAATTTCTGAAGATATTGGAGAACCCTGGAAAGTTTTCGTTTTGTGTATAGCTGAACGTTTGGATGAAGGGATTGTACCCTTGCGAAAAAATTTAGAGCTTTTAATTTCCAGCCTTACCGAGGCTGGGGCAATATTAACCGTGGATTTGTATGTCCGTCCCGTTCTGCGTTTGATCAATAGTTTTGGGCTTCACCTTGCCCGCCTAGATGTTCGTCAAAATAGCGATGCTTATGACCTTGCCCTTGGACAAATGATGGAGGCTGCAGGTATCGATGATGGCCAAAATTTCCGACAGTGGACCCTACCCAGAAAGCTTGAATTTCTTAACCAGGAATTAAACCATCCGCGCCCGATGACTCATGCCTCGATGGAACTTCCGGCAGAAGCGGAAGAGGTTCGAGCCACTTTTTCTGAATTAGTTGATCACCTGGATGCTCGCGGACCAGAAGGGCTGGGCTGCTTAGTTGTCAGTATGACTCGATCGGTTGCCGATTTATTGGTGGTCTGCGTGCTTGGAAAAGAGGTCGGGCTTACCCGGGTAAGGAACGGAGAGATGGGCTGTGCTTTACCAGTGGTTCCATTGTTTGAAACCTATGAGGATTTGGAAGCTGCACCAGGGATTATTGATGATTTTCTTGCTCACCCCTGTGCCCGTGCAAGTTTACGAAAAGATGGATCAATTGCGTCGCAAGTGATTATGCTTGGGTACAGCGATAGCAATAAAGATACCGGGATTATTGCCAGTCAATGGGCTTTGCAAAGAGCTCAAAAGCGCTTGTTAAAAATTGGGGAAAAGCATGGAGTATCCCTTACTTTCTTTCATGGACGGGGTGGCACTGTGGGTAGGGGAGCCGGTCCTACCCATCGTTTTCTCGAAGCCTTACCTGAGAATTCTCTCGCTGGTGGATTGCGTATTACCGAGCAGGGAGAGGTAATCGGACAGAAATTTAATACAGCAACCACTGCTTCTTCCAACCTCGAGACTTTACTTGCCGGGTCCCTGGGTGCCCGTTTGCTCAGTACAGCCAAGGGTGAACCCGCAGAAATTACTGAGGTGATGGATTGCCTGGCCGAATACTCAAGGCTTGCATACAGAGAGCTTTTGGAAACCGATGGATTTGTGGAGTTTTACCGGCAAGCCACTCCGATCGATGCAATTGAACGAAGTCGGATCGGTTCCCGCCCGAGCAGACGGACCGGGCAGTCGAGCCTGCAGGACCTGCGTGCCATTCCCTGGGTATTCAGCTGGAACCAGTCGCGCTACTACCTGCCTGGTTGGTATGGAGTGGGTGCTGGTTTGGAAGCATTAAAAAATCAACTGCCAGATCTTTTTGCCGATCTTCCCAGCTTGGTAAAAAAGAGTTCTTTTCTTCGTTATGTATTTTACAATGCCGAAAGCAGCCTCGCAAGTTCCGACCCTCAATGGATGGGTGCCTATGCAGACTTGGTTGAAAATCCAGGTGTCCGGGAGTTGATGCTCGGAAAAATTATTGGTGAACGATCGCTTGCCGAAGAGCATTTCACCTCACTTTTTCAAGGAACTTTGCAGGATAGACGTCCCCGCTTTTGGAAAACTCTGCAAGCCCGGGAAGATGCCCTGCGTCTTCTGCATGGTCAGCAAATTCGATTGCTCCGAGAATTTCGATCGGAGGGGGGAGACCAACCGGAACGGGTCGAGCTCATGCTCTTGGTGGTTAATGCAATTGCCAGTGGTTTACGTACCACCGGATAAAAGAATTACCGCAAGAAATAGAGTTCTACTTTAGAAAGCGGGCAGGTGCTTCGCTTTCCAGCTTGAGTACAATGGCAATATTCAGAAAGGTGATTTCGCCCATTGATTCACAATTTTCAAAACGTTTATCCTTGTGCATTCGTGCAAGTTCTTCCCGCAGACGACGAACTTTTTCATCACTGGATATACGATCCTCGCACATACAGTTGCGCAAACGCTTGATTCGGGTTTGGGAGAAGTTGAACCTTCTTTGGATGAGTGTGCGCTCCTCCCGTTGGTACTGTAAGCTGGTGTCCCGGTTGATAAGACTGGTACAAAGATCAACCACCGGTAGGTTGTTCTTAAAAAACTGGGGCAGGTAAAAACTACGCCTGCCTTCATAGGATTGCTGGTCGAAATCGATTGCCCGTACCCGGTATTGGGTATGTTCGAGATCAGGAGTCATTTCCACGACATAATTATATGCCCGCATGTCTCCTAGCAGACGAACAAAGCAACGTTCGTTAAATTTGATAAATTCCTTGGCCAGTCTGACTTCGTTCAATTCCTCACGCTTTAAATAATTACGGATAAAATCGTCCCCGGGTACTCCGATGATATGCTCCTCGATGAGTGTGTCTTTATCCACTTGGAAATTGATTTCGTTGGGGGAAAGCAACTGTTCAAGTTCGAGACCGTACACCCGGGAGGCATCCGCCTTCTTAACGTAAAAATAGTCGTGGTTGTCGTTGTACTGGTTGACGATACGAATACGGAAAGGCTTGGTATTGCCAAAGGTACAGTAATCTACCCGGTCGACATAAAGGTTGGGCAGGATGCGTTCATCACCCCCTGAACGTAGCAGGACATAGATTTTTTTTAAGCCTTCAAATATTTCCCGACCGTAGTTCTGGTCATAGACCATCGTTTGCCAGAGGGTATCCTCGTTCTTGGCATTGACCACCGGGAAGGAATCTTCTGCCTGGAGCAGGTTTTCATAATGCACCGGGAGTTCGAGTTGTCGCTTGTAATGTTTGAGGTATTCGCGCAGGGGATCGTTTAGCGGAAAGAACTTCTTTTTCTGCTGCTGAACTTCTTCCTTCATTAGGATTGGATGGTGCTGCTCATAGAATTGATGAGGTTACAGGTTAAGCAAACGAGGTCCGCTCGACAAGGGGCAAAGCAGCCTTAAAACCTAGACTCAGCCCTCGCGGAGTAAACGGGCGGGTTTTTCCCGCAAGGCTTTTCGGGCTGCAAAATCTGCGGTGATTACGGAAAGTCCTACCACACAAAAAATGACTACCAATGGAATGTCCCAACGAAAGCTCCATACCCGATCAAAAACTTGAGCAGATAGAAGATAGCTTGTGCCTATACTCAGGCATACGCCAATGGTGGCAGCACTACCACCCAATATTCCAAACTCCATCCATACCTGACGGCGCAACTGGCCAGTTGTGCTGCCCAGTACTTTTTGTAAATTCATTTCCCAACTCTGGCTCCGTGCCTTTTCCCTGACCACACAGTAGAGAATGACGAGGCCGGCAAGAATGGAGAGGGCAGCCATTACCTGTAATGCCCAGGTCATCTGACCGACCACATCAAGGATTTTTCTTCCCGTCCGTTCGACATCGAGGATGGAGACAGTGGGAAACTTACTCACTAATAAATCTTGGACCCGGGCCTTTTTTTCTTTGTTTAAATGATGAAGGGTTCCGAGAAAGGTTTTTGGTGCCTGCTCCAATGCACCCGGTTGCATTTGTACAAAGAAATTTGGTTGGAAACTCGTCCATCGAACCCTTCGCAAATTGACCACCTTTGCATCGATGAGAATGCCAGATACTTCAATGGTCATGTGATCATTCAAACTCAGCCCGAGAGCTTTGGCGTATTTGTGCTCCACTGAAATTTCTGCCGGTCTGCCTGCTGCTGGGTCGAATACTCCGGAAAAGGGACGTCCGGCAAGCAACTGTTCGCTTTCCAATAGGTTCTCCCGATAGCTAAGGTTAAAACTGCGGTTGCGAAAGGCATTGCGCCTTTGTTCATCGGGGTTGTTCAGTTCTTCTTCTTGTCGCTGAGATTTTTCGTAAGCTATTCCTTTTAGCGATTTAATCTTTCCCCGAATCCATGGGGTGATGTTTCCTAATGGAGTCCCTTCTTTTTCCAAAAGGGATTCCACCCCCTTGAGTTGTTCATCTTGTAAGTCGAAGAGAAAAAGACTGGGCAAATCGCCGGTCGGATCATCGAGGCCGATTTCCTTACCCAGCCCGTGATGAGTCTGGGGAATCAGGGTAATGAGAAGTACACCCAGTCCGATAGCGAGAAAGCCGGTAAGGGCACCCGCACGGTTGCGGGCGAGCGAACGGGCTGCCAGTCGAATAGAAAGCCTGGAACCTCCAAATAACTTTTCTCCCAGTCCAAATCCGAAGCGGGCAAGGAGGTAGAGCAGGATAAGGGAACCGAGAAAGCAGCCGAAAAATACATTGGCTAATTTATCAGAATGCGCCTGAGCCAGGCACAATCCCCAAAAGGCAAAGAGTCCGGGCAGAGCAAGCAAGAGATTCATTCGCGAAGGTTTCGATCCGGGTCGTATCGCTTCCTGAAAGAGTTCAGCAGGCCGTAAACGACGAACTTTGCTTAAGGCGGGCAGGGCAAGCAACCAGCCAGATCCCATAGCCACCGCAAAGGTGAGCAGTATACTTCGAGAGCTCACCCATACTTCAATTTTTGAACCAGTCATTTCTGAAATCATACCACCGAGACCGGGGAGTAAAAGAGAACAGGCAAGGGTGGCGGGCAGTGCGGCAAATATACCCAGCAGAAAAAGCTGAAGGAGGAAGATACGCAGTGCGGTCTTTCGGGTTGCTCCCAAGCTTACAAGGGTGGCAAGCTCGGGCATTCGATGGGTGAGGAATCCATGAAAAAGAAAACCACTTCCCAGGCAGGCAAGAAACAGGGCGACCAAAGAGACCAGAGATAAAAAGTCGGAAAGGTAGCGTAAAAGTCGTCCAGCCCGGTGACCCGCTTGGCGATGAGTGAAGGTACGAACCTCTGGGGCGTTGAGTGCCTTTTCCAGTCCCCGCCCGAAGGCGTCTGAGTCTAGACCTTTGGGTAGTTGAAATAAATGGGTGTGATAAGCGAGGCTGCCTTCGCCAAGTAAATTTGTATCATCCAGGTATCTCCGGCTGATGAATACTTTTGGGGCAAGATCAGTCGGTTGAAAAGTCAAGCCGGTCTCTTCCTCAATTAGGTCAGCAATGCGAAACTTCGCCTCTCCCAACTGTAGTTTCTCTCCTAATTTGATTCCCAGTTGGGCACGGGCTTCCGGGTAGATCCAGGCAAGCCTGTCCTCATGGAGAAGCTTGATTTCGTTCCCGCTTTTTTTCCCGCCCTTTTCAAGCTTGAAGGTTCCATGAAAAGGAAATCCCGGATCTATTGCCACTACCTTGACCAAACGGCTACGCCCGGTGGGGCCGGCTGCCATGGAAAAAAAGTCGACCGCCTTTGCCTCCATTGTTTCTGCGGGCAGAGTATTACGGGCCTGTCTAATTTCCTCTTCCGTGATGACCCGTCTTGCCCGAATGGCCAGGTCCGCGCCCAATAATTCCTTGGATTCATTCATTACCTTGGACTCGATGGATTCCCGAAAGGCATCCACTACCACAAAACCGATCAATCCAAGGGCGAGGTTAAGGCTGTAAAAAAAACAAAAGGATCGACTGTTTCGCATCTCCCGCCATGCCTGGCGCAAAATAAAACTCATCTGGCTAAATCTTCAAGGGCTCCTTCGTTGAGTAGGAGAGACCGGTCGCAACGATCGGCCAGTTCTCGATTATGGGTTACCAGGACGAGGGAGATAGTATGTTCCCTGCATAGATTGAAGAGGATATCCATGACCTCATCACCCGTCTTTTGATCGAGGTTGCCCGATGGTTCATCCGCAAGGATGAGGGAAGGACGGGTGACCAGAGCCCGTGCAATTGCCACTCTTTGACACTCTCCACCGGACATTTCAGATGGGAAGTGGGTAGCCCGGTGGTCAAGACCCACTTCCTTAAGGGCGGTTCGGGCCCGAACCGCAAAGTCGGCAGTTCCAAGGATTTCCAGAGGGAGTCCAACATTCTCGACCGCAGTCAGGTTACGCATTAAATGATATTGTTGAAAGACGATACCCAGTTTTTCCGAGCGTGTTTGGGAGAGTTGATCTTCGTTGATATTGGCAAGATCTGTCCCATCGATTTTAACGGTTCCTGAGCCTGGATTGTCCAGTCCTGCGAGCAGGGAGAGTAGGGTGGATTTTCCACACCCGCTCGGTCCGAGGATAGCTACTTTTTCTCCTTTATTTACTTCGAGATCTAAACGCTCGAGTACCTTTACTTTATGGTTTCCCTGTTGGAAGGATTTGCAGGCTTGGTGGACTTTTAATATGGGGTGCACTTCAATTATTTGGAAGATGTCCGATCAAGTGTGTATAAACGGTTTCGCAAATTAAACGCTGGCCGGCTGGGTTGGGGTGTATTCGGTCTGGCAAGTTCATGCCTGGTTTTCCACCCACTCCCTCTAGCAGGAATGGTAGCAGGGGAATCTTTAATTCATTGGAGAGTTCAGGAAATATTTTTTTGAAGTCTCGCAGATGTGTAGGGCCGTAATTCGGAGGGAGTTTCATCCCCGCAATCATTACAGGTACCCTTTTTTGAAGAGCCCGTTCGATAATACTTTTTAAATTTTGTTTGGATTCTGCAGGAGGAATACCACGCAATCCGTCGTTTCCTCCGAGAGCCACGATCAAATAATCCGGTGGAGATTTTAAATGCCAGTCGATTCGGGAAGCTCCCCCACTCGTGGTTGATCCGGAAACTCCACCATTGATTACTTGGTAATGGCGCTGTTCGGGAAGTAGGTTTTTATTGAGTTTTGCTTCAAGTAGGGAGGGGTAAGCCTGGTCTGGGGATACCCCATATCCTTCAGTCAGGGAATCACCAAGTATAAGAATGCGAAAAGGTTTTTTGTCTGATTGCTCTTCGGTTCGGAGGATTGAACCTGAAGCTGGAATTTCTTCCACATTCGAGCAGCCCGTTATAAAAATGAACAGTAGTACAAATTGCCAAAGGTTTGCCCGTTTATGAATCTTTACCATATTTAGGTTAATGCCCCGCATTTATTATCAAATTTTACTATGATCCTTGTCCTCGAATTTTTGCATGAACATGCATTGAGTATCGATTTTGCCATGTTCATACTTATAGGACTGGTCCAGGTAATCGTCTACCCGGTTTTTCGGGAAATTCCTTCAGATCGTTTTGCGAAATGGCACCCACGATATTGCAATCAAATCAGCTGGTTTGTACTTCCCTTAATGATTGCCCAGTTGCTGGACTCCGCAAGCACCTGTTTTTTTATTGCCGACGATCTTTCCTGGGCTCGTCTGCTATGCGTACTTTTTGCCTGGGCGGTCACCTTTCTGATTTCTGCACCCTGTCACCGCAGGTTAGCAAGGGAGGGTAAGACCGATGCGGTGGTTGACCGGTTAATCCGGACGAATCTTTGGCGGTTAGTTGCTTGGGTTGGTGTTTTGATAATCTCCTGGCTTCAGTATTAATGGCCCATAAAAAAGCCCACCTGCAAGTCAAAGACTGTGCCCATTGTGGTCGTCCTTTTCGTAACCGTAAAAAGTGGATTATCCGGGGCATTTGGGATCAGATCCTTTATTGTTCTGAAAAATGTCGGCGCTCTAAAAAATGACCGATCAACCGGTTAGGCGAACCGTTTGGTGGGTCAAGCGGGATTTCCGGGTTTCGGACAATCATTGCCTCTTCCTTGCCACCCAGACTTCGAATGAAGTGATTCCCTTTTTTTGCTGGGAACCAAGTGTGCTTGATGGGGAAGATTACGGAGTTTTTCATTTGCAGGCCCAATGGCAGGCATTGCGTGGATTATCTGCCAGTTTGGAAAAGCGTGGTTCTGGGATGATAGAACGGGTCGGAGAGGTGGTGGACGAGTTGGAAACTCTTTTCCTTACCCATCCCTTTGAGCGTTTACGCTCTTATCAGGAAACCGGTAACGATCTGACTTTTTGTCGTGACCGGGCAGTCCGTGCCTGGTGTAGGGAGCGCGGAGTTGAGTGGGTTGAATCGATCGGTACATCGGTGGTTCGTGGATTATCTGCTGAGCAAAAACGCCAGGTGGCAAAAAAGGGTCCACGTGGTCGGCTTGCGGTTCTTCCTATTCCAAAAAACCTTGGTGTGCCCAAAGAATTCACCTATTTTTCCCCTCCGCGGGAATGGTCAGATCTACTCCGTTATTTTCCTAAGTTTTCCGGTGGCCTTTCCTCTTCCTTACAGGTGGTGAATGAACGCTCAGCCTGGGATACCCTGAGTTCCTTTCTGCAGGAGCGTGGAGTTGCTTATTCAGGCGGAATTTCTTCTCCCAATCGTGCCTTTACTTCTGGTTCCCGGTTATCTCCCCACCTTGCCTGGGGTACGATTAGTTCGGGTAGTGTTTTTGAGGAACTCGACCGTAGGCGGGAGGAAATTAGTTTGATTAAAGGGCCTAATATATGGAGGCGTAGTTTGCGTGCTTTTGAATCCCGCTTGCATTGGCGCGATCATTTCGTTCAACGATTGGAGGGCAGTCCGCAGATGGAATTTTCAGCGCTCAACCCTGCCTATGATGCAATCGAGTATGAGGACGATTCCGAACTTCTTACTGCATGGATTGAAGGGCGTACCGGTTATCCCCTGATTGATGCTTGTATGCGTTGCCTGGGAGAAACAGGGTTTATGAACTTTCGTATGCGGGCAATGGTGGTGAGTTTTGCCTGTTTTGGAATGCATCTTTCCTGGCGTACCATTCACGGCCCGCTTGCCCGGATGTTTCTCGATTATGAACCGGGTATCCATATATCCCAGTTGCAAATGCAGGCAGGTATTACTGGGATCAACGCTATCCGGGTGTACAGTCCAACCAAACAATTTTTGGATCATGACCCAGAGGCTATATTTGTAAAAAAATGGGTGCCCGAGTTAAGGGAATACACTCCTGCTGAAATTGCATACGCGGAGGAGGTAAGGCTTCCTGCTTACAATCCTCCGGTCATTTGTTTAAAGGAAAGAAGCAAACAAATGAAGGATCGGGTCTATGCAATTAGACGCAGTGTGAAAGGGAAAAAAACATCCCGGGAAGTTTTACAAAAGCATGGATCGCGAAAGGGCACAGGAAGCGTGAAGCGAAAAAAGACCACCGACCTTTCAAACGGTCAACTTGTTTTGTTTAAAGACTCAAGCCCTTGACCGTCCGGAGGTCGCAGCGCAAATCCTCCATTGAAACCAAATCCCTTAACCATTTTCGAGGTACACCACATCCAATACCAAGAGAGGATCCTACCACGACAGCTCGATGGCAGTTGTCCCCACCCACTTTCGCGTTTTGGAGAAGGGCGAGGGAAAAATCGTCGTGATATTTCCAGGCAAAATAGAGGGAGGCTACAAAGGATTCGGGGAGGTAGCATGCAGTCGAAAGTTTTTCACCCACTACTACACGATCGGGCAAATCAACCCAGTTCATAAATTTTGACACCGAAACTCCAGGTACAGGAAGTTCAGCAAGTACCTTGCGGATGGGCACACCATCTGAGACATGTAGCAGGATGCGGGTGAAATCGGCTGCTGCCCTCAGGGAATGTTCGTGGTCATGAGTAGCCCGAACCAAAGCGACTGCGAGTTCGATCAGGGTAGCAGGGTCGGTTATTTCGAGTGCTTCCAACCCGGCGAGTAGTCCGGGAATTAGGCTGAGTGCACCAATATGTAAGTCTGCAGATCCACAGGACCTAAGGCTCTTACCACGAGCGTAGTGGGCAAAAAAATTACGGTGGTATTCTTCCGCGTAGGTGTCGTGGTGCCATCCCGGAGTGAGCATAACCTCGGCGTACCGGGCAAGCCATTCATCAAGGTCAAAACTTCCACGAAGAATGATCCAACGGTAAAGTTCGACAGAAAGTTTTAGGTTTAGGGTATTTTCACCTGCCTGAAGGAATTGGTGGTAGTGAACGCCTCTTTGACCCCAGAATTTTGCTTGGTCGTGTAAAATATCTGCCTTTGGACCGATGGGTTCATATTTTGATCTCCACAAAATACTATCCGGGTGGGGGTTGCGGGGAGCAAGGTAACAATCAAAATCTCCATAATCCCTGTCGAGGGCGTTCCGGTCGTAGTACCAATGCGCGGGCATGGCGATAGCGTCGCCAACAAGGGAACCAAGAAATGCGTTTTGCATGCTCACGGTATTAAGAATAAGTAGTTTTGTAGGATGGACAAATTCGAACAACACAAAAGCCTCCCACCAGAGTCCCGTATGACTTTGTTTTATGACCTGATCTATTCGTCAGGACTTGATCGTACTGCCCGTTTTCCTGTGGATCGCTACTCCCGCATTGCCGAACGTATCCGTGCCGAGGATAAAGATAATTTGATTGAAATAAAAAGCCCAAGACTGGCGCAGAGAGAAGAAATTTTACTCGCTCACGATGCCAGCTTTGTTGATCGTTTCCTCTCCCAGTCTTTAGGCGAAGATGAAATCCGACGAATTGGGCTGCGTCCCTGGAAACCGGAAATCGTGGAACGTACACTCCGCCTGGTCGGAGGTGCCCTCGATGGCCTCGACCTTCTCGCCAAAGGTTTTCCTATTGCTGGAAATATGGCAGGAGGTACTCACCATGCTTTCCGGCGGGAAGGGGCAGGGTATTGTATTTTTAATGACCTGGCTATCTGTGCAGAGCATGCCCTTGGGCGCGGACAGGCGAAACGCGTTCTGATTCTTGATCTCGATGTTCACCAGGGGGATGGAACAGCAGAAATTTTTCAAGGAGATGATCGGGTCTACACCGTTTCTCTGCATGGGCAGGATAATTTTCCCTTTCGTAAAAAAACCAGTAATCTCGATCTCGGCTTTTCCAAGGGGGCAGGGGATGAAGAGTTTTTGGCCGGTCTAGATCGTACTTTGGCTCAATTAAGCGATCAATCCTTTGACCTCATATTCTTCCAGGCGGGAGTGGACGCGTTGAGTGCGGATGCTCTCGGATTATTAAACCTAACACGAAAGGGGATGAGTCAGCGAAACGAACGGGTTTTCGACTGGCGGCAAAAACTTGGAATTCCCATGCTCTTGTTCATGGGTGGTGGATACTCCAACCCGATTGACGATACGGTGGATGCTTTCACCGATTTGTTTTTTGAAGCGGCTAAGTCGTATCAATTTGCCCTTCGAGCGTAGGTAGGGAGCTTTAAAATATGTTTGCTGATATAGGTTTGATAAACCTGAACTATCCAAAAGTTGGTGTTAATTTTGATCAATCATCCAGATATTTCGATAGCGAACATCCTGGCCATGTTCCTGTAACTTTAAACCTCCAGGCGCAGGGGTTATTTTTATTCCGCCATTGGCTTTTTTGACTTCAATATCGTCGTGCACCTTTAATCCATTCCACCATACAGTGGCTCGTGCATTAGCGACTTTTTGATCGCCTTCCCATTTCGCATCTTCGAAAAGAAAGTGAAATGCATGCCATTGACCATTAGGCCTCCAGGCATTGGTGTCGGGCACTCGATCCATGCAGAAAGCGGCAATCCCATGAGGTCCAATCTTCCAATTGTATGGATCAAGCATGTCTTTATTTTTTGGAGACTCGATTTGGATTTCATAACGGTTTTGCATGTAAACTCCGCTATTTGTATATCCATCCACTTTCCCATCACCTCTTGCACCCATCATTACAAATTCTACATGGCCTTCGTAATTGGAATATTTTTTCTTGGTCACCAAATCATGTGTCCCCCATCTTCTTCCTCCATTAGTCATTAAAGTTTGTCCATTTCCTTTGGGGCCTTTCATTATTTTCCAGGTGATTTCCATGTTCTTATCTGGCCACATTTCCCAGTTCTTTTTTACTGATTTCATGGTTCCATTGAACAGAATATCAGCGTTCTTTGGAGCTTTGCACCCAATATCCTTACTCTGATTGTATCCGCTTCTTTGTTCTGGTTTTTTAACCTCGCTTGCCTCGGTTATAAAGGCTGTGAAAAGCATTGAAATTATCACCAATATGTATTTTTGGTTATCTTTTTTCATCAATAGTATTTGTATATGTTTGGTTTGGTATTGGTAAGGCTAACGAGAGAATCCATAAACCTATTTTTTCATACTGCCCATGAGAATAATTCATTGGCAACTTATTCTTTGCAGATAGTCCCATTTAAATTTTTCAGATCATTTGGTTAAAGTGGGCTTAGCTTCGAGTAAGTCATTTATTCAGGTTTCAAGCTGGTATTAATACCGTCGTTTTCAGGATCTACTTTCTTTTTTTTGAGGAATATTTTTTGTAATACAGAAGTAAAAAAAAGACCCAGGTGCATACAGGTTGGCAGGGCTGCGGATATTCCCATGATCAGACCAAAGTATATATTCTTGGCATTTTCACGACCAGTGGGATCCTGAATCGCCTGAATTGCCCGGTTCGTATACTTTGTTCCCCGCTCTGCAAGCTGTTCAGGTGCCGTTTCCCACAGGCTTATCATCCATCCTCCAGTGGTAAAAACGAACAATACCCAAAAGGTTGCGAGTACCGCAATGATCAGATCAAGGGAGAGGTGAAAGACATATTCCGAAGTCTTATTGGATGCGAGAGCACGACGGATAATCCAAATAGTTGCAAAAAAAGACAAGCTGTCAAAGAGGGCACCAAAGATTCCCACAGGTATTTGTAATTTTACATAATGAGATGCCTCATGGGTCATCATGTAATAAGGAAAGGCGGTGTAGATGGCCAACCAGTAGCAAGCGACATTTAAAAAAATGAAGAAACCAAAAAGGATAGGGAAGAAAATTCTGATCGATCCACGTTTGCGTTCATAGATGTCGAGGATTTTGTGCAGGGAATCTCTCCACTGAGAAATAATCGTATTCACGACTTCGGGAATAGCCTTAACTTTTCAAACTTACAATGCAGATCTGCTTGATTGTATACGGCAAAGCTTACTAGATATAAAGGCTGTGCTGTATCTTTCAACATTTCAAAAGGGTCTATTGGTTAAAAGGTTTTGCTACGGACTCGTTTTCTGCACTGGGCTTTTACCAGGAGCGATGTGTTTGGGGAATGTCGGAACTATGGAAGGTATTTTGTCTTCCAAAGGAGATACTTGGATTGAAGTTTTGGATGATGGGAATTATTTACATCGATTTATTCCGGAATGGATCGGGCAAGGACCTGCAAATGGAGGTAGTTTTAAGCCGGAAACAATCTTACTTATTAATGATTTGGTTGTTGGAAACCGAATTTCGGTAAGGTGGTCAATGGACCAGCATCTTAGGTTGGTGGACGCCCAAATTTTGCCCCCGAAAACACAGGGGGGAATCTTTATCGGTTATATACTCAAAACCAGCAACCGATGGATAGATGCACAGAATATAGACGAAGGGAAACCGTGGCGTTTTTATTTGCCATGGGTTGGGGGATATCCAAGCGAGGGAGGAGGATATGATTTACAGATTTTACAAGATTTGAAAAACCGAAACCCGACAGACCCAATTCGATTCTCTTGGAAGTACAGCAGTCGTCCCACCGTGGTTTCCTTTTACGATGAGGTTCGGGATTCCATTACCCCATTTTGGGTGGGTAAAAAGCTACCCATTCCTAAAACGATAGGGGTACAAGCCAAGTCAACCAAGCAGAAAGAAGTGGATGGGGGAAAAGTTTCTGCTCCGGCTAACCCTTTTGAGCAGTTAAATCAAGGAGCTGGTAATCTAGCGAATCCGTTTGACCAACTTAATCAGGCAACTACTCAATCTGCGAATCCTTTTGATCAGTTAAAAAGTCCTGTTGTACCAGCGGTTGATAAATCGGCGAATCCATTCGAAAATTTACCTCTTCCTAAAACGAGCCCTTTCGATCTAGTTGAGCAGAAGTAGGAATAAATTAGCTTGAAGCCATTACCTTATTACAAGCCTTTTAACTGCAGGTAAGGGTCGTTTTGAGGGTCACTTGGATCGTCTCGGATGATCAAATTTAATCCACTTGAAATGGTCCATTCGGATGCAGTTGCATCACCTGCATCCCAAGATCGGTGAATTCTCTTCCTCTTTTTAAGAATTCGTTGTTCTAGATCCAAGTTGTTTTTTCGATTTAAACTGCTCCATAGGATGTCTCGAATTTCACCATTTTCATTAAGGGCGATAACTTGGACTGCAGCACCTCGGGAAGTAAGGATTTGCAGGTTTGGATCGTCAGATAAATCTTGGGTTAGGACAACTTCCTGAGCCTTTTTAACTGCTTGATCTCGGTAAGCTTCAAAGTTGGCAGGGTATCTACCTGAGAGAATATTCCCATCCATATTTCGAACCGCAAGTTCAACAATTTCAGATGACCAGACTGGAGAGATTTTTCCACCTCTAATATCCACACAAAAAACCTTGGCCGGAAGATTTTTTGGATTTCGATAAGCGGGAATTTCTTCCATGGCGAGGTAGCATTCGTCAATTGCTTTTGATAACCCATAGGAGTTGGGTTCGTGAATGGTTTCGAGTGGTTTGTTATCTGGCAGATAAACAACAAGACCTTCGGTTCTAGGGTAATAACAAACTTGGTTTCCAATAAGCCTGCCCTGGTCGTCAAAGCTTCCTTCTTCTTCCAGTAAATCCGCCTTGGTCAAATAGGGATGCCCTTTGGGGTGAAAATAAGTGCGGTAAGGACCTGTGGGAATTCCCTTGGAAAAAGTAGCTTCTAGTCGGAGGTTATTTTTTACGGGGATTTCACCCGGCTTTAAACCGTCCTCTCTTAATTTATCAAAATACCTGAAGATCTCGGCATTGGACATTGGGTAATAAAAAGACATATTTCCTTCAAGTTCGTCCTCAAAGTAATTTTTTTCGTACAACAATTCCCCTGCTTTTCCATAAGCCCTAAATGTGCCTTCTCTTTTTCCACGCTCAAAAGATCCGGTCAGTTTTTTTAAGCCGTTTGATTGCCAAAAAAAGAAGGATCCGTGCCGTAATCCATCGACGACTCCAACCTCGAATTTTTTTGCACCATTTGAATGGTTCTCAATTACCCTGGCAAATTTCCATTTCCCGACCGGTTCGTCTTCGCCTGCATAGTATAGTCGAACGATACCCTTTTCATCTTTACGATATTCCAGCCTTTCCGTGCTTACTTCTTCTTCATTTGAACAGCCCCCAAAAAAGAAAATCCCAAAAAATCCCAGCAGTTTGAATTTTTCCTGTATGGCAAATTTAAAAAAGTTCACAATTAATCAATACATTTTCTTTAAATCAGTGGGCAACGGCAAACTTACTCGGTTCGCTCTCTGACTTGCCGGGCAATTTCCATCACATCAGATGCCGGTACGGTTATAACACCTGATGGTCGGCCTCCTTCCTTGCGAAAGACAGTCACCCCAATCCATTTGCCATGACGGTCAAATACAGGAGTGCCTGGAGTGACATTTTCCACAACCAAGTAGTCCCTGGGTTTATCAATTACTGCATTTATCCAGCCTCGTTGCAGGGTGGACTTTCGATATAGGTTTCGACCAAGTTTGCCCAAAGAAACCACTTCATCCAGTGTGTCAATATTGGGGGGTTCTAATGCATTGTATTCAACAGCAAGAAACTCCTTGGGGCCTGAATCGTTGGATTCGGCTGATAGGGGACGAATAAAAGCAAGGTCGAGGTCCTCGTCCTTTAGTAAAAAATTTGCCGGAACTTCGGAACCATCCTCCAATAAAATTAGAACTTCGGTGTAATTCACATTTACATTTCCCGGACTTCTCATCCTTGCCAATATCGAATCTGTTGGGTCGACTTGATTTAAGGATAAAACGATCAGTCCGTCCTTGCCAATCACGGTGCCGAGTGCCTCAAGTTTTCTTTCAGATGGGGGGAAGCTCCGACCTCCGGAACTAACTTCGATGCGTACGGTTACAGATACCCAGGTTACGCTATCGGATTTTTTTTCCAGGAGTTCTTTCCAAATGGAAACCGGCGAAGTTTTCTCATCAGCCCATAAATTGCTGGCGGGATTGATTAAAAGAAGGGCTGGCAAGAATAGCCCGATATTAAAGAATTTCATAAGGCTTTCCACTCTGGTTGCAGTTCGATAAAGAGGGTATGGATTCCCCGTTTTACAAAGAAAACAACCTGCTCAGGCTGCTTTTTGATCAAGTTGGTCATGAGGTTTTTAATCTCATCAATTTGATTGACTGAATGATGGTCAATTTTAAGGAGCAGGTCGCCCTGGCGTAATCCGGCCAATGCGGCCCATCCGGCAGATTCGACATTCTCAACTAAGAGGCCGTTTTCCTCTGCATTAATTCTCATAAATACTCGATCAGCAAAGGATAATTCACGCACCGTAAATTCGAGATTTTTCTCCTCGTATTCCGGCATTTCATTTCCGGGTTTTGGACGTTTATCCAAAGTTGCGCTGACATTCATAATTGTACCTTCTCTCCAGACCTCCACCGAAATAGTGGAATCAATCCGATATTGTTTGATCATATTGCCAAACACTTCCACATCCTCTGGTCGATAAGCTTGTATGAGTTGACCGTCGATCCGGAAGAGCAAATCACCGGGGAGTAACCCCGCACGTTCGGCTGGCGTATTTGGAAACACTTGGGATAAGCGAACTCCCCGGTTGCTGGTTTCCAGGCCCAAAGCCTCGGCCAGTTCATGGGTAAGTACCTGAGTGCTCACACCAAACCAGGGTTTCCACGCCTCAAGGGGTCGTTTTTCCTCAGCTTCTGGACCAATTTTGATCACGGTTAAATAACTTGCTAGGTTTCTTTCGAACCTTACCAAAACGGGGACGGGTTCGGTTTTTCCTTTGGTTAGTTCCCGGGAGACTGTATGCAGGTCTTCGATTTTGGCCAGGGTTTGACCGTTTACTTCGACCAATACATCATTCTGTACCAATCTTGGCTTTGCACTGAACGAAGGTCCGCCTTGGGCGACAGAGTGTACTTGTATTCCAAATTTTCCTTCTCTTCGAGCTTCCAGCGATGATAGGAGGGTAAAGTCTCTCAGGGTAAGTCCCCAACTTTTTAGTTCTTCTTCAGGTTGATAGGCGGGTTCGCGTTTTGCGGTGATTAACTCCCAGCTAATGGACTGCTGGTCGCGAACTCCCTTGACCTCAACTTTTTCTCCCGGCGGGATGGATGAAATCATTTGATGAAATGGAGGAAGGTCCTCAGGGATCTGTGCCTGTACAGTTTGCTGAGCAAAGGTGGTAATGAGATCTCCAGCCAAGAAACCGGCAGTCTGAGCAGGTGAATCATCAATGATTCCCGAAACTAAAATCCCCGGTTGTCCTTTTTTGAGAGAAGGTTGGCATTCCAATCCCGTCCAAGACCTTTCTACATATCCCCGGGTAGCAAGCTCCAGGGAAACCTTTTGGGCAAGATTGGATGGAATGGCACCGCCTAGGCTCGCAATGGCAACTTCATTAATCCCAATGATTTCGCCCGCAGAATTCACGAGGGGGCCTCCGCTGTTTCCAGGGAATATGACCGCATCATGACCAAGCCAGCGGACCAACTCTCCTACATTTTCCCCATCCAACCGAAACGACCCTCTCCTGTTTGAGATTAAGGCGAGGTTGGAAACAATTCCTCGGGTTACCGATTGAGATAATCCTGCCGGACTTCCCATCGCAAAGCAGGCATCGCCCACCTTTACCAAATCTGAATTTCCAAAAACGGCACTTTCAACCGGTTGGGATTTCGGGGACCTTTCTTCTAATCGCAGGCGGAGGACGGCCAGGTCAGTAAGGGCGTCGGCACCGAGTAAATCCGCCCCGACTTCTTCGCCATCATGAAATCGGCAAGTCAGCCTGGTTGCTTTTCCAGCCACATGGTGATTGGTCACAACCAATCCAGATGAGTCGATAATTACCCCGCTGCCGGTGGATCCCGATTTTAACATTCTCCCGTTGGACCCTCTTTCCGAAACCACTTCGATCCGGACAATTGCCCGGTAAACCGAATTTACCCGATCATTAATTTCTTCGTTTTGTTTTCCCAGTAGAGGATAAAGTCCTGGCAAACAGAGAAACGATAAAAGGAATAGTTTAAACGGTTTTGGCATATCTTTAATGCGGTACCAGATTGAGGATTAGTTGAGTTATTTGCAAATACACAGGAAAGAGGTTCTTGCCCTCCGACCCAACTAAAGGCAAGAATCAAAGGCGTAATAATGTAGTGAACGAAGTTTCAAAAAGAACCAATTTTTTTTCCCGAGGGCAGTCCCAATTGCTCGCCTTTACGCTCTGTTCGGGTTGTCTATTCGTTCTCCTTCTTTTAATCGGATGGGTTGTTAAATCGTTGGGCGTGTTTCTGGATCACTTTGCCACTGTGCTTTGGCCTCTTGCAATTGCATCAATTCTAGCCATTTTACTTCATCCGCTCGTCCGAAAAATTGAAGAGGGTGTTCGGCTGAGTCGCAGGTATTCAATTATCTCTTTGTACCTTATTGTTGTGTCCGTAGTTTTTTTTATTTTTTGGGGAGTGGGTGGCGAAGTAGTCCGGCAATCCCGTGACCTTATGGGCTCTTCAGTAGATTGGCCGGAAAGAATTGAAGCGCGGGTTCGGCAATCAGTCAGTCCGGAAACTTGGTCAGTGGTTTCAGAAAAATTTGGCCAGTTTAAACGGGACTGGAAAGAATCACTCCAAGCTCTGGGAGCTCAGAATCCTGAATTAACCCAAAAGTCTGCCCAAGCCTTGCAAGATGCTTGGGCGGGTATCCGTTCGTTTTTTTCGTATTTTGCATGCCTGGCCATAGCACCCATTTATTTGTTTTATTTTTTGGATTCCCGAAGGGATCATTTGGCTGATCTTGCCGGTCAGTTAAGTTTTTTTGGAGCCAATACACGTAAGGACTTGGTTTATTTAATCAGGCAATTTAAAGATATATTGGAAGCATTTTTTCGCGGACAATTACTGATTGGTGCAATGATGGGAATTGGCTATGCTATTGGTTTTAGTCTGTCTGGTCTTAAATTTGGAATTGCCCTGGGTCTTCTCTTCGGGATTTTAAATATCGTTCCTTTTCTAGGATCGATTATCGGATGTTTGACTGCCGTGCTAGTTGCTTATTTACAACCGGGTGGAATTTTGGAAAGCGGAGAATGGAGCGTTCTTTGGGGCTGTGGAATTACTTTTTTAGTGGTACAAATCCTCGAAAGTTATTGGCTTAGTCCAAAAGTGATGGGAGATCGGACGGGCCTGCATCCGGTTGTTATTATCGCCTCGGTTTTCTTTTGGGGTTCTGCATTTGGAGGCGTACTGGGAATGATTTTAGGAATCCCACTAACCGCTTTCCTTATTGTTCTTTGGCGCTTGCTTAGCCAAAAATATTTGCCCGCCTCAAATTCTGCCCCTTAGTTCCGAAAACCTGTTTATTTATCAGGGAGATTTTCGCTTGTGCGCAAGATTGCCTTGAAACAGCCCTAACCTTACGAAATGTAAGTATAACATACCCCTTCATTACCCTTGGCTAACAAAGACAACGATTTTGTGCATTTGCACGTCCATTCGGACTACAGCTTGCTTGATGGTTGTTGCCGGATGGATCGTTTGATGGACCGAGCAGTGGAGTTGGGAATGTCTGCCATGGCTCTTACAGATCACGGAAACCTGTTCGGTGCGATATCCTTTGTTAAGCAGGCGGAAAAGCGCGGAATTAAACCAATTATTGGTTGTGAAGGGTACATTGTAACTGATCATAAAAACGACGAGCGGCCAGGGCGGGAAAATCACAAATCTTATCACCTTGGTCTTTTGGCAAAGAATTTTGAAGGATATCAAAATCTCTGCAAAGTGGTGTCCGATGCTCATGTGGACGGTTTTTATTATCGTCCCCGAACCGATCTAGAGAAATTAGCCGAGCATGCCAAGGGGCTGATCGGATTTACTGGTTGTATGCAGGGTTGGATCCCTCAACTCATTCTTCGTGGTCAGGAAGAAGAGGCCGAACAGGCACTTGGCCAGATGGTTGATATCTTCGGTAAGGAAAATTATTTTGTCGAACTCCATAACCATGGAATTGAAGAGCAGGCACAATTGGTTCCCCCGTTAATCAAACTTGCGAAAAAATTTGGCCTTAAAACGATTGCCTCCAACGATGTACATTATGTCAAAGGGGAGGACTGGGCCCCTCACGACGCTTTGCTTTGTATTCAAACCGGTTCAAAATTGGATGATGTTAACCGGATGCGCTACGAGGCTCGCGAATTTTATTTAAAATCGCGCGAGGAGATGGATGATCTTTTTCGCGAGGTGCCGGAGTCCATTGTAAATACCTTTGCCGTGGCCGAAATGTGCGAGGTTAAATTACCATTTGGTGAAAACAATTATCCTGTGTTCACAATGCCTCCGGAAATTAAAACCGAGGTTTCAGATAATATCGAATACCTAAGAAAACTTTGCGTAGAAGGCCTCCATGATAGGTATAAGGTTACTTACGAAGAAGCCTCAGACCGGGTAGAAGAGGATTCTCATGCTAAGGAATTAAGTGAACGTTTGGACTACGAACTCCGAGTTATAGGCAAGACCGGATTTAACGATTACTTTCTCATTGTTGCTGATTTTATGAACTGGGCTCGCGAGCAAGGGGTTCCGGTGGGGCCGGGGCGTGGTTCCGGTGCTGGATGTCTTGTGGCTTATGTGTTGGGCATTACTGACATTGATCCTCTGCGCTTTGGCTTACTTTTTGAACGGTTTCTCAATCCGGAACGGGTTTCTCCGCCCGATTTCGATATCGACTTTTGTATGCGCCGCAGAGGAGAGGTGATCGAGTATGTCCGCGAGAAGTATGGCCGTGACTGCGTGGCCAATATTATCACCTTTGGTACTTTCGGTGCAAAAATGGTCATTCGGGATGTTGCCCGGGTGAGGGATCTTCCCTATGCCGAGGCCGATAAGTTGGCCAAAATGATTCCCGACGACCTCAATATTTCACTAGAGGATGCCCTGGCAAAGAGTCCAGAACTTGCGGGAGAATATAAAAATAATCCCATTGCTAAACAGATTGTTGATACCGGCCGAGTGATTGAGGGAATGGTTCGCAATTCAGGTACGCATGCCGCTGGAGTCATTATTGCTGACCGCCCGCTCAAAGAACTTGTGCCATTGACCAAGCAAGATGGAATTCTCACCACCCAATATCCCAAGGATCCGGTGGAAGAACTCGGCCTGTTAAAAATGGACTTCTTGGGATTGAAAACACTCACGGTGATTTCTGAAACCGAGGCTCATATTCGGAAGAAAGAGGGCTTGGAGGATTTTCGGGTAACGGGAGTCCCTCTCGAAGACGAGCCAACCTTTAAACTTCTCAACGATGCACAGACCATCGGAGTTTTTCAATTGGAATCCGAGGGAATGCGCCGGCTATGCCGGCAGATGACAATTTCTAATGTCGATGAAATTATCGCCCTTATCGCCCTTTACCGGCCAGGGCCAATGGATTGGATACCCGACTATATAAAGGGCAAGGAAGATCCATCCACGATTAAATTCCCTCACCCATTGCTCGAGGATGTATGTGCTGAAACCTACGGAGTTATGGTTTATCAGGAGCAAGTAATGGAGGCGGCAAGGCGGATTGCTGGATACACCCTTGGTGGTGCTGATATTTTGCGCCGGGCGATGGGCAAGAAGAAGCCTGAAGAAATGGCCAAGCAGCGAGAAATTTTTGTCAAAGGTGCAAAAGAGGTCAATAAGATCGAATCGAAAAAGGCTAACGACATCTTCAATATTTTAGAAAAATTTGCCGGTTATGGATTTAATAAGTCTCACTCTGCGGCTTATGGCATGATTAGTTATCAAACCGCTTACTTGAAAGCCAATCATCCAGTTGACTTTATGGCGGGAGTATTGGCTTGCGAACTTGGGAATTCCGAAAAACTTTCTCACTTTCTTGGAGAGTGTCATGATATGGGCATATCAGTGCTTGGTCCCGATGTGAATGAATCTGGGGAGAATTTTACACCATTAAATGGCGAGGGAGATGGATTGGGATCGATTCGTTTTGGACTTTCCGCAGTCAAGGGGGTGGGGGATATTGCCGGAAAATTAATTGTCGAAGAACGTTTAAAAAATGGGCCTTTTGCAGATTTTGGAGATTTGGTCGAGCGGGTGGATGGAAAAGCTTTAAATAAAAGGGTCTTGGAAAGTTTGATCAAAACCGGAGGATTTGATGCCCTCTATCAAAACCGAGCAGCTCTGCTCTCCGATTTGGATAGGGCAATGGGCGAGGCTCAATTACGCCGAAAAGATCGCGAGGCCGGACAGGCAAATCTTTTTGACATGATGGGCGGGGAAGAGGAGACAGATGAACCTTCATCCGAGAACTTTGGTCCCAATAGTAATCACACTGTTCCGGAAATGGACAACCTGCAAAAATTGAAGTTTGAAAAAGAACTACTGGGTTTCTTTTTATCCGGCCATCCAGTCGATACTTTAATGGGATTGGGACCTTTAGTGGATACTCTTCGCTATGAAGACTTAAAAAACCTGACCGAAAAAATATCTTTTCGTTTATGTGGGGTGGTTTCCGAAGTAGAGCGGAGATACACAAAGAAAGATGCTAAGCCTTGGGCACGTTTTAATCTTTTGGCGAAGGAACGGGATTTATCTTTTCCGATGTTTCCCGAAGCTTATACGAAATATGGAGAAGTTTTGGCAGACGGCGAACTCATGGTAGTAACTGGAGTAGCCTCGGTAAAAGACGGGGAAATCCGTATTAGCGTGGACAAGGTTCAAACAATCGACGGTTCCCTAGGTAAAATCATCGATGAATCTACCTGGTTAATCGATCCTATTCATCCAGATGCTGCAGATTTTTTAATTGATTTGCACAAGGAAAGCGAGCGAGGTGTCGGGAGTGCAAAGGTAAGTGTAGCTTTTGCAGAAAAGGAGGAAGGAGACGGAATGGTCGTACAATTAGATGATCGTTTTAGGCTAAAGCTTGGATTGGAAAGCTTTTCGAATTGGAGGAATCGTCCTTGTGTAAAGGGGGTAAGAATTCGTGTATTTGCCCCTGATCCTCCAGTGGAAAGAAAATATGGCCGTAAGAATTAGCCTTCCGACTTGACGAATCCCAGGCTCAATATACTATCCGATGTTTGATTTAAAATTATGTCCATCGAAATTAAACTACGCAAAGGTGAACCCATGGATCGTGCGATCCGTCGTCTCAAAAAGGCCCTGGATCGAGAAGGCACTATCCGTGATGTTCGTGCCAAACGATACTTTACGAAGCCTTCTGACAAGAATCGTGAGGCTCGTAAAGTTGCCGCTTTCACTCAAATGTTGCGTACCCGTTACGAAAAAATGTAAATTTCCCTTTTGTGGAAATTTTCTCGTATTCCTGACGAGAAACCTCTAGCAATTGAGATTATGTCTCAGTTAGCAAAGAGAAATTCAGTAAGTCTTCGAAGAGAATGGCGTCTCTTTGATCGTGATCATGCTAAACCTGAAACTTTTCTTAAACTTTGTGAGAGAATGGTTCAAGTGGGTGAATTTTTGCTCGCTCATGATGTGGCTAGGGCTGGGCTAAAACTTCATCCAAATCACAAATCCTTAGCACAACGGGCAGCTCATGCACTTTGTAAGGCTGGTTCCCCTTTAACTGCTACTTTGATTCTCGAAGAACTTGTATCTTCAGGGATTAATGATGTGGAAACACAGAGCTTACTTGCT
>ERZ1046876.662-NODE-662-length-25564-cov-27.153358_pt1 | contig 25564 bp, 18 predicted proteins | sample MGYA00383094_ERZ1046876 | MGnify/ENA primary metagenome ERZ1046876 (study PRJEB29581, sample SAMEA5548364) | metagenome | biome: marine; feature: coastal; material: water | depth 50 m | study: Short-term variability in the microbial, nano- and picoplankton...
TAGATATGCCGTTAATAATTAAAGTTGCATCTATTCCAAAGGAAAGAATGCAGGTGTACTTTATAGATAACGATGAGTACTTTAAGAACAGATTACTTGACTCTGACAAAAAGAAAAAGTTATATGATGATAATGATGAGAGAGCAATTTTCTTTGCTAAAGGGGTGGTTGAAACTATTAAAAAATTAAATTGGACACCAGACATCATTCATGTTCATGGATGGATCGCTTCATTAATGCCTTTATACCTGAAACAATATTATAAAGATGAGCCTCTTTTTTCAAAATCTAAGGTAGTAACTTCTATATACGACAATGAGATTACAGGTGAATTAAATTCAAGCATCATTAATAAAATAAAGTTTGACGAGGTTGAAAGTGAAACTTTAAGTGTCTTAGAGAATCCAACTTATGAAAATTTATACAAGTTATCCATAATGAATTCAGACGGGGTCGTCTTTGCTTCTGAAAACGTTAATAAATCCTATTTAGATGTTGCAGCCAGTTCTAAAATTCCTGTACTAAAATGCGGTTTTGAAGATGGATTTGAAAAAAAATACATGGAATTTTATAATGACAAGATTTTAACCTGATTATTTTGAAAAAGTTTTACTTTATACTAATATTATCTATAGTTTTTATTTCTTGTAATAAAGATTATAAAACTGTAGGACTTAATTTAATCGATAATAATACTTTTAGCACTAACCTTGAAGAGATTCCAGTTTATGTAAAAATGCGAAGCATTCCCCCATACGTTTCCAATACAGTATCTACATTTCAAATAGGAGAATATAATGATAATGTTTATGGTTTATCTAAAGTAAGTTTTTTAAGTCAAATTAATTTTGAAGATCCCAATTTAATCTTTGGAGGTTATAGTCAATCTGATGAAGACAATCCGGATGACAATATTTCTCGTATCCCAGAGTTAGAAACAATTAAAAATGTTTTTTTAGACATACCTTTTTATACTAATGTTGATGATGATGATAATGATGGTGTTATAAACATTTATGATGTAGACAGCACAGATCCTTATAGTGACTCTGATGGAGATGGTGTTTCTGATGCTGATGAAACTAATTTAGGTCAAAACCCTTTAGATAAAGATACTGATGGAGATGGAATTCTGGATGGAGAAGACACTGAGTCTATAAATCCTTATGCAGGAAGGACACTTTATGAATTAGATTCTTTGATAGGAAATGCTGAAGCTACTTTTAAGCTAAAAGTCAGTGAGTTAGATTATTTTTTAAGACCTTACGATCCTGATTCAAACTTTGAAAAATTTCAAAAATACTATTCAAATAATACTCTTCCAGAAAATTTTTCAGGTTACACATTATTTGACGATGAAGTTAAAATAGACTCTAATGAATTAGTGTTTTATAATGAAGACGATCCTGAAACAGAAGAGGAAGACGAGTCAGAAGTTGTAAAAGAAAGATTAACTCCAAGAATTAGAGTTGAACTAGATCATGATTTTTTTCAATCTAAATTCTTAGATCAAGAAGGTTCACAAGAAATCTCAAACTTAGATAATTTTAAGCTCTACTTTAAAGGAATAGTGTTAGAAACTTATGATTTTTCTGATCCACTACTTATGATTTTAAATTTTAACGAAGCTGAAATTAGAGTTGTCTATGAATTTCAAAAATATAATAAGCAAGACACACCTGATGATACCGCTGATGATACGGTAGATACTGAAGAAGCTCAGTTTCTATTTAAAATGGGAGGTGTTAAACTAAATTCATTTGTAAATACACCTTTTCCGGCTATTGTTTACTCTGCTATTGCAGATACTGTAACAAATCCAGAAAGAGTTTATTTAAAAGGAGGTCAGGGTGTTATGGCTGAAATTGAATTATTTAAAGATGATAATGGAGTTGACATACTTGAAGAAATTCGATCAAAGGAGTGGTTAGTTAACGAAGCAAATATTTCAATGTATATTGACAAAGATATGCTGTTATCTAATGGTGGAATCGTTGAGCCATCTAGATTATATCTCTATGATTTAGTTAATAAAGCTCCAGTAATTGATTATTTTGTTGATAATACAGCAGGGCAAAAATCTTTTCAAAATAAAGTTATACATGGAGGCCTAATTGAACTAGACGAAGACGAAAATGGTTTAATGTATAAAATACGTATTAGTGAGCATATTAAAAATGTTGTTAGGAAAGATTCTACTAATGTAAAACTTGGCTTAGTAGTAACTTCAGACATTAGTAACACAATTAATGTTGAAGTTGAAAATTCTGATTTTATGACTTACACCCCTCTATCTTCTGCAATAAATCCACTTGGAACTGTACTTATCGGACCAAGTCCAAGTGCAGAAAATTTCGACAAGAGAATGAGATTAAATTTGTTTTATACAGAAGTTAATAATTAAATCTTTTAGCTCTATCCGAGCTCCATTCTTTACTAAAAAAACTAATTTTCCAATACACAAGACAATTCATAAGAATCCTTCTTTTAGATGATGATATAATTGATCCAAACAAAAGATTTATAAATCTTGAAATAATGAGTGTCAAGTGCAGGCTTAAAGCATAAAAATTTTTGAAATGATTATGAATGTATATATGAGAGGATTTTATAACTTCAGTTTTCGTCATTAAAGCAATAGTTTTGTTTTTTCTTGACGATTCTCCATGAAAATGAATGCATTTCCAATTATTGAATAATGACACTTTTAAGTTTAAGTGCTTGGCTCTTCTACATAAATCCATATCCTCATAATACATCCAATACTTTTCGTTCCATCCATTTAATTTCGAAAAATCAGTTTTTCTTAAAAGAACAAAAGATCCAGAAATCCAGTCTGGGGATGAAATTTCTTTAGCATTCATTTTTTTATATGTCAAACCTCTAAATATTCTATTAAATATTCTTAGAAAACCAGTAATTGTCCATATATCTAAAAATAATCCGTAGGCATTTGAGTTACTACCATTTTGATTTAATTGCTTAATTCCGATTAATCTATGCTCTTTGTTTGAATTTGAATAACTAATTAAAGAGTAAAGAGAATTTGAATCTAAAATTGTATCCGGATTTAAGAATAATAACCATTTTGATTGTGCATGGGAAGCCCCAATATTACAAGCTCTAGCAAATCCTAAATTATTTTTATTTTCAATCCAATTAACTTGTTTGTATTTATTTTGATAATCTTTAAACTTGTTGTCATTAGAGAAATTATCAACTACAATTACTTGGGTATTTATCTGACTTTGATCTTGAACACTTTTTAAACACAATGTTAGTTTTTCCCAAGATTTATAATTTATAATTATAATACTTAAGTCTATTATCATTATAGTTTTTTTCTTAATCTTGCAACAGGAGCTCCAATCATTTCTCTATATTTTGCAACTGTCCTTCTAGCAATAGGATACCCTTTTTCATTGATTCTTTTAGTAAGCTCATCATCTGTCAATGGCTTTGACTTATTTTCATTATTAATTATGTTTTGAAGTTCTTTTTTTATTTCAATTGTTGAAACTTCAATTCCTTTATCATTTGTTATTCCTTCTGAAAAGAATGATTTTATTAGTTTTATTCCATAAGGTGTGTCTACATACTTACTATTAGCAACTCTTGAAATTGTAGAGATGTCCATTCCAATTTTTTCTGCAATATCTTTTAATATCATAGGCTTCAAGTTACTTTCATCTCCACTTAAAAAATATTTATTTTGAAATTCCATTATAGTTTTCATTGTAATAAGCAGTGTTTGATTTCTTTGATTAATAGCATCTATAAACCATTTAGCTGAATCAAGTTTTTGTTTAATAAATGTAACGGCTTGCTTTTGACTTTTAGAAATGTTTTTGTTTTCCTGATATCCAGATAACATATTTTTATATTCGTTAGAAACAAAAAGTTCAGGTGCGTTTCTAGAGTTTAAATTTAATGTTAGTTTATTGTCAATAATTTCAATTTTAAAATCAGGGATTATAGTTGAATTAATTTTTGTTGGTTCAGAAAATGCTGAACCTGGTTTAGGGTTTAGCTTTTCAATTTGTTTTATAGCATCTCTTAATTCATCTTCTGTAATACTTAGTTTATGAATTATTTTCTTGTAGTGTTTTTTAATAAATAAATCAAAATTATTATTTAAAATATTAATAGCATTGATTACCGAACTTGATTCTTTTTTTCTTTTTAATTGAAGAATTAAGCATTCTTGCAAATCTCTTGCTCCTACACCTGGAGGATCCAATAGATGAATTTTATTTAAAATTTTAGTAACAGAGTCAATGTCGGTATAAATCCCCATCGTAAAAGCTAAGTCATCAACAATATCAACTATGTCTGTTCTTATATAACCAGATTGATCTACACTTCCAACTAAAAATTCTGCAATTTTAGAGTCATTTTCGTTAAGGGAAAAGGGAGTCAATTGATTTTTTAAAAATTGATTGAAACTTATCCCCGAAACAAACGGCAACGATTTTTCTTCATCATCATCGCTATAATTATTAGTTTTTAATTTATAGTCTGGAATATCATCGTCACTAAGATAATCTTCAACGTTAAGTTCAGAATCATCATTTTTTGTTTCTTGCTCATAGTCTGGTTCAGTATCATATAAATCCTTTTCATTTTCTTTACCTGTTTCTAGAGCAGGATTTTCTTCAATTTCTCTTGACAGCCGATCTTCCAGTTCTTGAAGTGGAAGTTCGATCAACTTCATCAATTGAATTTGTTGAGGGGATAATTTTTGAGAAAGTTTTAATTGTAAAAACTGCTTGAGCATTTGCTTTAATAAATATTAAAAGTACAAAAAAACTTGATGAAGAATTAAATATTAAAATTCCGCATTTTTTGGTGTTCTTGGAAAAGGAATAACATCTCTAATATTTGACATTCCTGTTGCAAATAAAATTAGCCTTTCTAATCCTAGTCCAAAACCACTGTGTTTAACACTGCCGTATTTCCTTAAGTCAAGATACCACCACAATTCTTTTTCGTCAATGTTTAGTTCTGATATTCGTTCTTTTAACACATCTAGTCTTTCTTCTCTTTGGGAGCCTCCAACAATTTCACCTATTCCTGGAAATAAAATGTCCATTGCTCTAACAGTCTTTCCGTCTTCATTCATTCTCATATAAAAGGCCTTAATTTTAGCAGGATAATCATGGATAATTACAGGTTTTTTAAAGTATTTTTCAACCAAAAATCGTTCGTGTTCACTTTGTAAATCAACTCCCCATTCATTTATTGGATACTTGAATTTTTTCTTTTTATTTGGCTTTGAATTCCTAAGAATATCAAATGCTTCAGTGTAATTTATTCTCACAAAATCATTATTCACAACAAAGTTTAACCTTTCAATTAAATTAAGCTCATTTCTGTCTTTTAAGGGCTTTGTTTTGTCTTCGTTTATCAATCTTTCATTCAGAAAAATTAAATCTTCTTTACAATCTTCAACAACATATTTTAAAACATTTTTTATAAAATCTTCTGCTATGTTCATATTGTCATCTAAATCACAAAATGCCATTTCTGGTTCAACCATCCAAAATTCAGCTAAATGTCTAGATGTATTAGAATTTTCTGCTCTAAATGTGGGCCCAAAGGTGTAAACATTACCCAGCCCCATCGCCATACTCTCTGCTTCAAGTTGACCAGATACTGTAAGATTTGTTTCTTTTCCAAAAAAATCTTTGGAATAATCAATTTGGTTAGCATTATCTAGCTCTGCGTTGTTTATGTCTAAAGTAGTCACTTTAAACATTTCTCCTGCTCCTTCGGCATCACTTCCAGTTATGATGGGTGTATTCACATAAACAAATCCACTTTCTTTAAAATATTTATGTATTGCATACGAAATGCTAGATCTAATTCTAAATATTGAACTAAATGTGTTGGTTCTTATTCTAAGATGAGCATTTTCTCTTAAAAACTCTAAACTATGTTTTTTAGGCTGTATTGGGTAATCTTCAGGATCACATTTACCTAATATTTTAATTTCTTCAACTTTAATTTCAATTTTTTGTCCTTTTCCTTGACTTTCAACTAGAATTCCAGAGATTTCAACAGATGCTCCTGTGTTGATATTATTTAAAATTTCATTAGTTGTATTTTCAAAATCCACCACACATTGAATACTTTTGAATGTAGATCCATCGTTTAAAGAAATAAATCTATTGGCTCTAAATGTTTTAACCCAACCCTTAACTTTAATAGTTTTTGAAATGGGAGTGTTTAAAAATAAATCTTTAACTGTCATGTTTGAGTAAATGTTTAAATATCTGATTCAAATATAAAGTTTTGAATTGGTTTTTTATAAAATTAATCAGAGTCTAATTTTATTTTGGTCTCCTTCATATCAATTTTATTTGATATGTTTTTTTCTAACGATATTAAAAGCGATGGCAATAGAACTAAATTAGCTAACATTGCAAAGAGCAATGTAGTAGAAACCAGTCCGCCTAGTGCAATTGTCCCACCATAACTAGAGGTCATGAAAACTGAAAATCCAAAAAACAGGACAATAGAAGTGTAGAACATGCTAATTCCAGTTTCCCTAAGGGATGAAAATACAGATTTTCTAATTTTCCAATTATTAGCAATTAACTCCTGTCTATATTTCACAAGAAAATGAATAGTATCATCAACAGATATTCCGAAAGCTATACTAAAAACTAGAATAGTTGAGGGCTTTATTGGTATATTCAAAAATCCCATTACTCCAGCTGTAAAAAGAAGAGGAAGAATATTAGGAACTAATGAAATAATCACCATTTTATATGATCTAAACAAATAGGTTATCATTAATGATATAAGCATAATTGCTAAAAAAAGAGAAATAAGTAAGTTCTTTATTAAAAATTTAGTTCCCTTAAGGTAGCCAAGTGTTTTTCCGGTCAGCGTAACATCAAATCTGTCGCCAGGGAAATATAATTCTATTCCTTTAAGTAAACTTGCCTCAATTCCTTCCATTCTTTCCGTATCAATTTCACCAATCATTGTGGTAATTCGAGCTATTTGACCTGTTTCATTTATATAGCTGTTGTTTTCTCCTAGTTTAAGGTTTGAATTTTTTAAGTATCCTGAAATGAATGTGTTCTCCTGAGATGATGGTAATTGAAAATAATTAGCATTACCATTATAAAATGACTGTTTTACATACTTTGAAATATTAACTACCGAAATGGGACTTGATAACTCAGGAATTTTTAAAATATGTTCATGAAAATCATTCATCCTTTTAAGATTAGCGAGTCGAGTCATTCCATTTTTTCTTCGACTGTCTATCATTATTTCTAAAGGAAGGACTCCCTTAAATTCTTTTTCAAAAAATTTAATATCTCTAACAAATTCCGATTTTGCAGGCATGTCTTCAATTAAGTTTCCGGAAATTTCAATTTTATTCATACCAACTATACTTATGCACAAACAAAGTATTGAAATTATAAAAACAGGAATTCTTCTTTTTTTAACTGTATTCCCTAAAAAATCAACAAAGGAGTTTAACCAGTCATTATTTAAATGTTTTAAATGCTTTTTTTTAGGTAAGGGTAAAAAACTGTAAATGATCGGAATTAATAAAATAGACAATATAAAAATGACCATAATATTTATTGATGCAACAACCCCAAATTCTTTTAAAACCTGACTGTCTGTCAAAATAAATGTCGCAAACCCACAAGCTGTTGTGATATTTGTCATTAATGTCGCATTACCAATTTTTGAAATAACTCTTTGTAGAGATCTAGCTTGGTTACCGTGTTTTTTTACTTCGTGTTGATATTTATTTATTAAAAAAATACAATTTGGAACACCAATAACAATTATAAGAGGGGGGATCAAAGCAGTTAAAACAGTTATTTCAAACTGTAATAATCCAAGAACTCCAAGCGCCCACATTACTCCAGTAATCACTACAGTTAAAGTAATTAATGTTGCTCTGTATGACCTGAAAAAGAAAAAGAATATGCAAATAGTTACACATATAGCTATTACTACAAATTTCCCTATTTCATCCATAATATTTTGAGCATTCATGGTTCTGATATAGGGCATGCCAGAAATTCTGACATTTAAATTGCTTTGCTTTTCAAATTCTTTTATTAAAGGAATGAAAGTATTATTTACAAAATTTATTCTTTCAATATTATTAATTACTTTTTTGTCTAAATATATAGCTGTTTGTATTGTTTCAGTTTTTTTGTTGAACAAAATATTTTCATAGAAAGGATAATCATTAAACAGTAAAGATTTAAATTCAGTAATATTTTTATTACTTGTGAATGACTCATTTTTTATGGAATCAATAGTAAATTCTTTTTTTATTTTATCCTTTTTAATAACTGGAAAGTTTCCAACGTGTAAAACATTGTTAACCTCTTTTTTCAATTTAAAAGAATCACTTAGCTCTATCCATGCATTAAAATTTGTTCTGTCAAATAACAAAGAGTCATTTACTGCTATTATTAAAAGATTGCCTTCTTCTCCAAATACGTCCACAAAATTATCATATGCTATATTAAATGGATGATCTTTAGGCATAAGATTAGCTTCAGAGTAGCTGAAACGAATATTTTTCCATTGGGTGGAAAGAAAAATAGTATTTATTAGTACAAGTATTAATAAGAAGATTCTATTTCTTAAAATTAATCGAGCAAACTTTTCCCAACCTATGGAATTTTTTGATTTACTCATGGACTAATTTGTTCAAAATATGTAGTTTAAATAGAAAGAATTTCTTTTTCTTTAGATGAGAAAATTTCGTCTATCTTAGAGATATATTTATCTGTTAAAGTTTGAATATCTTTTTCTGAAATTGCTTTTTGATCAGTTGAGATTTCAATTTTTTTAATTTCATTGTTAGCATCTTTTCTAGAATTTCTAATACTAATTTTAGCATCTTCAATTTCAGACTTTGCAATTTTCACTAATTCTTTTCTTCTTTCTTCGGTCAGAGGAGGTATACTTATTATAATTGATTCTCCATTGTTCATTGGATTGAATCCTAAATTAGCAATTTGAATTGCCTTTTCGATATCTTGTAATTTATCTTTTTCCCAAGGCTGAACTGAAAGAGTTTGAGCATCTGGAGTATTAATATTAGCAACTTGAGATAATGGAGTGCTTGATCCATAATAATCTAATTTAACACTAGAAAGCATAGTTGGATTAGCCTTTCCAGCCCGAATATTTAATAACTCTCTTTCAAGATGCTTTATTGCATTGGTCATTGATTCCTCACAAGCTTCAATAATAAATTCTAATTCTTCCAAAATTAATTTTTTATAGATGTACCAATTTTTTTACCACTAATTAAGTTTAACAGGTTTTTTGTTTTATTCATGTTAAAAACTATTATTGGTAAATTGTTTTCTTGACTTAAAGTAAATGCAGTTGAGTCCATTATTTTCAAATTCTTTTTAATGACTTCGCTAAAAGAAATGCTGTCGTATTTTACAGCTTTTTCATTTTTTTCGGGATCAGAATCAAACACTCCATCAACTCTGGTGCCTTTTAATATAACATCTGCATTAATTTCAATAGCCCTCAAAACAGCGGCTGAATCAGTTGTGAAAAAAGGATTTCCTGTTCCGCCACCAAAGATTACTACTCTTTTTTTCTCTAAATGCCTTACAGCTTTCCTTTTTATATAAGGTTCAGCAACTGCTTCAATTTTTATTGCGGTCTGTAGTCTTGTTTGTACATTTTCTTCTTCAAGTGCACTTTGCAAAGCCATACCATTGATAACTGTTGCAAGCATTCCCATATAATCGCCTTGAACACGATCAATACCGTTACTAGCAGCTGAAACGCCCCGAAATATATTTCCACCCCCAATAACTACAGCAACCTCCAGACCAAGTTCAGTGACAGATTTAATTTCTTTTGCATATTGAGCAATTCTTTTGGGATCGATTCCATAACTTCTATCACCCAATAATGCTTCACCGCTAAGTTTAAGTAGTATTCTTTTATAAATCATCAATGTAAATATAGTTAATGATTACAACTAAATTAAAAAAAGATAGTATTGGGGATTTTAAAAAAATTAGGATAGACTAACCCTTTTAAAATCTGTAACCGTCAGATCACTATCAACAGATTTAACATAGTTTGCAACACTTTGCTTACTATCTTTAATATAAGCTTGGTTTACTAATGTGTTGTCTTTGAAAAATCTTTTTAATTTACCTTTAGCAATATTATCAAGCATAGCTTCAGGTTTACCTTCTTGTCTAAGTTGATCTTTAGCTATTTCAATTTCTTTTTCAATTGTTTTTTGGTCAACACCATCTTCATCAAGAGCTATTGGATTCATTGCAGCTGCCTGCATTGCTACATTTTTTGAAGCTTCCTCAATACCTTGAACAGATTTAGAAAACCCAACTAAAGTTGCAATTTTATTTCCAGCATGTATATATTTTCCAACATATCCGGCAGAAACTTTTTCAAAATTACCAACAACAAGTTTTTCTCCAATAACACCAGTTTGTTGAATTAATTTTTCACTAACAGTCATAGAATCAATTTCACAGTTTAAAAAATCATCTAATGTTTCTTGAGAAAGGGCTAATTCTGCAAGTTTATTTGCTAAATTTACAAAGCTCTCGTTTTTTGCAACGAAGTCTGTTTCACAGTTTAGTGAAACAATGACTCCAGTTAGATTATCCGAACTAACTTTTGCAATTGCAGCTCCCTCAGAAGATTCTCTGTCAGCTCTTTTAGCAGCAACTTTTTGCCCTTTTTTTCTTAAAATTTCTATAGCAGCTTCAGTATCACCATTGGCTTCAACTAAGGCATTTTTACAATCCATTATCCCAGCTCCTGAAATTTTTCTAAGATTGTTTACTTCTGATGCGGTTATTTTTGTCATAATTATTCTTCTGTTTTTTTAGAGACTCTTGTTCTTTTCTTTTTTTCTTTGACCTCAGTTTTAACTTCGTCTTTGTCGTTTGAGGATTCATCAGATTTTTTTGAACCTTCTTCTTTTTCTTTTTTAACTTCAGCAACCTCTTTTTCTTTTTTTCTTTCAGACAATCCTTCTTTGATAGCAGATGAAACATAGCTTAAAACTATATCTATAGACTTAGATGCGTCATCATTTGATGGGATAGCGTAATCAACCTCTCTTGGATCACAATTTGTATCAACCATTGCAAAAATTGGGATATTTAATTTTTGCGCTTCACGAATAGCAATGTGTTCTCTTCTAATGTCAACGACGAATAAAGCACCAGGAAGTCTGGTCATGTCTGTTATTGAGCCAAGATTTTTTTCCAATTTAGCTCTAAGTCTATCAATTTGTAATTTTTCTCTTTTGGACAAAGCTTCAAAAGTACCATCTTGTTTTGTTCTGTCAATTGCAGACATTTTTTTAACAGCTTTTCTAATTGTTACAAAATTAGTAAGCATACCTCCAGGCCATCTTTCAGTAATGTAGGGCATATTTACATCAGCAGCAGTTTTAGAAACTAGATCTTTTGCTTGTTTTTTTGTAGCTACAAATAAAATTTTTCTTCCAGAGGAAGCAATTTTAGATAAAGCCGAAGAGGCTTCTTCAATTTTAGATGCAGTTTTGTAAAGATTAATAATGTGTATCCCATTCTTTTCCATGTGAATGAAAGGAGCCATATTGGGATTCCATTTTCTTGTTAAGTGTCCGAAATGAACACCGGCCTCTAGTAGAGGTTTAATTTCAATTTTTGTCATTTTTTTTAGTTTACGTTCCGTATGATTAGCAATAAATTTTAAATTTATTTAGATGCTAAACTAACTTTCGCCAGGCGAAATACGACAACAGGTTAATTTCAATATTTATATGAACTGTAAAACAATAATCGAGTCGAATTAACGTTTCGAGAATTGGAATTTTTTTCTTGCTTTCTTTTGACCAAATTTCTTTCTTTCAACCATTCTCGGGTCTCTAGTTAAAAGGCCTTCTTTTTTTAATGCTGGACGATTTTCTTCATCAATTTGGCATAATGCTCTAGAAATTGCTAACCTTACAGATTCAGCTTGACCGTTTATTCCACCACCATAAACATTTACTTTAACATCATAAGAAGAACTAGTTTCTGTTATTGCAAATGGTTGATTTACCTTATATTGAAGAATATCAGTTGGAAAATATTCTTTTAAAGATTTTCCGTTGATTGAATATTCTCCTTTTCCCTTGGAAAGATATACTCTAGCAACTGATTTTTTTCTTCTACCTATTTTATGAATTACTTCCATATTATTTTAAATCATTTAAATTTATCAACTTTGGATTTTGCCCTTCGTGCTTATGATTTTCTCCAACATAAACTTTTAAATTTCTAAAAAGAGCGGCACCTAATTTATTTTTTGGTAACATCCCTTTTACAGATTTTTCAACTAATCTTGCTGGATCTTTTGCAAAAAGTTCAGTAGCAGTTAATGACCTTTGTCCACCTGGATATCCAGTGTGTCGAATGTATTCTTTGCTTTCCCATTTATTTCCTGAAAGCGTTATTTTTTCTGCGTTAATAACAATAACGTTATCACCACAATCAACATGAGGAGTAAAGCTAGGCTTATATTTTCCTCTAATAAGTTTAGCTATTTTTGAGCACATTCTACCTAGAGCATGTCCGCTTGCGTCAACAATAACCCAGTTTTTATCAACTGTTTCTTTATTTGCTGAGATTGTTTTGTATGTTAAAGAATCCAAAATATTTAATTTTTAAAAAAGCATTATACATGCCTTTAATTGGCCTGCAAATCTACAATAATAAATCAAATCTGCAAACCAGTAATTAAACAAATTATTAATGTGCTTCAAACCAGTTCAAACCAGTACCCATATCTACTTTTAATGGGATTGTAATATCATATGCGTTTTCCATTTCATTTTGAATTATTTCTTTCATCTCTTTGATTTCATCATTATGAATTTCAAAGACTAGTTCGTCATGAACTTGAACAAGCATTTTAGATCTAAAATTATTGTTTTCAATTCTGTTTTGGATATTAATCATGGCAAGTTTAATGATATCTGCAGCACTTCCTTGAACTGGGGCATTTACTGCATTTCTTTCAGAAGCTCCTCTTACAATAGGGTTCCTAGAATTAATATCTTTTAAATATCTTTTTCGCCCTAAAATTGTTTTTACATAACCATTCTCTCTAGCAAAATTTATCTGTGATGATATGTAATTTTTTAATTGGGGGTATGCTTCATAATAGGAATCTATTAATTCTTTTGACTCTTTTCTTGATAAAGAAGTTTGATTACTAAGTCCAAACGCTGAAACACCATAGATAATTCCAAAATTTACAGTCTTAGCGTTACTTCTTTGTTCAGAAGTCACATCATTAATATCAATGTTAAATACTTTTGATGCTGTTGAGCTATGAATATCTTGATTATTTTTAAATGCTAAAATCATGTTAGGATCCTTACTTAAATAGGCTATTACTCTTAATTCAATTTGAGAGTAATCAGCAGATAACATAGTATAATTTTCATTATTACAAATAAATGCTTTTCTAATTTCTCTTCCCCTTGGATTTCTGATTGGAATGTTTTGTAAGTTGGGGTTGTTGCTACTTAGTCTTCCAGTAGAAGCTATTGCTTGATTAAATTCAGCATGAATTCTTAAAGTCTCAGAGTTAATTTGTTTTGGAAGTGCATCTACGTAGGTGTTTAATAATTTTTGTAAAGATCTCCACTCGAGAACTTTTTCTACAATCAAATGTTCTGACGAAAGTTTTGATAAAATCTCTTCACTTGTTGAAAATTGACCAGATTTTGTTTTTTTTGGCTTTTCTACAATTTTCATTTTATTAAAAAGCACTTCTCCAAGTTGTTTTGGTGAAGCTAGATTGAATTCTTCATTTGAAATTTCAAAAATAATTTTTTCAAGTTCATTAAGCTCTTTATGAAACTTAATTGAAAGTTCATTTAAAAAAGATGAGTTTAGTTTTATCCCATTACTTTCCATAACAGATAATACTTTCAACAAAGGCATTTCTAAGTCTTCAAAAAGATTTAGTAGTTCTCCTTTTTTTAAATCCTTTTTTAATTGGTTGCTTAATTGAAAATTTAAATCCGATTTTTCCATACAAATTTGAATTTCAGATTCGTTATTTAAATCTGGAGAATAATTCAAATACGTTTGGCAAGTTGTTTTAAAATCGTGATTAAGGTCAGGATTAATTAAGTAATGTGCTATTTTATTATCAAAATAGTTTCCTTTAATTTTTATGTCTAAATCACTTAAAAGTTTAAACTGATGTTTTAAATCAAATCCAATAATTTTTAAATCATTCCTTTCAAACAAACTCTTAATTACATTTAATGTTTGAGAATCTTTTTTTTCTAAAGTTATGAAGTAACTCTTGTCATTGTTCCAGCTAAAACTTAATCCAAAACAATTTTCTTTTTCTTTAAATTTAAATATTTCAAGTGATACTGTATTTTGTTTATTTAAGTTGGATAAGGTTAGTTTTTTTGAAAGTTTACTTTCATTTTTTTGATAAAATTTAGATGAATTTAAAAAAGTATTTTTTTCATTATTTAAAGTTGTGTCTGATTGACCAGGAACATTAAATAAATCATATTGAATTTCTTTTTTTTCAACTTTTAAAGGCTGCTCATTAACTAAATTTTCTTGTTCTTCAATAAAAATTCTTTTAAAATTTTCTTTCATTCTAGCGAACTCCAATTCCTCAAAAATTTCATAAACATTTTTATGATTTGGATTATCTAATTTAAAGTCTATAAAATCGTATTCAATAGGAACATCTAGCATTATAGTAGCTAACTTTTTTGAAAGAATACCTTTTTCTTTATTAGCCTCAATTTTTTCTCTTAATTTCCCCTTAATTTCAGAGGTATTTTCAAGTAGTTTTTCGATTGAACCGTAAAGGTTTATAAATTTCTTCGCAGTTTTTTCGCCAACACCAGGTAAACCAGGAATGTTGTCAACAGAATCACCCATCATACCCAGAAAGTCAATAACCTGTTTAGGATCGGTTACTTCAAATTTTTGTTGAACTTCTTTTATTCCCCATATTTCGATACCGTTACCCATTCTTGCAGGTTTGTACATGAAAATATTCTCAGAAACTAATTGTGCAAAATCTTTGTCTGGTGTTACCATAAAGACTTCATAATTGTTTTTTTCTGCATCCTTTGCAACTGTACCTATTATATCATCTGCTTCATACCCTCTTTTCATTAAAATTGGGATTCCCATTGCTTTTAATATGTTATGAATGTAAGGAACGGCAATTTTAATTGCGTCAGGTGTTTCATGTCTATTAGCTTTGTATTCCTCAAACATTTCAACTCTGTCACTAGACCCCCCTAAATCAAACGCAACTGCAATGTTTTCTGGTTTTTCCCTTTTAATTAAATCCAATAGTGAATTCATAAAACCCATAATAGCACTTGTATCCATTCCTTTAGAATTTATTCTGGGGTTTTTAATAAACGCATAATATCCTCTAAAAATTAATGCATAGGCATCAACCAAGAATAGTTTTTTTCTATTGTTCATATATATATATTATATATTTTTGACTTCTAATTTAAAAAATTATAATATTGAGATGGGTATTTATTATCGTTGTTTTTTTATTAATTGAAATATACGCTTTTCAAGCCTTTAAAACATTATCTAAAAACAATTGGATAATAAAGATATATACAATTGTAAACGTACTTGTATTTGCAAACTTCTTTTTCAGACTTTTTAATATTTATTTTCAAAATTTAGATTATTCCGATATTTTTTATAATTATCTATCTGTTCCATTTGCTCTTCTCTTTACTTTATTATGTTTTAAATTGATTATTATTTCTTTTCTTTTCTTTGAAGATGTGATAAGACTCACAGAATCAGCAATCAAATTCTTTTTTTCTAATTCATCAGATTCTTTTTTGGTTCAAAGAAGAGAGTTTTTGAGTAAACTAGCAATTTTAGTTGCTTCAATTCCAATTCCATTTGTTATTCACGGTATTTTTAAGGGTAGATATAACTATAGAGTATTCAATTATGAGATAAAATTTGATGATCTTCCAGATGATTTTGATGGTTACCAAATAACCCATATTTCAGATATCCATAGTGGAAGTTTAGATAATATAGAGAGTGTGAAATACGCTGTAGATTTAATAAATAAGCAAAAGTCAAATCTTATTTTATTTACTGGCGATATAGTTAATAATAAAGCGGATGAATTAATCAAATGGAAGACTTTGTTCTCAGATCTTCAGGCTTCAGATGGTAAATATTCAGTTTTAGGAAATCATGATTACGGAGACTATGTACAATGGAAATCAGAGAAGGAAAAGAAACTTAATTTTCAATTACTTTTAGATATTCAAAAGGAAATGGGGTTTAATTTATTATTAAACGAGAATACTAAAATTTACAAAAACAACAGTGCTATCTCACTTGTTGGTGTAGAGAATTGGGGGAAGGGTCGTTTCAAAAAAAAGGGAGATATTGATAAGGCTTGCTCAGGTCTTACAAATTCTGATTTTAAAATTGTCATGAGTCACGATCCGTCTCATTGGGATAAGGTATTAATTGATCATAACACTCACTTTCATTTAACATTGAGCGGTCATACCCATGGCATGCAGTTTGGCATTGAAATTCCCGGATGGATTAAATGGAGTCCAGTGAAATGGGCTTATAAGTATTGGGCGGGTTTATATAATAAGAATAAGCAATTTTTAAATGTTAATAGAGGATTTGGTGTTTTAGGTTTTCCTGGAAGAGTGGGCGTTTATCCTGAAATATCAGTGATTAAGCTTAAAAAAACATAGTTTTTTAAAAAATCCTTATTTTTGTACAAATTCAATATTGACTTATGTCAAAATTTGGTGAACTTATAAATTTAGAAGTACCAATACTATTAGACTTCTATGGTGATTGGGATGAATCTTCAAAAGCAATGCATCCTGTTTTAAGAGATGTAGCTGCTGCCATAGGCGATAAAGGAAAAGTAATTAAAATTAATGTGGATCAAAACAATGAGCTTTCTGAAGCTCTTAGGGTTAAAGGATTACCAACATTAATGATTTACAAATCTGGAGAAATGGTTTGGAGACAAAGTGGAGAACAAGACGCTAACACTTTGATTAATTTAATTAATGATTTTATTTAAACCTTCTCCAATTAATTCTAATTCCTTTACTTCTCCAATAATATAGTCCTTGTCTTTATCATATTCTTGTATTACCCCAACTAGTGATCTTAATTCAAAATAATCGTTAAGAACAGACTGAGAATATTCCCCTTTTTTGTCCTCCTGCATAGACATTATTATTGCAATTCTTTCCTTAAATTGAGACGATATCTTAACGTATAACTCTCTAGCAAGTTCATTATTTTCAGAAATAAAAAGCTGACTTAGAAATGGACTAAGTAAAGTGTAATATTCATAATCCCCATAAAGTGTAGAGACAAACTCAGTTGAATTTATAAATTGTTTTATAGCTTGAGATTTTAAAGCATTATTTTCAGATTTTAACAAAGTTTCTAATAGTGATCTGTATCTTTCTGTGTCTGTAATAATATTCTCAGCAAAACTGTAAATTGAAAATCTTGAACTTTTCGAATTCGATAGTTGAGAATAGTAGTTCAAATTTTCATCATATTTTACTGAAAGCTTTTCATAAAGATTATCCCCTTTCGTAAATTTATTTATTCTATAGTAGGTGGTGATGTAAGGCTCTAAAAGACTGTAATAGCCAAAGTAATTTACAGGCATTTTTTGAATTGATAAATCTAAAATTTCTTCTGCTTTTTGATATTCATTATCTGCAATAAGTTGTTTTGCAAGTCTGTGAAGATTTCCCCTAAAAGAAATACTATTTTTTCTAGTTTCCGGATCATGATAAATTTCGGAACTTTCTGAATTACCCCATTCCCAGCTTTTCACAATATTGTACATCAGCGAAGAATCTATACGCCCCATTTCGTATGGATTATTCTTGTTAATTTCTGTTTTTACAGGAACAAGTTTATAAACAAGGCCGTCAAGTTGAAGGAAATCTTTCATCCACAAATATTCAGCATCATTATAGCTTCCTCCTGTGAAATAAATAGGTCTTTTCCAATCGTTATTTGCTAATATATCTAGCATTAATAATTGATTTTTATATAGACCGCTAGTTGGAAGATCAATGTCGATATAGTCTAAAATTAAATCCTCGTTCTCAGCTTTAACAATACCACTTTCTAAAACATTTTTTTTATTAATAGGGACTCTAATTTTGTTGGTTGGATAGAAGACCATATTTTGAGTAAACAAAGGAATATTATTTAAATCGGCCCCATATTGAGTCAATAGATTTTTATATTTGGTTCTAGGATGATCACTAGAAACCCAATTCATAAAATCTTTAATATCCCACCTTACAGAATCTATTAAAGCTTCATATTTGATATAATCCCTAATGCCGTAAGCATATTGACTATGTTTAAGTTGAGAAGGAACTGGACTACTATTGTAGGTGCGTCTTTTCATTTGGTCCATATACCAATCTGTTGCAATTAAACTAGTATTAATGGTCCTAACATCAGTTCTGTAATTTTCAATTTCTTGAGCGTACCACAATGCGAAAGTATCATTATCTCCAATTGTAAAAATCATAGCATCCTTATCCCTATCAATAGAATTTAAATAAGCTTTAGCTAAAGATTGAGCTGTATACCTATTAGATCTGTCATGGTCATCCCAATTTTGATAACCCATTAAAAGAGGAACACAAAGTAATAATATGCTTAATAATGGAACAGAAATTTTTTCAGTAAGTATTTTTTTAAACGAATTTGAGATTGAATATAAACTAAGGCCAATAAAAATAGAAAACACATAAAATGACCCAACTAGTGCATAGTCTCTTTCTCTTGGTTCAAAAACTCTTTCATTTAAGTAAACCTTTAAAGCTAAGCCAGTAAATAGAAATAATAAAATTACAATCCAAAATAGATTTTTATCTTTTTTGAAAAGAAAAATAAGCCCTATTAATCCTAAGATAAAAGGAATCATATAATAAGTATTTCTAGCTTTATTGTTTTTAAGGTCTGAAGGTAAATTACTTTGAGGACCAAGTCTTAATTCATCTATAAAATTTATTCCAGAAATCCAGTTACCGTTTAACAAATCATATTCCCATTTTATATCATTTTGTCGACCACTGAAATTCCACATAAAATATCTTACATACATAGACCCAATTTGATATTTAAATAGATATTTTAGATTATTAAATAATGATGGTTTTTCAATATCCAGATATCCGCCATATTCACTTAAAAACTTGTGATATCCTTCGGCATCGATGTCTCCTTTAGCAACACTTTGATTAAATTCATTTACAAGTTTTTTAAAATTAGTTTCGGCTAGATATTCTGGCTTAATTTGAAAATCTAAAAATCCAAAATATTTCATGTAGTTTATTGCATGTTCTGAACTCCACATCCTAGGAAGAAGTCCAAGATGATTGCTATTAGAATTTATTTTTCCAGATTCCCAATCATTTACAATTACATATCTTTTTGTCTTGTCGTCTCTCTCAAATTTGGGTTTATCATCTTTATATGGATTGGTTTCATCTTGACCTGCGTAAGCATCAGAAAACATTGGTCCATAAAAAAGTTTTGTTTCAGGGTATTGTTCTAAATTATAGTAGGCAAGTAAAGCTCTTGCATCTGAAGGTGAATTTTCGTTAATTACCGTGTTAGCATTGGATCTAATAGGAATCATAAGCCAAGCTGAAAATCCTATAAAAATAAACATGACACAAAGTGTTAGGACATTTGTGTTAACCCAATTTTTCTTTCTTGTATAACTTAATAAAAAAGTAAAAAGAGTAATTATTAAGATGGATGTAAAAATTGTTCCTGAATTAAAAGGTAATCTAAGGCTGTTTACAAAGAAAACTTCAAGGTAACCAAATAGAGCTAGGGTTGAAGGTAGAAGAAGTTTAAAAATAAAGAGCAAAACAGTAACAGAAAGAATGTTTGCAATTAAAAAACTTTTTAAGTTAGGATTTGGATATTTTTTGAAAAAATAAATCATTCCAATTGCTGGAATAGCCAAAAGACCCATAAAGTGTACACCAAATGAAAGTCCCACAACAAAAGAAATTAAAATAAGCCATCTATTCCCTCTTTCGTTTTCCATATCTGCTTCCCATTTAAATCCTAGCCAAAATAGAAGAGCCATTATAAATGTAGCCATGGCGTAGACTTCAGCCTCAACTGCGTTAAACCAAAAACTATCAGAAAATGTAAAACATAAAGCTCCAATCGTAGAGGAACTTATTATTTTAATTGCATTTTCATTTGTGATGTTTTCAGAAACACCTACAATCTTCTTTCCAATTATTACTATTGTTAAATAGAGTAAATAGATAGTAAATGCACTAGCAAAGACAGACATCATATTCACCATAAATGCAATATCCTCAGGGTTTGAGGCGAAGGAGGAGAAAAATGCCCCAATCATTTGAAATAAAGGAGCACCTGGGGGATGTCCCACCTGTAATTTTGCCGATGTCGAAATGTATTCTGCAGCATCCCAATAGCTAGCTGTTGGCTCAACTGTCAAGAAATAAGTAGTTAATGCAATTAAAAAAACAATTAATCCTGCTACAGTATTTAATTTTTCGAATTTTCTAATATTCATTATTCAAATAATTGATTGACGAAATTAAACAATATTATCAATAAATATTTTAAATATAATTTATTTGTCTAGCTGAAACTTTATATTAAATTTGCCGTTCATTACACTGGCCTATGGTGTAACTGGCAACACGTCTGGTTTTGGTCCAGAAGAGTCTAGGTTCGAGCCCTAGTAGGCCAACTTTAATTAACGGTGTTTAATTAAATTCTTTGTTTTATAGAATTTAGTATATTTGCACTGCATTATTGAAAATTTGAGGGGGACAATGTCCCCTTCTTTATTAAATATATTTGATTTGAAAGAAATTTTAGAAAAATTATTTATTGAATTCTTTAAGGATAATAAAGAACTTTTTTTAGTGGATTTAAATGTAGATTCTTTTAAAATTGATATTAAAATTGATGGTGACAACGGAGTTAAGGTTAGTGATTGTGTTTTATTATCTAAATACATTAAAAAACATTTTGATACTGAGTTAGATGATTTTAGTTTAAACGTAAGTTCAGCTGGGCTTATGTCTCCGTTACTGACATACAGACAATTTCTAAAAAATTTAAATAGAAAATTGAATGTATCGTTGAAAGAGGGTGATGATATAAAAGGGAGTTTAGTTAATGTAAGTGAACAGGATATCACATTAGAATGGACGGCTCGTGAGCCTAAACCTGTTGGAAAAGGCAAAGTGACTGTAAAAAAAAATAAATTAATTGCTTTTGAACAAATTAAAAAAGCAAATTTAGTAGTAGAATTTAATAAAATATAAGCATGGAAAATTTATCTTTAATAGAATCATTTTCGGAATTTAAGGACGAAAAATTTATAGACAGAGTAACATTAATGTCAATACTTGAAGAGGTTTTTAGAAACACTCTTAAAAGAAAATATGGTGATGACGATAACTTTGATATAATTATTAATCCCGATAAAGGTGATTTAGAGATTTGGAGAAATAGAATTGTTGTTGAAGATGGTGCAGTTGAGGACGAAAATCAAGAAATTTCAATTACTGAGGCTAGAAAAATCGAACCTGATTTTGAAGTAGGAGAAGACGTTTCAGAAGAAGTTAAATTAGTTGATCTAGGAAGAAGAACTGTTCTTTCACTAAGACAAAATCTAGTGTCTAGAGTTCATGAGCATGATAATGGAATTATTTACAAACAATTTATTGATTTAATTGGTGAAATATATACAGCAGAAGTTCATCACATTAGACATAACGTTGTGATATTACTTGATGATGACGGTAATGAATTAATTATGCCTAAAGATCGTCAAATACCCTCTGATTTTTACAGAAAAGGAGATTCTGTTAGAGGAGTTATTGAGTCTGTAGAATTAAAAGGTAATAAACCCTCAATTATTTTTTCAAGAACTTCTCCAAAGTTTTTAGAAAAACTTTTTGAACAAGATATTCCTGAAGTATTTGATGGCTTAATTTCAGTAAAAAAAGTTGTTAGGATACCTGGCGAAAAAGCAAAAGTGGCTGTGGATTCATATGATGATAGAATTGATCCAGTTGGAGCCTGTGTTGGTATGAAAGGATCTAGAATTCATGGAATTGTAAGAGAACTTGGAAATGAAAATATTGATGTTATTAATTTTACTAATAACACTCAATTATTAATAACAAGAGCATTAAGTCCAGCAAAAATTTCTTCTTTAAAAATTAATGAAGAGAAAAAAACTGTAGAAGCTTTCATGGATCCCGAGCAAGTATCAAAAGCTATTGGAAGAGGTGGACATAATATTAGATTAGCAGGTCAATTGACGGGTTATGAAATAGATGTATATAGAGAAGGAGCCGAGGAAGATGTTGAATTAACTGAATTCTCTGATGAAATTGAAGACTGGGTTCTTGAAGAGTTTAAAAAAGCTGGTCTTGACACTGCAAAAAGTGTATTAGAGCAAGATGTTGAAGATTTGATTAAAAGAACTGATTTAGAAGAAGAAACTATCTTGTCAGTTAGAAACGTATTAAAAGCAGAATTTTCTGAATAATAAACTTATTTATGGGTGAAATTAAATTAACAAGATTAAACAAAATTTTAAGAGAATTTAATATTTCTCTTGATAGAGCAGTTGAGTTTCTTGCTTCTAATGGGCATGAAATTGATGCAAGACCTACCACTAAAATTTCACCTGATCAGTATACTTTGTTTTTGAATGAATTTAGTTCTGACAAATCAAGTAAAGTAGAGTCACACGATTTAAGTGAAGAAAAAAGAAAAGAAAAAGAAGAGTTAAGAGTTAAGCTTGAAAAAGAACTTGAAGAAAAAGAAAAGAAAAGAAGTTCGTTTATTGAAAGAGCGGAAATCAAAAAACCTGTTCATTTAGGTAAAATCGATTTAGAAAAGTTTAACAAGCCAAAGCCAAAAACTAAAGAAGAACCACAAGTTGTCAAAGAAGTTGTAAAACCAGTTGAAAAGACTGAAAAAAATAAAGAAGAACCACAAGTTGACAAAGACAGTTCAAGTATAAAAACAAATTATACTAAATTAAGTGGATTAAAAACAGTTGGAGATAAAATTGACTTAGGAAAGTTTGAAAAACCCAAGCCTTCTACTCCAAAACCCAATCCTGTATCAAAAAGAAAAAGAATTAGAATTTCTAAAGATCCGGTAAAGCCATCTACCCAAAATAATAAAAGAAACTTTAATAAAACTGGAGGAAGATCTAAGTCTGTTCCAAATGAACCGTCTGAAGTTGATGTTCAAAAACAAATTAAAGAAACCTTAGAAAAATTACAAGGCAGGTCTTCATCGAAAGGAGCTAAGTATAGAAAAGAAAAAAGAGATTCCCATAAACTGAAATCAGATGAGGATTTAGCTCAGAATGAAGCTGAAAAGAAAACTATTAAAGTTACTGAATTTATTACCGTTGGAGAAGTTGCCACAATGATGGAGATAACATCAACCGAGATTATTTCTACGTGTATGTCTTTAGGTATTATGGTAACTATGAATCAAAGACTTGATGCAGAAACTTTAACTATTGTAGCAGATGAATTTGGTTACGAAGTTGAATTTGTAACTGCTGACATTGAAGACTCTATAAAAGAAGTTGAAGACAACCCAGAAGATTTACTTCCAAGAGCACCAATTGTTACTGTTATGGGACATGTAGATCATGGAAAAACTTCCCTTTTAGATTATATTAGAGAGGAAAATGTTATTGCTGGTGAATCTGGTGGAATTACTCAACATATTGGAGCTTACAATGTCGTATTAAAAGATGGTCAAAACATAACATTTTTAGATACACCTGGTCACGAAGCATTTACTGCCATGCGTGCACGTGGAACTCAAATCACAGATTTAGTAATTATAGTAATTGCTGCTGACGATGATGTAATGCCACAAACTAAAGAAGCAATAAGTCATGCACAAGCTGCCGGTGTGCCTATTATTTTTGCAATAAATAAAATAGATAGACCAAATTCAAATCCCGATAAAATTAAAGAAAAGCTTTCAGGAATGAACTTGCTTGTTGAAGAATGGGGAGGTAAAATTCAATCTCATGATGTATCTGCTTTAAAAGGAACGGGAGTTGATGAATTACTTGAAAAGGTTTTGCTTGAAGCTGAATTTTTAGAACTTAAAGCAAATCCAAATAAAGCTGCAGTAGGTTCAGTAGTTGAAGCATACTTAGACAAAGGAAAGGGTTATATTTCTACAATTTTAGTTCAGTCTGGGACTTTAAAAATTGGAGACTATTTATTGGCTGGTCAAAATTCTGGAAAAGTTAAAGCAATGCAGGATGAACGAGGAAATGCAATAACTGAGGCTGGTCCCTCAACACCTGTATCAATATTAGGTCTTGATGGAGCTCCGCAAGCTGGAGATAAATTTAATGTATTTGAAGACGAGAAAGAAGCAAAACAAATTGCAGTAAAAAGAACCCAGTTAGTTAGAGAGCAGTCAGTCAGAACACAAAAGCATATTACTCTTGATGAAATTGGAAGAAGAATTGCTGTTGGTGAATTCAAAGAGTTAAACATTATTTTAAAAGGTGATGTTGACGGATCCGTTGAAGCATTGACCGATTCCTTTCAAAAATTATCAACTGACGAAATTCTTATTAATATAATTCACAAAGCTGTTGGCGCAATTACAGAATCGGATGTATTATTAGCTTCTGCTTCAGATGCAATAATTATTGGGTTTAATGTTCGTCCAACTGGAAATGCTAGGCAAATAGCTGATAAGGAAGAAATTGATATTAGAAATTATTCAATTATTTATGATGCAATAAATGACCTTAAAGATGCTATGGAAGGTATGTTAGCTCCAAAATTTAAAGAAGAAATTTCTGGTAACGCTGAAATTAGAGAAACATTTAAAATTTCTAAAGTAGGTACTATTGCAGGTTGTATGGTGACTAGTGGAAAGATTTTCAGAAATTCAAGTATAAGAATTATAAGAGACGGAGTTGTAATTAGTTCTGGTGTATTATCTTCATTAAAAAGGTTTAAAGATGATGCAAAAGAAGTGTCTAAAGGTTATGATTGTGGATTGCAAGTCAAAAACTACAATGATATTAGAATTGGTGATGTGATTGAAGCTTATTCTCAAGTTGAAATAAAAAAGAAACTAAAGTAATTATTTAGGTTGCAAAATAAATGCTGAATTAAATTCTTTTTTAATATTTTTAAGTTCTTTTATTGCTTTAATTCTAGACACATATTTACCTAGTCTTATTTTATAGTATGGTGTTTCAAAACTGTTAAATATTTCTTCATATTTTTCTTCATTTTTTAATTTGTCCAATAAGTTTTTATAATCTGTAAAATTTCCACTGAAAACTTGAATAGTGTATTGGCCTGCCGTAAAAGCCTCCTGATTTACAATTTTTTTTAATTCAATAACTTTTTTAAGTTTTGGGTCTTGATTTATTGTAA
>ERZ1046876.667-NODE-667-length-25326-cov-6.362115_pt1 | contig 25326 bp, 16 predicted proteins | sample MGYA00383094_ERZ1046876 | MGnify/ENA primary metagenome ERZ1046876 (study PRJEB29581, sample SAMEA5548364) | metagenome | biome: marine; feature: coastal; material: water | depth 50 m | study: Short-term variability in the microbial, nano- and picoplankton...
CAAGTGAATGGGCCATTGCCTGGAGCCCGTAGCAAATTCCCAGAATAGGAACGGGTGAGCCATCTTCTAGCGTAAGATCGAGCAACTCGGCATCTAGTTGCGGTGCACCTTCGTCATAAACGGAGGAAGGCCCGCCCGAAAGAATGATGCCGTTCGGATGCAATGCAGCAATGTCCGCGGCAGGTGCGGTGCAAGGATAAATTTCTGAATAAACCCCAGCCTCCCGAATTCGTCTCGCAATCAATTGGGTGAACTGCGACCCGAAATCCAGAATGACGATACGTTGATGCATGTGCTAAAAGTTTAGTGGCCGACCATTGCGGCATAGTCTGCTGCAGAAAGGAGTTCAGCTACCTGTGAAGGGTCGTCCAGCGTAATTTTGATCAACCAGCCAGCGCCGTAAGGATCATCGTTAACAGACTCTGGATTGTCTTCGAGGTCTTCATTGAATGCGGTAACCTTTCCGGCGAGTGGCATAAAAAGGTCTGAAACAGTTTTGACTGCCTCCACGCTACCAAAAACACCGTCTTGTTCGACGTGATCGTCAAGAGACTCCACATCTACATAAACGATATCACCTAATTCTGATTGGGCGAAGTCTGTAATTCCGATGGTTCCTTCCGAACCCTCGACTTTCAGCCATTCGTGATCTTTCGTGTAGTACAGGTCGTCAGGAAAGTTCATCGTTCTTTTCTTCAAGCGTGAATGATTCCAGGAAGCGCGTGTCGAACTCTCCCCGGCGGAAACGGTCGTCTCTCAGCAACTGCTGATGAAACGGAATAGTAGTGTGTACACCTTCAACGACAAACTCGTCTAAGGCACGGATCATTTTTTGGATAGCCAGCTCTCGCGTGCGAGCGCGCACAATGAGCTTAGCAATCATCGAATCGTAGTGAGGAGGGATTTTATACCCAGTATAAACGTGAGTGTCTACTCGGACACCATGCCCTCCTGGAGGATGAAATGCTGTGATCGTACCAGGGGAAGGGGAGAAGTTTTTGAATGGATTCTCTGCATTGATTCGGCATTCAATGGCGTGCCCTTCTAGCTTTATTTCCCGTTCGGAAATGCCCTCGCCTTGAGCAACTCTAATTTGGTATTCCACTAAATCGCAATCAGCGACTTCTTCCGTAACAGGATGTTCAACCTGGATTCGGGTATTCATTTCCATGAAATAGAAGTTGCCTTGGTCGTCTAGCAAAAACTCAACTGTCGCGGCTCCTTCGTAATTCACTGCCTTAGCGCCCTTGATGGCCGCATCACTCATTTGCGCCCTTAATTCGGCAGAGACCACTGGAGAAGGAGACTCTTCCAATAGTTTTTGATGTCGGCGCTGGATGGAACACTCCCGTTCACCGAACGAAAGCACATTGCCTTTGCCGTCTCCTAGTACTTGAATCTCGACATGGCGAGGGCCAGAGACGAACTTTTCTACGTAGCACTCACCACTTCCAAAGCCTGCCAGTGCTTCGTTGCTAGCTGTATTGAACAGAGAAACAAAATCCTTCGGTTTCTCAACCATCCGCATTCCGCGTCCACCACCGCCAGCGCTAGCCTTGACGATTACGGGGTATCCAATCTCTTCAGCTATCCGGGCACCTTCTTGGGCGCTGCTGACCACACCGTCGGATCCGGGAACGACTGGCACGCCAGCTGCAGACATGGTGTCCTTAGCTAGGCTCTTGTCTCCCATCAGGCGAATAGTTTCTGGAGCTGGTCCGATAAACTTGATATCATGGTCCTGGCAGATGGCCGAAAAGTCAGCGTTTTCAGCAAGAAAACCGTAACCGGGATGAATCGCGTCCGCCCCAGTTACCTCTGCAGCGGCAATGATTCGGTCAAATCTCAGGTAGGAATCTTTTCCCGCTGGTGGACCGATACAAACGGCTTCATCAGCAAACCGTACGTGTAACGAGTCCCGGTCTGCCGTGGAATACACAGCCACCGTTTTTAGCCCCATCTCGTGACAGGTCCGGATGACGCGTAGAGCGATTTCGCCCCTATTTGCGATCAGTACTTTATTTATCACGAACTCGTGGATTTGTCCCTAATCAGCTGGGATCGATGATGAATAAGGGTTGATCAAATTCGACTGGCGTACCATTTTCAACGAGAATCTGGACGACCGTACCTGAGACTTCACTCTCAATTTCGTTCATCAGCTTCATCGCTTCGATGATGCAAAGAACATCTCCGGTTGAAACGCGATCACCCACTTTAATGAAGGGATCGGAATCAGGCGAGGAAGCTGCGTAATAGGTGCCTACGATGGGCGCATGCACTTCGGTTCCAGTTGGAGCGGATGCAGCAGCTGGTGTTGCGGGCTCTGCAGCCGCTGGAGCGCTTGGCGCTGCGGCCGCGGTTGGTGCCGTGGTATATGTTACCTGCGGAGGCATGGCCGCAACAGGGGCATGTTTTCGGATAACGACCCGAAGATCCTCTTCCTCAATTTCAACTTCCGACACGTCTGCTTCTGCAACCAGATCGAGTATCTCTCTCAGATGATCGAGATCCATAGTGTTTCCTCTCGCTTCGATACGAAGCTTTTAGTTCAAATCAAGCGGCGCTAATACGGGTAACATAGTCGCCTTTATCGGTATTTACCTTGATCACGTCTCCCTCATTAATGAAGAGAGGGACGTAAATCGTGGCACCGCTTTCCACGGTTGCGGGCTTGGTTGCACCCGTTGCCGTGTCTCCTTTCAGTCCGGGATCGCACTGGGTTACCAGCAATTCAACGGAGAGGGGGATTTCTGTGGTAAGAGCCTGATCCGTTTCGGCATGCATGATGATGTCGATGGTGGCCCCTTCCTTGATGTATTCACGACCAGCTACAGCGTCCAAAGGAAGATTGACTTGCTCGTAGGTGTCCGTATTCATGAAGTGAAGTCCCAAGTCATCCTGATATAGGAATTGATGGCCCCTTCTTTCGACACGAACCTGATCCACTTTTTCACCAGCACGGAACGTGTTGTCTACCACCTTTCCATTGGCGACGTTTTTCAACTTGGTGCGCACAAATGCCCCACCCTTGCCAGGTTTTACGTGTTGGAACTCTATGATTGTCCAAATGCCATTATTCCATGACATTGTAAAACCGTTCCGGAAGTCGCTTGTAGAGGCCATTCGGCAATCCTTGTTCTTTTCACTGTGTACAAATGCTCAGATCAGAAAATATACCTTTAAATGGCTCTCTGAGTCAATTTCGATTCGCGAAGATCGTGGGGAAGTGTCTTCTCTTGAAATGTAGGTACTACTTCTTACGAAATCGGGACGCAATCCGGTCAATTTCAGCGTTTGACAGGTCTGGTTTTTTATTTGGTGTGGGCTCTGGCTTCGGTGCTGCAGCTTTTGCCGGTAGTGGACGCCGATTCTTCGGCCCTGACGGCTGGTTTCCAGCCTTCATACGTATGCGGGCGTCGATTTCGTCCATCCAGGGCTTCGACGGCCTTCCATCCAAAGATAAGGGAGAGGTGGTGCGAGTAGGTACAGGTGTACGCACCGGAGTGGCATCTATTTTCTTTTTTCCTGGGTTCACAGGATTTACCTCCATAGCCACCCGTTTGATATTTACGAGGTGAAGAGGAGAGATATTGTCACTGGTAATAGAACCTCCAATGGTTCCGGGTCCAAGAGTCATGGCTGGAAATAATGCGGTGGTATAGCCTACGGACCCAAGGGCAGCGACTGAGTTGACAACAATTCGCATGGCCGGTTTTTCAAGGGCGAAGGCCTTAATAACCTTTTCAGTACCCGCATGAAGTGCCAGTGTATGACCAATACCTCCGAATGCGAGGATTTCTTTGCATCGGGCACATCCGGCCTCCCATCCGTCGGCAGTATAAAGGGACAGAATGGGGGACAACGTTTCCATTGACAAAGGCTCCTCTTTACCAACCTGAGAAACCTCAACAATGAGTCCTCGGGTACCTTCTGGAACGCTGAATCCAGCTAAAGCAGCAATTTTAGCGGGAGATTGTCCGACTTGTTTGATGTTGAGACGACCATCTGGAGCCACGGCTTGTCGCAGCGCTTCCTTATGTTCGTCTTCAACGAAATACGCTCCCTCTGCAATAAGTGCTTTTTTAAGGCGGGGTAACGAAGGGGTATCGGCTACAATACTCCGTTCCGTGGAGCAAAGTGTACCCCAGTCGAACGACACTCCGTACATAATGTCGGCGGCCGCCTTGTTAAGATCAGCAGAGCGGTCTACGTACACGGGTACGTTTCCGGAGCCTACGCCATAGGCTGGTTTTCCTTTCGAGTAAGCTGCTTTAACCATTGCTGAGCCACCCGTTGCCAAAATTAAATCGGTATCGGGGTCTTCGAGTAACGCGTTGGTTCCTTCAATGGATGGGTCAGACATACATCCGAATAACCCTTCGGGTGCACCAGCACGATAGGCTGCAGTGGCCACGACCCGAAGCGCCTCCAGTGTACTTTTTTTGGCTCTTGGATGGGGACTTAATACCATTCCACACCGCGCCTTAGCCGCGATAATCGCTTTATACATAGCCGTTGAAGTAGGATTGGTCGAGGGGACCAGTCCGGCAACGACTCCCATGGGAGCAGCGATTTCCCAAATCGAATCATTTTCTGTGGTATTAATGATACCGCATGTTTTCATGCCTGCCATTCGCTCCGAAAGCGTCCGGGTAGCAAAGAGGTTTTTTTGGATTTTACTTTCTAATCGCCCAAACCCCGTTTCTTCCAATGCCATTTTGGCTAGGCGTTCCGAGGCTTCCACGCCGGCCCGGACCATATCTCGTACGATTCTGTCCACTTTTTCTTGAGAAAAGTGATGGTACGCATCGAAAGCAGCTCGACTTTGTCTGAGGAGTGTGCGCGCCTGCTGTATAGAGTGGAGGTCTTTGTCCATAGTGGGTCCAATATGCGCCGATACCTGCTCTCATTCAAGACGTAGATTCAAGATTCGGAGTGCAATTTACAGGAAAGGTATGTTCATTTTCATAAATCGCGCAAAACCACGCTTTTTCATCGTTCCTAAAAGATGACAAACAGCTATTAAATGCGCATTGCGCCCCTGTAATCTATGTCTCGTAATCGCGAGCAAGTAGACGAACATATCCTAGCAGCATATCTGTCGGGAGATCTACCCAGTTCTCTTCGCCGAGAAATTGCATCCTACATCGTCAAAAATGACGACGCCCTAGACCTATTGTCCATGGCGAACGATGCCATGAATACCTCTGATTCTGGTGATGGCGCTTCTGTGCCGAGTGATCCTGTCGTTCCGATTCCCCTCCATACGAACTGGTACCAATCGGAGGCAGACGTACGTAGGGATACTGAAAAAAGTCTTTGGAAAGTGACGGCTCTGTTTGCCAGTGCCGTATTGGTCCTCACGATTATCGTCGCTGTACTCGTTTTTAGTGGCGGTATTCCAAGATCCACTTCTTCATTCCAAGCCTGGACGCCCCACATTGTAAATGCCTCTGTTGAAATTGGATGGCCTGTACAGCCTGGTGCTTCAGAGTACCATGTGGTTCTTTACAACGAGAGTAGCGGAGACCGCACCTTAGTACACAAAACGCAGAACACGTCCTTCTTTTTAAGTGAGGAGGTAGCGTCCTTAAGCGGCTCCGATTCGTACAACATCTGGATACTGTCCATCGATGTTCATGGAGAGGTTTCTGGCCGTTCAGCCGCTCTTCCTATGCGAAGCATCAACTGATCAGCCGTCAGTAGCGTCAATTCCCAATCGCCCGGTATGACGAGAGTTTCTCAGAAAAGTCGGCCATTGTGAAGGGTTGAGCCCCACAGATCCGGTTTCGATAGAATACATGATCGTTCTTCTACCATCCGTGGCCGCGACAATCAGGCCACCGTCCCGGGTAATGGTGATCGGCCCATCGGCTTCTTCTCCAATTTCATACTTCCATGCAGGAGTGTTATTTGGATTGATCGCGTGCAAAACTTTGCCCGCCATAAAATAGATCGTCTCATTAGAGTCAATCACTGGCGTTCCAACATCGGATGCTACGTGAACAAATCTGAGCCGAGGTGTGAATGCGTCTGTATCCTCGTTCAAAACGATAAGTCCGGTACTCGTGCCAACGTAGATGGCTCCATCAGGTCCAACGATCGGTCCTGAGCGAAGGGGACCGGTCAATGGGTAGCTCCATAAAACGGAGCCGTCTTCACCCGAGACAGCATATAATAGGCCGTGATTAGAAACAACGTAGAGGACGACGGCTGTGGTCGTACGAACGTCACCTGTGGGTAAGTTGACGGTTAGCTGCTTTTCAACGAGAGCCATTCCTACCATGACACTTCCGATATCAGCCTGTGATTTCCACAAACGTACTCCTTCAGGATCATAGGCATAGACATATCCATCTGTCGCAGCTGCAAAAATAGTTCGGTCTCGTCCAATCACTGGAGGTACAACAATGGATTGATTGGTGACGGTTACCGGCCAGAAGCCTGGCGCTTTTAGTCCATCGAAGGAATTGACGGCATGAAGAATGCCATTTGAATCTCCAAAGTAGATCGTACCATCAGTACCCATAGTTGGGGAGGAGCGAATGGGTGCGGACGTGGTGTAGTTATTCAGGAAGCCCCACAGATTTTGACCTTGTGAGGTGAGGCCGTACAGCCTGCCGTCCTCAGCCGTTACGAATACGTCTTCGGTATTTCCGACTAGAACAGAGGAGCGTACATCGTCTTTCGTAGCATACTTCCATTTCATTCCGCCCGAATTATTAAAGGCGTAAAGTGTGTCCGCAGTGGACCCGACATAAATGTCGTTGTTAAATCCGATAGCTGGAGATCCTTCTACTTCACCACTAACTCCGTATGCTTTCCAACGGAGTGTACCAGGCTTGCCTTCGTTTGAACCGTCATTTTCGACCGTTTCAATAGTAGTCGTCTCAGAAATCCTGAATACGGTAGGACCGCTGTATGCTTTTACTTCGAAGGTGTGTTGGCCGAGTGGATAAGTATCCATATCCACATCAAATACAAAAGTCTCTCCGTCTATTGATTCGGTTTCAGTTACCACTGGTACACCGTCAACCAAGAGATCCACGCGCGTTACAAAGGGTTCTCCGGGATCTGTCCGGGCAACAACCCTGGCATTCCCGAACACCTGTTCGTTGTCAGAAGGATCGATTAAAGTCATTTTTGGACCTGGCCCATCGGATTCATTATCCATGGTCACCAAGATTGGAGCAGATATACCGCGAGCTTGATATTTATCAAAAGCGACGGCTTCAACTCTGTAAAGTCCGTCCGGGTAGTCGAAGGTATTTAGTCGCAGATTGTATGAGGTACCATCGGATTCGGCCGTACCTGCCTTGACACCGTTTACATTGATATTGACAAAAGAGACATAATTGTCCGAACCGAGAGCCTCAGCAGAGACGGCAATCAGAAGGTTGCGGCCAGAAACGAGCGCTTCGTCGTAGGGGCGTATGATCTCGAGTCGGGGTGCACCAACATCGGTAGAAGCACCGAAGATGTCGCATCCAGAGAGAATAACGGAGAACAGCATTCCAGTCACCAGCATGGTGCGGAACAGCGAACGGGAAAGGGGCAGATCTGCGGGCTGCTGTTTTCCTGAGCTGATGATTCGGGGAGACATGCGTTTCATTTGATTAAGTAACAAGGAGAACCGGATTTTCATGGTGTGCCTTGGGCGCACATTGAAGTACCGGATAGCATCTATACAAGGATCGGACCAAAAATGATGATTCCTGAAAAAAGGGGGTGAAAGAATTTGGAGGATGTGTCGATAAACCCGGATAACACTATCAAATAACATAATGAAGGGCTGTTTTTAGAGAAACAGAAACCGATGGACTGGTAAATGGTGTATAGAGACGTGTGAAAGTTTTCATCTCAGGATCGAAATAGAGACGACAATTCGTCTCAAAACGGGATTCTGCTGATGCGTTCATCTGCAAATGCGCTCATTTTGGCTGTTTTGCGAAGATCGGCCAGCTCTGGCACGGCTTTTGGTGAGAGTGCAGAAGCCGTTGGAAAGTTTTTCGATCCAGTACTTAATGGATTGATTTCCTGACCGACACTTCACATAAGCATACAGCCACAGTTCGTAATGAACGCAACGTCCCCCACATCGGTGAATTTCGCCCCTAAACATCTCTCTGGTATCGACGTGATCGATGATCCGTGGGGAGGATTGTATCGTGGCGGTTCCTATCTCGTTTATGGCCGCGCCGCCAGCGGGCGAGGACTATTGACCCTTATGTTTGCCCGTACAGGTGCAGCATTCAGCGAACCAACCTTATTTGTTTCTCCTGACAGACAGAAGGATCTGATGATCCAGGCTGCCTCTATTGGATTCAATCTCAGACAAGCTCACGACACGGGTATCGTCCGTCTCATGCGCGTTCCTCCTTTGATGAATCTGCAGAACATGGGAGATGATGGTGTTTCAAAAGCACTTTGGGATCTGGTTACCCTTATTCGTCGTCATCGCCCAACCCGTTTGGTGATGAACGACTTCATGCCATTCGTAGCGTTTCGTTCTTTTGATCGATTCCGAAGCGAGTTTATTCAGTTTCTTGAGCAGATTGATTCGCTCGATACTACGACGATGCTCGTGATGCCAGAGCCTGCCAATCCCCAGTCTGCACGAGTCATAGAGTTTATGGCTTCTCAGATGACAGGCTCTATTCATATAGAGCTGGCCGAAGACGCTGGTAACACGACGAAGCGTAGAATTTCCCTAATTCCACATATCGGTCACATTAAACGTCAGGTAGTTGATTATTGGGATCTTGAGGATCTCGTAAAACCTGGCGTAGAAATGGTCCCTGCGGCTTCTGAAACCCCGGCAGTAGACGAAGGTCCAATATTTACAGCCTCTGAACCGTTGCCTTTTGCAGAAGCGCCCGCTTCAGAATCAGAGCCAGTTGCAGTAAATCCGTATCAGCCTAGTGCACATGTTGAGAGTGTATTTCAGCCTGAAAAGCCTGCCCCAACGCCTCCAGTACAGCCTCTGCCTCCAGTACACCAGGTACCTCCCGTACCACCGGTGCCTCAGACTCCTCCTGCACCGCACCCTTCACAGTTTACTGAGCAGGCTTCACCTGTTCAGCCGGTGATGCCACCGATCGTACCTGTTCCGACATTTAATCCGGAACGGACTAGAGAAACCCCTATGCCGCAGGCACCTTCACCGGTGCCCCCTCAACTTGCGGCATCCCATTCACCTCAGCAAGAACCGTCTTTCGGACAGATGCCGCCGTCTACCGAAGTTCCAGGTGGTTCTACTGCTGAAGTACCTCCAACTCCTGACTTTGAACCGGCCTCCGGACATCAGGAATTGGATTTCACGGATCGCTTAGCGTTCCGTAGCAGACTGCAGATGCAGTTTTCTAACCGTGATGTATTGCACCAGCCGTTCCTGTTGCTGGCCCTTCGGATGGATCGAAGCGGTCAGACGGAATCCCGACCATTCGACTTCGATTTCCTTATGGATCTCGTCGGAGAAGAACTGCGGACGCAGGATGATATGCTGGCCAATACCGAATTGGAGCGTCTGGTCGTCTATTTAGATGACAGTCGTCCTGAGGAAGCCCAAAGCTTTTTTACACGACTAAAAGACCGCTTGCGCCGGGAATCACCGATGCAGGCAGATCATCTTCTTCATTCTGTTTCAGCCATCGTCGTACCGGACGGTAGACCTTTTCAGAGTGCCGGAGAGTTTCTGAACTACGCTCTAGATGAAGCCTAATTGGTTGTCTTGAAGGAGGATATCCTTTGGGAATTTCCAGGAAGGCCGACAACATCTGAAAAGATGACTTCAACCACGCGCTAGAAAATCGATGCGTCTCTTCAAAGGAATATTTGTACTTCTGATTCTCGCTCTGATGACGGTTCAGTCTGCCAGCGCCCAGGATCTTGCTGCCCAAGAACGAGCTGAAGACCTCATTGAGGAAGCTCGGTACAGTGAAGCCATTGTATTGCTCAATTCAATCATTACGTCTGAGGTCGCTGATGCTCGACCTCTGCTGTTACGTGCAACAGCACACGAAGGGCGAAGAGATTACATGAGTGCGTCACGTGATTATCAGCGCGTCATCGAACTCAATCCTGGTAGTCAAGAGGCCATCGATGGGTTGCGTAGAACTAGGCAAACTCAACGAACTTCAAACGCAGCCGGTAAAGTTTCTGGCAGTGCTAACCTAGAAAGTCTGAAGCGTCTTGTTGAGTTAAACCCTGAAAATTTGGGTTATCGAATTCGTTATGCCGATGCGCTTTATGAGGCCCGTCGATATAGAGAATCAGGTCTTCAATATGGCGCCTACTTGGACCGTACGCAGGGAACGCCCGATATCGTTCAAGCTTACCTCATTGCAATTGCCGCATATGAGGGTGATAACGTTCTAGGAGAGCGGGTTGCTAAAAAGTACACTGAGATTTATTCGACGAATGATGACTTGTGGATGCGAATGGGGTATTTCCTCAATTGGCAGGGCAAGAGTCGAGAGGCCCAGGCTGCTTGTGAGCAAGCACTCCTGCTGAACCCGAGTAATCAAGAAGCTCAGGAGTGCATTGGTATGGCCCAAGACCCTGGTTCTGTTCGGGTGGTGAGTCAGTACCCAATTGATGTGCTTTTAAGAGATGTACGGGCAGAGCCTAATAACGACGCCAAGCGTTTTCAGTTAGTTGATCTGTTGATCGACGCTGGTCGGTATTTCGAAGCGAAACAGCAGCTTGCCGTTTTGGCGCCACGTCATCGTGATTCTAACGAATGGAATCAGCGCTACACGTTAGCAGAAAACAGACTGCAAACAGCTCCAACTCCTACGAGTCCTGCTACCTTGTTCATTGTAGACCGCTTAGAAGCAGAATTGAGCAAGGATACGTCCAACGCTGATCTGCGATTCCGTTTGATTGAGCAGTATATCAAGTATGATCGATATTGGGAGGCTTGGAATAACTTAGTCATTTTAGAGCCTGAATATGGGCTCACTCGTCGCTGGCCAGTCCTCTTTGCTGAGGTCGATAAAGGATTAATAGAAAAGGACGGGCAGTCTCCCATTTATACTCCAGACAGGCACACTTATCGCCTGCGTCTGAATCCGAATGATTTAGTAATTCGGTATCAGCTTGTTGATGCGCTCGTGTCGGAAAGCCGCTATGATGAAGCGCTCGACGTGCTGACCGATCCTGACTTCGCTCAACCCATGGATCCAGGGTACCGTGGTCGGTTGCAAGCCATTAAAGAGACTCGCACGAATCGAGCGCTGGTTGCTATCCGAGAGTTGGAAGCGAATGTAGCGACCAATCCGAATGACGAGCAGTCTTGGAGAGCCTTGATTCCTCTTTACTATTTGGTGGACCGACGTGATGATGTGATTCGCTCGTACGCTCGCGTCATTGAACTTCGTCCCGAAGACCGGGATATGCGTATCGAATATGTTGATGCCCTCAGGGTGAATGGATATCCTGAAGTTGCCGAAGAGCAGGCAGGGTGGTTAGCCGATCGAGACCCGAATAATCCCGTGATTCACCGTGCTTATGTCATGGCTCAATTTGCATTGAATCAGTTAGATGCGCGGGGCGAGTCCTTCCTTTCAGGTTTGTTGGGTGACCGTAATTCAAAAGATTCGGAGTTGTTTATTGAGACTTCAGCTTATCGATTGCGCCGGACCGACTTGGAATCAGCGGAAATCTATTTAGATCGCGCTGAGTCGTTTCAGGATTCTCGTTTTACGACTCAGATTGGAGCTATACGCCACTTAATTGCTCGGGAGTCGTTGCGATTAGGTCAGGAAAAACAGTTTGACATTCTGAATGAGGCAAGACGTCTCGTTGCAGCGAAGAATTTTGATAGTGCTATTTCCGAATATGACCGTTACTTCGACGTTCGCGGAAAGCGGACGCGAGATGAAGTAAAGGAACTGGCTGGCGTCTACGCTGCCAAAAAAGACTATCAGGAATCGGTAACAATGTATCAAGGTCTCCTAAATGAGGTCTATGAATACGATGTTGCTAAGGAAATGGCTCGGGTTCAGGTGTATCGAGAAGACTATTCAGGTGCTTTGGGTACGCTTCAGCGGCTACAGAATGAGAATCCTCGGGACTACGAGGTTCGCTTCATGCAGGCTGAATCGCTGCGGGCACTTGGACTGTATGCGCAAGCTACGATTATTTATGACGAGGCCTTGTTACTGGCGGAAGATTCAGAAACCATCGAAAATCGGAAATTCGGAATTGATGCCGACGTGCGTGCCGCGCTCGTTGAAAGTGGCGAGTGGAAGGGTCTAGACTATGCTGGACTGATCGTGCCGACGACAGACGCCATCCGCTCGCGCGGTGGAGGAACTCGGTATGATCGCTGGGCTCAGGGTATGCAAACTCAGGTTTCGCTGCCCATTAATGCCGTGCTTTCGGCAGGTGTGAATTCCCACTTTATCTCTGGTTCTCGCCGGCTCGTTCCTGGTTCTGAAATCGTACGAGGTCGCGTAAACCAGATTTTTGGAGGAATGTATTTCGACCTAACACCTCCATTAAAATCAGTCCGAGCAGCCTATTCAAACCGGATATCGGGAGAATTTGGCGTTTATGACTACGAAGGTGCCCGAACGGTTACCTATGGCGGTATTCGGTATTGGAGACAAGAACTAGGCAAGTATCTAGGGTCTATCGGAGTCAAAACAGGGGAAGGGACTATCGATCTTTGGTCCGCTGGTGGGGGACAGTTCAATCTGAAACTCTCGCAGCTCGATATTCAGGGAAGCTCCGTTACGCTTATGCCCGATTCAGTTCTACGAGTCAGTGGTTCTTTTGCCATAAATATTGTCCGGGATAATTTCGGAAATACAGGCTCCAGTACGGATACAAATCTCGGTACCAACAACCGTTTGGAAGCATCCTACAGAATTGCAGGCTTTACGTATCTAGGTATGACGTATTACCAGACGGCCTATCGGTCGACGGTTGACACGTATTTTTCTCCTAGAAATTACCAGTCGTATGATTTTTTCCTCGAGTATGATCATGAGTGGGCAAATCAAACGCATCTGCGAGTGCGAGGGGCGATGGGTTTAATAGCCAGGAGTTCTGGATTTGTAGGGCGGCGATTTGAAGTCGACTATGTCAAACGGATTGCCTCGCACTTCTCGTTTACTCTGCGATCAACCATGGGGGCATCTACACGAACTCTCGGGTCGGGAGCCACCTCATTTATAGATCGATATAACACGTTCACGTTTTCAGGTGCCCTGTACTGGACTTTATAAATTCAGTTCATGGCCGATCCCTGATAGAAAGGCACAAATAGGTAGTTTATGGCGGGTGAAGATCATATCGATGATAGGAAAGAGGCAAACAAGCTCGTTGTTTCGCACCCTGCTGTACCAGTAGATCGTAGAGAATTCGTTCCTGTGCGCAGGAAGGAAGATGATTTTCCGACGGGGCAAGAAACAGAGTCAATGTTGATCCGACGCATGTTCGTGTATGGATTTGCGTCGCTCTTTTTGTTTGTCGTGATTTACCTGTTTCTCTATGATCCAGGTCTCCTTCTGTATAAACTGACCGGCTGGGCGTCTACGCTTACTTTGAGTGGACTGATCGTGTTTTCATCGATCGTCGCTCTGGTTTTATTCCTGGTTATTCTTCTTTTTCGCTATCTCATGCTCATGAACATGGCGTATCTGAATACCACCAAACACACGGTGGAGACCGGCCACGACACCTCGTTTTTGCCTCCCATTTCGATCATTGTACCGGCCTATAACGAGGGTAAACTACTGGAGAGTACCGTTCAGTCCCTTCTGGGAATGGACTATCCCAAATATGAAATTATTCTGGTCGACGACGGCTCAAGTGATGATACCAGGGAGGTTGCCCGGACGCTGGTCGGTTCCTATCGATCAGGATCTGTAGAAGTCAGGTTGGTTGAAAAACCAAACGGCGGTAAATCCACCGCGTTGAACGCTGGTATTCAAGTATCATATTATGACTTCTTGTTAAATGTAGATGGTGATTCGCAGCTTTCTTCCGACACACTGCGCAAGACGATTCGTCATTTTGTGGATCCGCGACTGGGTGCCATTGCCGGAAACGTTAAGGTGCTGAACAGAGATAATATCTGGACTACACTTCAGGCACTTGAATACGTCGAGGGTCTAAATATGGCCCGTTCCGCACAATCTATCGTCAAGTTGGTGAATATCATTCCGGGTCCGCTCGGTCTGTTTCGTAAGCAGGCCATCTTGGATGCAGGGTGGTACAGCTCAGATACGTTTGCTGAAGATGCGGACATTACACTCAAGATCATCCGTGCTGGATGGCGAGTAGAGTATGAGCCAGATGCAAAATCATTTACGGAAGCTCCGGACCGAATTGTAGATCTTCTGAAGCAGCGGTATCGCTGGACTCGGGGCATTTTACAGGCTGTTCGTAAGCACCGTGACCTATTTTTTAATCCTACTATCAATTTTGGTGGTAGTATCGTGATGTGGATGATGGCCTTTGAATCGTTGATCTGGCCGATCATGAACGTATTTGCGAATGCGTACTTCATCTTCATTGCGCTCGTTTTTGACATGAGTTATTATCTCGTGTACTGGTGGCTCTCTCTTACCATTTTGGACTTGATCGCGGCTCTTTATTGTGTCGCTGTAGAGAAAGAGGAAGTACGCCTCGTATTTTATTCCCTCTTCTATCGACTCTTCTTCATTCTCATGATTGATGTGACGAAGACCTTTGCCACGATCGAGGAATTCCTCGGATTTGGAATGAACTGGGGTAAGCTAGAACGCATTGGTACAGGATCTAAACGATGATCCTAGTCTCATTTAGGTTGTCTCAATTTGATTCAATCTGATCTGGGTGACTAAAAAAACAACTAAAATAGCCCGTTTACGGGCTTTATTGTTTTTAGGCACGGAGATTGCTGTTATCGGTATACAAACTGTAGATTGCCAACATCAAGGCGGAAAGAACCATGGAACTCGTTCCAATCTTATCAACCATTATTCTCGTAGGAACTATTGCGACGTTCATCTTGGCCGTCGCAGCCTACATCTTGTACAAGATTCGTGAGCGTCGTGCTCGTGAGGAAAGCGTTATGACTACGCAATATGTACAGGAACCCCATGTTCTGGTGTCACCGCAGCAGACCACTTTGGCCGCTCCGGTCCAGCAACAGGCTCCGGCTACGAACGTCTTCGTAAATCCAAGCGTGCGGCAACCCATCGCCCAGCAGCCTGCGACAACGGTGGTTGTTCCTAGCCAAGCTGCTCCGGCCCTACCTCAGGCACAACCTCAGGAAGCTCAGAACTCGTTGTTCTGGGAATACACAGACGAGGGATTTGTGCCCGTACAGCCTGAAGAACCGGCTCGTGAAGCTCAGAAAGAACAGGAAGCCCAAGACGAAGACGGGTTCGCCTGGTTATAATCTGAACTCAGCACTATCGGCAGTTTAAAAACGGTCGATACTCTGAAGGTGGACTCCCACCTAAACACGGCCATTATGCGCAATTTCCAACTTGAAAGAATAAGTACGATCTGGTTCCTGACGCTGGGATTAACATCTCTAGCGGCAGGTATCCTAGTATATATTCTATTGCTGGAATCAGCTCTCGGAGCTTTTCGAATTGAAGATGCGTCTCCGTCGAAAATTGGAGAGGACACCCGCCCAAGGGTAGCCTTGTTGAACAGCAATTATACTAAGAACGCGCATCGGGCGCTTTCTTATCGAGATACTAGCACGGCCTGGGTGGATCAAACGTTACTTAGTTGGAGAGAATTTCTTCTTAAACAAAATCCGTCTATTCCGTTCGAAGATCTTCGTGATGATGAACTAGAAGATGGCGATTTAGATGATTTTCAAGTACTGATACTGCCCTCTGTTCGAGCACTAAGTGATCTACAGATCCGTCGTATTCAGGAGTTCATGAATAACGGTGGGAGCGTACTGTCCACCTGGACCTCAGGAGTCTATCGAGAGGATGGTAGCTGGCGAGGTTGGGATTTCATCGAAGAAACCTTCGGCGTTAATTTTGAAGGATTTGTAGATCGTGGGCAATGGCAGTTCCGGATCTATTCCGACACATTCCCCGGCTTTACGCCACCTGGTATCTATTTACCCAAATATGTAGTCGAGAGCGAGAACTTTATCCCGCCCACGACTATCGAAAGGAATCCGCAGCACGAGATTTTTCGCGGACAGCAGCAGGAGCGCGCCTCTGAAGCTGAGTTCGCTCCTCTACAAGATTATGTATGGTTTGACTCTCTCAATACAGCCAGACCAACCATTGATTTCGCACGCGCTCAGCCCATTGTAGCCCGCATGAGGGATATTGATGGGGAGGTAAGAGAGCAGGACGCTGTGGTGGTTTCCTATTTCACTTGGACCGGATTCGATCCGGATCGAGAAATTCCTTATCCAAGGACGTCAAATGGGATTCGTCGTCTGACGCTACGAGCAAACACGCCACTTACGGCTGATATTGCGCCCGGGTATCGTGTCAAAGTGCAGGTGTACAATCCTGGTGTAAAGGTGAGGATAACCGAGCCGGAACGAACGACCGCTACCGGATTCTGGTATGACTTCGCAACTGATAATATTGTGGGTGCGGATAATCCGTATAACACGACGGGACTGGTTCACGGAACGTACGGCGAAGGTCGATTTGTGTACATGGGATTCCAACGCGATGCAATGGGTGTAGGCCCTTGTGATTCCAATGATTCAAATATTGGCGATCCCGAGGATTGCGAGGCCATGGAATATTTCTTTCGGAATGCCATGAACTACCTCCGTAGACAGCCGACCATTTGGATTCATGATTGGCCATATGCTTATGGGTCCGCAGCCATGATTACTGGCGCGACAAATACGCAATCAGGTATCGCTGCATATGCTCCAATCGCGGATATATTGGATGAATATGATGTGCCGGGAACGTATTTCGTAGCACCTGAAAAGGCATCGAAGCACTCAAGATTATTGCAACGCCTGCACCGTCAGGGTGACGTAGCGGTTTTCGATTCGTTACGGGTCGAGGCTGATGGATTTCCTGAAGACCAGGCTCAACGATTACGAAGACTCCGGGTCATGCTCGAGGGTCTAGTAAACGGTCCGGTTAAAGGATACCGTTCTATTGAAAGAGGCTGGGTCGGTGTGAATACAATGGGTGGTTTGGTCGAAGCCAATGGTTACTCCTATTTCCTTCCTGATTCTGTAGGCCGACGAATTGCTCCTAAAATTATCGGCTTCCCTTATGAAGCCTTGACCCGAATTGGTACGTCACAACATTCAGACAGTGATATTGCGAAAGGAATCCAGGGTGCATCAGCAGATTTGATGACTAATCTATTGATCGAGTCTTTGGATCGAGTTGAATATGAAGGGGGGTTATATAACCTTGTCTACGATCCTGAAATACTTGGAAGTACCGAAAATCTAAGCACCCTAGAAGTTCTGGTTGAACGACTGAAAGACGATGGCGTGTGGGTGGCTTCAGGCGACTCTGTGGCTCATTGGTGGCGCCTACATCGCGGGCTGAATGCTGCGGTAGAGCAGCGTAGTCCATCCCGTATATTTGTACGCGTGTCCAACGATAACGGTAGTACAGCCAAAGAAGCGACTGTGAGCATTTCACTTGGGAGGTCGGTCGCTGCAGTGAATGTCCGCCCGGAACTGGTTAACCTCTTTAGACCGGTCCCAGATGATGTAGATGTTCCTCCCTACACGTTGAGAGAGAACGGTACTGTTCTGGAATTATCGATTCGAGAATTGAAGCCGCAACAATATCGAATTTTCCATATTGACCTTCTAGGGCCTGAGATGGCCATGATGGAGGACAATTAGTGAGACTACGCGGTCATCATATCGCACCCATCATGTTGGTGCTCGCATTGGCGTGGGCGCCTCGTGTTCAGGGACAAGCCGTGCAACGGCTGATCAACTTCCAGCAGCCATCTAGATCGGTGGCCATGGATTTGACGCCATTTCTGATCGAAAAGAACAAGCAGCCCAAAGTAGCGCTTTTCAAATCTAATCAGACTCAGAGATACATCACTTCCGATACGCTCATGGTTGGCGATGCGGTGTATTATTGGGAATTATTGCTTTTGGGGCTCAGGGTGCCCTTTCGGATTATTGACGAGCGAGATATTAACGGCGGAATCGATAAAGACTTCGATGTCATTATCATGCCGGCCACCGAAGCTCTTTCCTCCCGTCAGAAACGTCGTATTCGATCATATGTGAATCAAGGCGGTGGACTCATCGCGTCTGGTCGATATGGCTTCTTTGATGAAGAAGGAAATACAGATGACGGCACGTTCTTTGAAGACGTGTTCGGCGCAGAGTATGTAACGGAGGTCCGAGGACAGCCATATGGTTTCCTACAGAGTCTTGACGGTAATACAGCTTTAACGAGCGGGGTCCCGATGGGCTTCCATTTGAATATCGCGGCTCAGCAACCCCTTTCTGTAGCGCGTATCAAAGACGATGAAGAGGCGGGAAAAAGTGTTGGAAGATTCATCACTTATGCTCCGAGTCACCAGAATGATTTTAAAGCGTTGACGACGGTGGTCTTCAACGATTATGGAAAGGGGAGAGCCGTATGGATGCGCTTTAACCCGCAGGATGTATCTCGTGAGAAGGATCAGCAAGAAAACTACCAGCGACTCATCGTTAATGCCCTAGGGCAGCTAGTTCGAACGACTTCTATCTCATTTGCTCCTTGGCCGCAGGCCCGACCTGCTGCATTTAGTGTGGCTGCCTTAGCGGCTGCTGGATTTGATCCATTGACCTATATGGATGGTCTGGAGAATATGCTGAATATTTTAGAGACGCATCAGATTCCAGGTAGCTTCTTTTTGGCTTCCTCCGAGGTGCATCACTTTCAAGATTTGATGGTTCGTATGAACCAGTTGGGCGAAATCGGATTGACCGCAGAAAACGATTATGTGCTTTACGATCAGCCCATGGAAGTTCAGCGTGATCGTATCCTCACAGCCCGGCAGCAGCTTGGCGTTCAGGAAATCCATGGAGTATATCCTCCAGCTGGTTTCTTTGATGGAAATACGATTCGCGCGATGGAAGACATTGGCGGTGATTATCTATTACTTGGTGGTCAGCCTAGTCTTGCGCCCGGTGTTATCGATTGGTGGGACCGAGTAGACTATCGTGAGCGTCTGGAAATCGAAGACCTCATGCCACCGGAAGATGAAGCCATGCCGCTATTTATTCCGGGTCAAGAAGGAGTGCCATCAGAAGCAATGACGGCTGCAGAAGTCAAAGCCTTACCTGATCCTTTGTCGATTATTCCAATTTCCGAGGGTTTTGCGGCGACGTTTAGGGAATCCTACGAAATAGTCAGGAAAGCGCGGGGCTACTATGTGCTTCCGTACTATCCAGAAACGTATGCCTCTCGATCACTGCAGGCAGCCGATTTTGAATCCACGTTGGTTCGGGCGAAACAGGAAGGAGCTTGGATTGTCACTTCATCGGAAGCGATTACCTGGTGGCGAAATCGGGATCAGATTCGTCCCGTCATTGCAGCGCTCGGAAAAGACGAAATGCATTTAGATCTAGTCAACGACAGCGAGACTCCGATAAGGGATCTTGTGCTGGAAATTCGTGGGGATCGAGATCAATACAAAGATCTGCGTATTGCCGGGGGCGAAGGCACGGTAGTCTGGGTCGAAGAAACTGAAACTACGATGGTGTATCTACCAGAAATGGACATGGGCGTTAATCGCGTTACCTTGACCTGGTAGCCCAAACACATCTCTACATGGCAAGCCGTTTCGGGAATTACCGGAACGGCTTTTGTTTTTTGAGCATGCCAATCAGGTCGTCGGTGCCCATGGGGCCATGCCGGTATAGGAACGGCTCGCCGTAGGTAGCTCCAATGCGGTATCCAAAGTTTTTAGCTCGGGCTTCCCACCACTGCATGAAAGCCGGATTTGAAATGAACGTTTCCGGCTCGTCTGTTTCTGCTATATAATCTGGGTTGAATACCTGAGAGGAAAAGGCTTGAACGGCGCGGGTGCGATCGGCCCATGTCTCGGATACATCCACAACGAGTGTGGGCACAAACTCGATACTCTGCATGTAGTGCAGCACGTGGTGCGGGCGCCAGACGTCTTGCTGCACTCCCTCATCATCAAACGATTCAATCTTTACCAATCCGGACTGAAAAACGGCGTCTGCCACCAGTCTGGCGCCCGCAGGGTGGTCAGGATGCCGACAATCTGGAGCTGGAATGAGAATGAGGTCCGGGCGCGTCGCGCGTAATTCCCGGATTACTTTTAATCGATTGTCCGACGTGTTATCAATCTGCCCATCCGGGATGCCTAGGTTTACGCGTCGCGACGCGCCCAATATGCGGGCAGCTTCGGCAGCCTCAGATGCCCGCAATTCTATCGTTCCTCTTGAACCTAGTTCGCCGGCTGTGAGGTCCACAATACCTGTTCGATACCCCTGCCGGACCATACCTGCGAGCGTGCCTCCGGCACAAAGCTCCACGTCGTCCGGATGAGAGCCAAACGCGAGGACATCAAACTTGGGTAGCGTACTCATAGATAGACCCCGGCGGCAATGTTTATCCAACTACAATATTTATTAGGCGCCCAGGGACATAGATCTCTCTCCGGATTTCTTTGCCCTCTAAATGGCGGATCACCTTTTCATTGGTACGCCCCGCTTCAATAATGGCCTCCTTCGACGTATCGGCAGGTACCTCAATCGTACCTCGAACTTTTCCGTTCACCTGAACGACCAGTTTCAGCATATCCTGAACGAGCCATTTTTCATCGACTTCCGGCCACTCCGCATAAGCCAAACTCTCTTCGTGACCCATGCGCTGCCAAATTTCTTCTGAAATATGAGGTGCAAGCGGGGCGAGCATCAAAATAAAGGGCTCGGCGAGCGAACGGGGTATCGTGTCCAGCGATACGATTCCTGAAAGGAATTCTATGAGCGCAGCAATGGCTGTGTTGAAGGACATGCGTTCCATGTCCGATGTCATCCGGGCAATCGTTTTATGGAGCAGTCGCATCTGCTCATCGGTCGCGGGATCGTCCGAAACGAGAATAACGTCGGTATCATCTTGAATGAAATTGCGCCAAACTCTTCTTAGGAACCGGTTCACCCCAACGATGTCACGAGTATTCCAGGGTTTCGATGCTTCGAGTGGTCCCATGTACATCTCGTAGAGACGTAAGGTGTCGCACCCATACTGATCGTTGATTTCGTCAGGACTCACCGCATTCTTCAGGCTCTTGCCCATCTTGCCGTACTCCTGTGAGACCGGTTGGCCTTCGTAGAAGTAGGTTTGTCCTTTCTGATCCTGCACATCCATCGCAGGACGACCATCCTGATTTACCACCTTGGTGGCTTCAACCGCAATACCACGCTCATCCCTGTAGGCGTAGGCCTGGATATAGCCCTGATTGAAGAGGCGCCCGAAAGGCTCAACGCTAGAAACATACCCAAGATCAAACAAGACTTTGTGCCAGAACCGAGCGTATAGGAGATGCAGAACCGCATGTTCGACGCCGCCGATATACAGATCTACTCCAGCGGGAGACATCCAATACTTTTCCTGATCGGTGGCTGCAAATGCTTCATCGTTCATATTGTCGATGAAACGCAAATAGTACCAGCATGACCCTGCCCACTGAGGCATGGTATTTAATTCTCTTTCGTATTTCACGCCGTCTATTTCAACGACTCTCCACGACTCTGGGGCCCGACTTAACGGCGGACGTGGAGGAGCTTCCGGATCATCACTAGCTGTAGGCTTAAAATCTTCCATCGGTGGAAGTTCAACCGGTAACTCGTCATCAGCTACAGCTCGTACTGAGCCGTCTTCGCCACGCAAAATGGGAAATGGCTCACCCCAATACCGCTGACGACTAAAGAGCCAATCGCGCAGTTTGTAGGTAACCGTGCCTTCTCCGTGGTTCTCTGCCTCGAGCCAGTCGATCATGCGGACCTTTGCTTCATCGATGCGTAGTCCGTCTAAAAACTCAGAATTAATGGCTGGTCCGTCGCCCGTATAGGCCTTTCCGGCGAATCCATCTGGAGGCTGAACAGTCCGCACGATGGGCAGGTCGAAGACCTTGGCAAACTCCCAATCTCTTTCATCCTGAGCAGGGACAGCCATGATCGCGCCCGTGCCGTATCCCATCAGTACGTAGTCCGCTATCCAAATTGGAATGCGTGACCCGCCGGCCGGATTAATGGCATAACAGCCCGTAAATACACCGGTTTTGGTCTTAGACTCAGACATCCGATCGATATCTGTTTTGCCGGATGCTTCTTTTCGGTACGCTTTTACTGCCGCTTTTTGGTCATTCTTCGTAATGACATCAACTAACTCATGCTCAGGAGCAAGCACCATATAGGTTGCTCCAAATAACGTGTCTGGCCGAGTCGTGAAAACGCGAAGCTTGTCTTCCTGACCCTCAACCACAAAGTCTACATGCGCACCTTCGGATCGGCCGACCCAATTGCGCTGCATCATTTTGACGGGCTCTGGCCAGTTCACGTCTTCTAGATCCTCTTCAAGGCGGTCCGCATAGGAGGTGATGCGCAACATCCACTGTTTGAGCGGTCGTTTATAGACTGGATAGTTGCCTCGCTCGCTGCGTCCCTCATTGGTGACTTCCTCGTTGGCTAGGACCGTGCCTAGCGCTGGGCACCAGTTCACGGGTACTTCAGCCAGATACGCAAGGCGGTATCCCTCTAGCACGTGTTCTTTTTCAGCGGTGCTTAGAAGACTCCAGCCTGGTCGGGTATCGGCAAATATCTCAACGAGTTCCTCAATCGGGCGCGCCTTATCCTGCTCCTCATCATACCAAGAGTTGAACAGCTTTAGGAAAATCCACTGTGTCCACTTGTAATAATCGACGTCCGTGGTTGAGAGTTTTCTATCCCAATCGTAGCTCAGTCCGAGGGCTTTTAGCTGCCTCAGCATGTTGTCGATATTCTTCTCTGTTGTAATCCGCGGGTGTACCCCGTGTTCAACAGCAAACTGCTCGGCGGGAAGTCCAAACGCATCAAAACCCATGGGGTGCAACACGTTGAAGTTATTCATACGCTTGTATCGCGATACAATATCTGTAGCGATATACCCAAGAGGATGCCCTACATGTAGGCCTACCCCACTTGGATATGGAAACATGTCCAGCACATAATATTTGGGCTTGGACGTGTCTACATCTGACGGCGTGCGGAAGGTCTTATTCGACTCCCAGAACGCCTGCCATTTCGTTTCGATGTTCTGGAAAGGATATTCAGACATAGGAAAAGTGGTGAATCAGGGCTCGATGATCTGGTGCGATGTCGTGTCCAGATCAAGGGTGTTAATCAATTTCTGCCCGAATTCCGGGCCGTACTTATTCAGGAAATATACAGGCGAAAGAGCTCGTTCCTGAGGAATTTCGAATGGAAACAGGTTTGAAGAGGCCCTGTTCAGTTGGTTTTTGACTACATCGTGCTGCTGGCGCTCTGCTTTTATCACTCGATCTTGGAGCCGCGACCATTCCTTCATGAGGGCGTTTCGAGTGGCATCTGCCGATTTTACCAAGGAGCGATCCACCTTTTCAACCACGGGTTTGATCTCGTTGATCGCCTGATGTAAGAACCTGGACGCAGCCTTAAAGTCATCCTCAGGATTGCTTTCCATGTTGTCCAAAACAACCTGCCGGAAGAGGCGATCTAGTTGCTCCTCAAAATCCGTAAGGGTCAGTGCGTTCTTATCGACAATTTTACTGATCCGCTTTTCGTACAGTGTGACGCTGGCTCGTGGGTAGATAACGGGCATCGGTATGTTGGCCCATTCATATAATGGCTTGAATTGTGCAAAATATGCCACTTCCCCTGGGCCTGCAACGTAAATGGCGGTCGGAAGCACGGTGTCCTGCATAAGCGGACGCATCACGACATTGGGGCTAAAAGCGCCAGGATCTGATTCAAGCAGAGTCAGCAGTTCTTCCTTGGAAAATGCTTGGCCATCACGAGTGACGAATCCGGCGTCAGACACGTCGATAGACGTACGCCGCTCATCACCGTGGATGAACAGATTTAATGGGCGGCTTTGAACCTGCGCGTGGTATAAAGCTTCGATACGCTCACTCACAAAACCCAATCTTCCCGAAGAGGTCTCAAAGTCAGTAATCTCCCGTTTGAAGAGGGGAGAGGCCATTTTTTTAAGCCCCGGATCATCTGGGGATAAATATAGAACGCGTCCTTCGCCGAGCATGGCGTTCATGACCGTTACGAAGGCCTGAAGCATGGTCTGCCCTGGAGCATACGCTTTGCGCATCAGATCCATTAGCGGTCCGCTGAACTCCGTAGGCTGAAGGATTTCTTCCAATTGCTCAAGAGAAGCTTCAATTTCCCCACTAATCACTAGTCGACCAATAGCTGTTTCGATCGAATCAGTATCCTCGGGGGTATAGCGAACCTTGATTGCATCGTCACCTTGAAGGAATCCTGCTCCAGCAATTTCATCGAAGTCATGATCTTCCCCTTCAAGCCAAAATACGGGAACGGCCGGTCGCCCTGAAGACGTTTCAATTTGATCTGCCAGTTGAATGGCGGTGATGATCTTGTAGAGCGTGTACAGCGGTCCACCAAAAAGTCCCAGTTGCTGACCCGTGACAACCGCTACGCTTTCTGGGTTGGAGATCTTCTCAATGAGAGGGGCAGATGCTTCAAGAATGCCGAACGACTCAGCCTGACGTGAAAGGGCATCAATAAGAGCAGAACGATCCGGGTGCTTTGCGGCTACCTTTTCAATCGTACTCTGAAGCGCGGCTGGATCCCGATAATCCGAAGCAAAAAAGGGCGCTAGTTTTTCGAAATTTTCTGTGTAGTCTTTAAAAAGGTCAGAAAAAGAGGAAAAAGAGGAAAATGGAATCCTATTCAAAAGATAATATCAGTTTTGTTCGCCCTTCAACCGGGACAGTTCGTCACGCAATTGTGCAGCCACTTCGTAATCTTCGTCAGCAATCGCTTTTTCAAGTTTGTCTTCTAATTCCTCAAGCTGACTTTTGGGCTCCTCCGGAGGAGCTGGTTTAGCCTCTTCCTCTGCAGGTGCTTCGACTGATGCCAGTGCATTGTCGTCTTCCGTTGGAATTCCGGCTTCATCAATAACTTCCGAAGCCACAAAAATAGAGGCTCCGACGCGAACAGCGAGAGCTACGGCATCGCTGGGCCGACAATCTAATTGGCCATCAGCCCCGGCAAACGTGTAGCGAATTTTGGCGAAGAAGGTGCCTTCTTTGAGCTCGTCGATTAAAATATCGGTTACTTCGGCGGCTACATTCTCCAAGAGGTCTCGGATGAGATCATGC
>ERZ1046876.668-NODE-668-length-25310-cov-5.345951_pt1 | contig 25310 bp, 18 predicted proteins | sample MGYA00383094_ERZ1046876 | MGnify/ENA primary metagenome ERZ1046876 (study PRJEB29581, sample SAMEA5548364) | metagenome | biome: marine; feature: coastal; material: water | depth 50 m | study: Short-term variability in the microbial, nano- and picoplankton...
TGTTACATCAACCCAGTTCCAGGTCGATTGACTTTGGTTGTAAAGGTAAGGATATATATCAGTCCTTTAACGCGAGAAATAATTTGCAGGAGAATGCTTCAATAATGTAGATGTCATTTAGAATTCTAGGGTGTCTCCCCCCATTTCGTGCCTTTCTCTTTTACTACATACCCAAGCACTTAAAAGGGTAGTCGGTGATTAGTCTATGAGACCAATGGTTACATTACTGGCTGATCCAAACTCCATCAACTAAGTTATTGTCGAACTTAAAGAAGATGACTCTATTCCCTGTCGATCTTGTTACATCAACCCAGTTCCAGGTCGATTGACTTTGGTTGTAAAGGTAAGGATATGTTTCTGGACCAGTCCAGCACCAAGATTGTAAGCGGTCTATCCATATCCAAAGTGAACCAGTCGAACCGTTCTGTTTTTGAATGTGAATCCATCCAAGTTTGGTGTGAAATGACCATTCATCATTAACATTCCAATAGGTACCAAACCAGTCACTATTCCACCAATTCGTGGCAATTTGCACGGAGCCCTCTATGTTAGATTCTGGAATAGATCGGAAAACAGCTTCCACTTCTGTATCTTCTCGCAGAAAAAGAAAGGTGCTCATGGATGTTTTATCTTCCACTTCAGAGCCATCCCACCGGGCAAAAACATACCCTTCTCGGGCAGATGCCTTAATCTCAGCCCATCCCGTACCAAATATTCCAGATCCAGATACACTGCCTTGGGAGTAATCTGTGGTTTTAACTTTTAGATGGTGAAGCCCAACTTCATCAATGGTTGGAAATTTTGAGGGGTCATAACTAGGATCAATTTTAAAATAAGCAGTGATCTCCTTGTCCTGGTTTAAATTAATTTGAGTATTTGCACTTGTAGTGCTCAAAACTTCGCTCCCATCCCACCGGTCGAATAAATAACCCGGATTAGGCTTGGCAAAAATGGAATGGTTTGGGTTTTGGTTAACTGTCCCTTGACCAAAAGTCCATCCAGAGTTTGCAGGAGACTTTGAAATGGCGAGTTCAACTGGATTAACAGGAGAAAACCTAGCGTTAATAATCATGGGCTTAGAAATCGCTATTTCCAGATTTGTATTACCAGGTTGGTATAAATCGCCAGAAGAACTTGTCCATTTATCAAACACATACCCATTGATTGGGTTTGCGATGAGGGAAATAATGGTACCATGAGAAATTAAACCTGTAAGAGACTCACCGGCACCCAAACCTTCCCATTCAACCTCACCTTTGCCAGTCGGGTTCGATGCAATTTGGACTTCATGCAATTTTTTCTGCAGCACTGCATAAAGTTTTGAGAAACCAGATATTTGAATATTACTGGAAGGGGATGTGGATAAAGTAGTACCAGTTTCATCCTCCCATCTAACGAATTCAAACCCATCTTTTGGGAATACAGAAAACCTTGATGTGGCACCTAGAGCAAATTCATTTCCACCTGTTATTATTCCGGCACTTTCATCCAAGGTAAGGGAACCATTGGTATCGATTGTAACAGTCGCTTTGGTTATTTCCATTAAAGTCCCGGAGAATTGAGCGATAATAGTCGTATCTTTTTCAATGAGTACAGATGTTGAGCTTTCGTTGGCAGCAAAAACATTACCAGACCAGTTCTCAAATCTATTTCCGGGAAGAGGGATTACCTGGATGGTTACATTTGTACCATGAGGAAATAAATATTGGTTATTGGTGGTGAATGCATTCCCCCCGTCGGGAGGATAGGATAACAGTTCGAGGGAGTACATCCTCGCTTCGAATATCGGCCGAACTTCTAGGGTATCAAAAACCTCGAAATTGATCGTGGTGTTTGAAGTGTTGTTCGTAACTTCATTCGATAATTCCCATCGAACAAACTCAAAATGTTCATCAGCTACGGCGGTTAGCTCGATTGATTCGCCGTAGGCAAAGGTTTGAGAGTTGGCAATTCCTGTCACAGAACCTCCGTTAGATGAATTAATATTTACCGCAATGTCTTTCCCTACGAAAATAGCATTTAGGGCTAAGTCATGGCTGAGCACTGGTTTAATCGATGATTCATATGGGAAGGGTAAGATTTCTGAGTCTGCCACATTTAGTACCGAAATTTTGTTACCGATTTGGGCACTACCTGTTCCATGGTAATAAAGAGAGTCTGGGGCATCTGCTGGTACTAAGAATAATAAAACACCATCTGTGTCCTGGGTATCTGTTATCCCAGAGTTGTAGGAGTCGGTCTCGGTAGCACTTTTGAATTCTGAAATGTAAATATTTTCATTGTCAGGAAGATCACATACAAATCTGTAAGTGTACCCGCGAATAAGAGATAACTCTGGTTTTTCGTTACCATCTATAAACAAAACAGCTTCACTTTCAGTTATTGATGACGAATTCTGGGAGACTGTATAATTTATATTTTTATCAATTTCCCAAGAGTGAAAAACTCTATTTTCACCAGGGATGGCTGTGATGGGATTTGGCTTGTCCGCAGGTAAATTTTGTCCCCCTCCTGTAACCGTTCCAGTTGCGGAATCATAAGAGAATTCAATTTTTATTGTCTTGGGGTGAAAATTCGCGGTTAAGGAGGCATTATTCTCAGCACTTATTGTAACCGTAGAGTTTTTCCAAGATGGGTTGTAGGTAATATCTTCTTCAGAGGACCAGCCTATAAAAGAGAAGCCGGGATTGACGGAGGCTTGCAGCTCCCGCTGGATTAAATCAGTTGCGGTATTCCAAACACGTGATGTTGGGTCATCAAAAAGAATACCTGCCTCCTCCGGAGATGAAATCAGGCTTAGTTCAATTAAATCGGGCGGGATGGCTGTGAAGAAAGCTGTGACTGAAAAATTAGAATCCATAGGGAGGGATAGGGGATTATCCGTGCTGTTGAAATAATCTCCATCCGCATCATGCCAAATCCATTTATCAAGTTGATATCCCCGGGGAGCACCGGAATCTATTCCACCTGGCAAAGCTTGTAAGGTTGCTGTGGTACCCATGTCATATGTGCCGTCACCTGAAACACTTCCGGAGCCGGAAACTGAGGTTGTGATAACTAATGGTATCGGAGAGAAGGTTGCCTCAAGGGATAAGTTTTGGTCGGTAATTTGCAAATGATGCGATGGTACAGAACTATCAATACCTGCTGTATTCCCTGTCCAACCTGCAAACATAAACCCTGGGGATGGGGTAGCTTGTATATGTACAATGGATTCAAAAGGGTAAGTACCAGTGCCATTTGCCTCCCCCCCTAGTGAAGAGCTGACACTCAAGGAGTAAGAATTTCGTAAGAAGGATGAGGATACTGATCCACTTTCAATAGGCTGGAATGAAATAGATGTGTCGGTCGGGCTTTGCAATGCTTGACCATACCATCGGTCAAAATACCAACCGTTACTTGCTACAGCACTGAGGGAGATGGCAGTGGCTGAATTCGTAGATAAGGTAAAGGCTTCTTGCTCATCATTTACGCTTCCATTTCCTTCAATATTTACCGTGACATTATAGATTTCACGGGAGAAAACAGCGGTGAATGAAAGGGAAAGCGGAGCAGTTGTTAAATTAATTAAAGACGATGACGATTCAGACGCGACCAGGTATTGGAGGTCTCCTTCCCATCTATCAAAATACCAACCATTTTCCGGTATTGCCTCAATAATCGGAGTATCGTGGATCGAATAGGTGCTTGCAGCGGTGATAGTGCCTTCGCCAACGATGGTTGTGGAGACTATGTAGGAATTTGGAGTGAAGGCTGCATTGAGTGTGACTGGTCCTGAGACCCCAATTTTGTTGACGGCTTCATTTTTTCCGAAAAGCAATGAGTTTGTGGAATTGAAGTCTCCCTGCCACTCCGAAAAACTATACCCATTCTGAGCGGTTGCATTGACTTCATAGACTCCATAATGCTCCCACGGACCACTCGCAGGTGTAAGGGATATATTTCCACCATCTCCCTCCGATACAGCCACGGGGTATGTTTTCTTTGTAAATGTGGCAGTAATAGATGCATCACTCATTGCGGCACTCATATTTGCATCCGTCATCGCGAGATTTGGGTTTGTAAGGATACCATTGGGGTCTATCCATCCTGCAAAATTATATCCGGCCAAAGGGATGGCAGATACGGAAACATGGGATAAGGCAGAAAAGTTTCCTGAGGCAGGTGATACTGTCATTCCTCCAGTATCCATGGATACTGAAAGGTTATATGTGATTAATGAAAAGTAGGCATTATAGGATGCGTCGCCCTGAACGAGCACGGTAGAAACCGAAGCATTTTGATTTGCAAGGAGAGAGAGTGAACCACTTGGGCTGTCCCAATGGGAGAAATTGTAACCAAATTTAGGGTTGGCAAACAGGGTGTAGTTGGAATCAAAAAGGTAAGGACTACTTTCTACAATACCTGAGTTTCCCCCAACCGTTGCCGCCGTTTCCAAAGAATATGCCAAAGGTGTAAAAACAGCAACGAGGGCATGGTCTTGTTGGATAGTCAGGTTTGTACTTGCAGATGTGTTTGAATCTGGGCCGTACCCATCCCAGTGAGAGAAATCGTAACCCGTTGCGGGAGTTGCTGTAATTGCAAGTGTTGACCCAAAGGCATGAGTACCACTTGGCGTGATGGTGCCTTTTCCTGTTTGATTGATTGTTACATTGTAAATGTGTGGTGCAAAGACTGCGGTGATGTTTCGGTCAGCAGTCATGTCAACCGTGGTTTGCTGAGAGGAAGTATCTGCAATTCCACTCCCGATCCATTCAATAAAATCCATATGTTGGTCGGGCACCGCAGTAATTGGCACACTAGTTCCGTAATTATAGCTTGGTTGGAGGCTGGGAACAGAACCATTTCCATCAATATTTACATTCAGGTAAGATTGTAGCTCAATAGAGGTAGTGAAATTATTGTCTGGATCTTCAAAATAGCTACCATAAAACCAGTTTGAGCCAACAGGAGCAGCACCTGATGCTATTTTCAAGTAGTAATTTACAGGGATTCCACCTTGAAAGCTTGGCCATAACCAATTCGGGCCGGTAACAGTATTATAACGGGCAGCCGGTCCGATTTCTGTACCATCATAAAATCGAATGCAAACAGGGGTACCTGGGGATGGTGCATTTGATGTAATTGAAAAGGGAGCCTGTACTTGATAAGTCGCGGGTTGGTAGGGGAACACAATAACTTGGTTGCTTGCCCGTTGAAATACGGTGGTAAAAGAAAACATACCGTCAGAAAAACCATAACCTGTACTTGAATCTCCAACCCTTGTTCCTTCAGTGAGGGGAACCCATGATCCTAGAAAATGATTTTCTAAAGAAGAAGAATTTGCTTCGTCAAAGTAGCCGAGTGTCACAATGTGGCCGTTACCATTTCCTCCTGGACCAGCACTAAGAAGAGTTGAATCACGGGCTTTCAATAAATCAGGGTCATTTTCCGAAGTAACGGAGGACCAATGGAACACAATGGTGGGGTCAGCACTGAAAACAGGTAAAAAGAAGCCACAAGTAAGGAATAATGAAGCTGTTGTACAAAACTTAGAAAAAGAAAATATGAATCTAAGTAAAAAAAGCTCTGATTTCAGGAAATTAGAGATTCCATTATTTAATGGTGTTAAAAAGGGTATTATACAAAAAACCACTATAATATAAAATACCGCCTGTACTCTGCTTAAGGCAAGAAATATCGCAATTATTTTTACTTAATAATCACCGGAAAAATATGTGTTTTTGTAGTAATAATTGTTGAGAATTCATTTGACTAAAGTTTTACGATCAAGAATGTTTAAAAAAGTCTTATGTTTCTTCGATCCACATTAATAGCTTTAGTCATTTTTTCGGGTAACATTGCAGCACAAACATCAGACGAAATATATTTTAATTTAGGTACACATGGAGCCCTAGCTCCAATTTTTGGGTACACAGCACCTGGATCTCCTCAAGTATTACGCCAATTCAATGTTGCTGGTGACGCTTTATCCAACCTAGATGCTGATACTACAGGTACATCTCAAGTCGGGGATTTAGTTGAATTAGGTTTTTTTGATACCGACCTTTCATCTAGTATTACTCCTAATACAAGCACCACAGATTTGTTTCTTGGAGTATGGACTCCATTAACTTCTAAAACTACCGTTGGACAAGATTTTTCTCCCGGTCAAACTGTTGGAGCAGGTATGTTTGGTTTTAAGTCTGCAATAGATTTTGTAACACCTGCTAATCAGATAAACGCAACTGCCCAAACAATCAACACTTATCAATTCACAGATACCGCTGCATCTGACTTCAGCACTAACGTTGGTGCGTTAAACACTGCTTTGGCTTCCAACCCCAACCCTCTTTTGGGCTTACGATTCTATGATAGTGCCCCTGCTAGTAAAGCTAACGGTGTACGATACAACACGATAATGAACCCCAATTGGGTAATGCCGGAAAAAGGTAACTTCATGAATATGTTTTTTTATGACACAACAGGCAATACCCTCGATTCAAATCTGAAATTTGAGTTCGATAACTCAGATTACAATGCATTATCTGATATTGGCAATGGCGGAACAAACGCAGTTGGTACTGATGATTTTGTAGCAACCGTAACTTATTATGATGGTACGGGTACTTTAGATTTAGATGATTCTGGTTCTATTGGTGATGTGATATTAAGTGGTCTGAATGGTGGTGGCACCATCGAGGTTGGTGATGACAGCAACATTGTGACAATCAACGCTGCGAACGGAAATTCATTTACTTATTCAGGTACATTGCAGGAAAATTCTGGCACGGGTGCTGCGAGCGTGGTCAAAACTGGCTCTGGGGAGCAGATACTTACAGGTGTTGTCAATCTTGGTGGAAGTTCTACTGGTTATGCTGATGTGTACGAGGGAACCCTTACATTTAAAGGTGCAGCTGACTCCCAGACTGTCGAATACTTAAAATCAACAGATGATAGTGACGGGAGCACCACGCCAATTATTAAACTAGACAATACAACTGCGGGAACCGACGAGTTGATTGAACTAGGTTTTGCTAACACAACATCAGCCCAAACATTTACAGGTAACATAGAGCTTTCTGGAGCAAATTCCGCTCACAAAATCAAAATAGCAAGTGGAGCTACTGATTACTCCAAAGAACAGATAATCGATGGTACTATAACGAGCGGTCACAATGATATGACTTTAGTCAAAGATGGTGCTGGGCGGCTTACACTGCATGGAGATAATGATTCAACGATGGGTGCTGGAATAACTATTGAAGATGGCACTTTAGTTGTCGGCGATGGCTCTGATGCCGGGGCTGATCCCGGAACAGGTGCAATTCTCATTAATAAAGGAAAATTAGAAGTCGCCGCGAATGAGTCCATCGATAACGCAATTACTGGATCTACTGGCAGTTCAAAGAGTATGATCGGAGGGGCAGGAACTATTACTTCTTCTTTAACTGTCGGAGACAGTTCTGGCGAAATTGACTATATCTCTCCCGGTCGCGGTATATCTTCCTCTCTTACTCCTTCAATGAAAGGTGTTGATCATGATGCATCAACTGATGCAATCGGCACCCTCACGGTTGGCACCTTAAACTGGAATGATGGCGGAGTATTTGATTGGCAAATTAAGGATTTCAACCCATCGAGCGGAACTGCTGGTGCAGATTGGGATAAGCTTGCTTTTACGACCCTGAATTTCGAGAGTAGTCAAACATTTGATATTAATATAATGGCCCTTAAAGGTGCCAGTTTTGATGGTACGATGGGTCTTGTAAGTAATAGTGGGAATACTTGGAATGATTATGCAACTACCGATGGTTTTCTTTTTGCATCGGGTACAACCATTAATGGATTGTCTGATGGAGATGTAAGTTCGAGCTTCAACATACGTGCAGATGATTACTACTACTACACCGGTCATTGGTATGGTGATTGGGGGGTTCATAAAAGTGGTGGAAACCTTTATCTTACCTATTCGGTAGCTCCCGAACCTTCGACTTACATGATGGTTGCTGGTTTGCTCATGTTACCAGGCTATAACTTTATTCGAAGGTTTCGAAAGTCTGGTAATTATGAGGAAAAGGTGTAGGGCTTACTTGCCTGCTTTTTAAGTTTACTCAATCGCTTAACTCGACCAAATCTTTTAGGGAAGAGAAGTGGTCTGTTAATCCACTTGGTTTATCCAGTCCCCCAATGATTTCATTGAAGGTTTCCCGCTTTGATTTTTGCAACTGACGAACCCGGTCTTCAATTGTGCCTTGAGCCACAATTCGGTAGATAAAAGTTGGCTTTTCTTTACCCAATCGATGAGCTCGATCAATAGCTTGTTCTTCTGCCGCTGGGTTCCACCATGGGTCCATGAGGAAAACATAGTCAGCTGATTTAAGAGTTACCCCAAGACCTGCAGCTTTGAGGGATGCAAGCATGACAGCTGCACCTTTCTCATTTTCAAAGGTTTCGACCGGCTTCTTGCGATCGCGTGTAGAACCTGTAAGTTCAAGTAGTTTTATCTTTGGTACTTCAAGCCGAATCCTTTTCTTCAAAATGGCTAAAAAAGATGTAAATTGGCTGAAAATAAGAATTTTTCCTCCTGCAGATGACAGATCTTTTACTTTCTCCAGTAAGAGGTCGGATTTTACACCTTCTGCCGGCAAGTGTTCCCGTCCTGGCAGTAAGCCTAAATCGCAACAGGTCTGCCTAAGTCGGGTCAGAAGGGAAAAAATATGAGTCGGTGCCTGCTTTAGGGCTCCCTTTAGGTCTTCACCATGGACTTTTACGGCGTTATCAACAAGGGACCGGTACTGTTTCTTCTGCTCATCACTTAATTGGCAGGGGAGTTCAGTCTCAATCTTTGGAGGCAATTCCTTCGCTACTTCAGATTTTAATCTGCGTAGTACAAAAGGATTAATTTGACGTCTTACCAGTAGCGCAGATTTCTGTGCATCTTCAGTAAAATTCTTTTCAAATTCTTTCCTGCCACCAAGTAGTCCTGGCATTAAAAAACGGAAAATAGTCCACAGATCCAACGCAGAATTTTCTATTGGAGTACCAGAAAGTGCCAGGCGATATTTAGCATCGATAGCTAAGCAAGCCTGAGTGATTTTGGCTTTTGGGTTTTTGATTAATTGAGCTTCATCAAGAATAGCATACCGAAACTCGGTACTATCCAAATGAGATCGATGCCTTCTGAGTTGGGTATAACTTGCCACCCACAGACAGGAATCTGATGTTGAGTCAAAAGGCTGATCACGATTCAAAACCTTTACTTTTATTTGAGGGAATCTTTCTTTAGCTTCCTTCACCCAAACCTGCACGACAGAAGCCGGGCAGACAACAAGATCCAATGCATTATCTTTCTGCTTTTGGGCAAGCAATACAAGGGATTGAATTGTTTTCCCCAGCCCCATTTCATCTGCGAGCAAAGCATGGCACCCGAACTGGTGAAGGGCATGTATTTGAGCGACTCCCTGCTTTTGGTATTCGCGAAGAAATGAAAACTTTTTTGCCACCCCATTGGTTTCAAGCTTACGGATTGAACTTTCCCAATCTGCTAAATTTCCATCCGGTCTTGTCTTTAAATATTTTCGGGCAAATAAAGAAAACAGCATATATTTTGGCCAACTTGACCGCCCTATATCACCTTTATTTCTTTGCCACCAATCAAAGTCATCAACTTGTTTTTGGTCGAGTTTTACAAGGCCATGCCCCCGAATAAAAGTAGTTCCCTGCCTTGCTTTCGAGATTTTACGCATACTTTCACGGCCCAAACGGTGAGACCCGAGCTGAAATTTTTCTCGTAGCACCATGGAGTCTTCGCTGCGACTGCGTGCCTCAATTTCCCAGCTCAGAGTTCTTCGCCCGTGTTTGAGTAGCCTGGCTTCTCCCTCAAAGCGTAATGAAAAAGACTTTTGCCAACTTCCCAGCGATTCCTCAGAGAGCGATGCAATCTTGTGCCAATCACTTAAAGTAAAAGCACCTTTATCTTTATGAAACAAAAAACCTTTATCATTGGCTTCAGCCACAAATCTCATCAGTGCAGGACGGTCCGCTTCTGTTAAGTCAGGATCGGATGATTTCCCATAGACACTTATTTCCTTATTCTTGGAGATTTTCCACTTAGGGGTCGCGGTTAACCCTTTTTTTGCAGAAACTTCGATTGTTATAACCAAACGAACTTTGGGAGATGGTTTTTCCTCCTTTTTTTCTGTTTCAACAGGATCTTCAGCTTGAATGTCTTCAGTTTTCTGCTCGACTTTATCCCAGTCAAATTCTCCAAAAAGTGGATCCTCTTCTTGGATTTCTGCGATTAATTCCTCAATCTCATACAGGCCAGCTGTACCTAATATAGAGCCCATACTTTCATCATCAAGGGAAGTTCGTATTTCTGGTTTCCCCCCATTCCATTCAATCACTGAATAGGTTTCTTCCCGGTTGATTTTTTGGGTGATGATTACTTGCTCTGCTTGGATATCGAGGGCGGAGAGTAATCCTTTTCGATAAAAAGACTGAGCCTCTCGTAATAATTCTTGATCGATTGATTTTTCCCAATCACAGGTTGATAGCCTATGAAGCCACGCCTCTACCGCTTCGCGGGTAAATGTTCGAGAGGGACCGTTACTAATCATCTGCAAGTTTTGTAAAATACAATGACTAGGTTATTCTTTTGTATTTATTTGGGGCAAGGTGAAATCACTGATTCTGTCTGAAAGTTATACACATTCTTTAACTATTGGTCCTTCTTTTCCAGTGCCCACTTGTATGTGTTTATATACTGTTGGGCGGCTGCTTCCCATGAAAATGAACTGTGCATCGCATTTTTTCGTGTATTTAAAAAAGCTGTTTGGTCTTGGTATAAAACTAAAGACTTGTTAATAACCTCAGCTAAGTTTTGAGGGTGCGACCGATCAAAAAGAAATCCGTTGGCCAATTTACTCTTACTTTCAACGGGTGTAATCGTATCGGCAAGACCACCTGTTTTTCTAGCTATTGGAATGGAACCGTACCGAAGGGCATATTGCTGAGATAGGCCACATGGTTCAAAGCGACTTGGCATGAGAAAGAAATCAGAACCTGCAAAAATTCTACGAGCGAGTCCATCATCAAAGCCAATATAGCTGGCAACTTGGGTTGGGTGGTTCTCCGCGAATTGGCGGAAAGCATTTTCTTCTTCCGGAGCCCCGCTTCCCAGTATTGCAAATTGACAATTCTTTTTGAGTAGAAGGTCTGGCATGATCTCAAGGAGTAGGTCGAGCCCTTTTTGCTGATAAAGGCGGGAAACAACTCCATACAGAGGTACATTCTCAACTTTATTTAGGCCTAATTCCTCTTGAAGTGCTTGTTTACAGGCTTTTTTACCTTTAGATGGAGAGTTGATGGTTAGTTTTTGAAGAATCGCATCATCATTCTCCGGATCCCAGGCGTCCTCGTCTATTCCGTTTAATATGCCAATCAAGTCCGCCGCTCGGTAAATGAGACTTTTTTCTAGCCCCTGGCCGAATGAAGTGGTTTTAATTTCGCCTGCGTAAGTTGGGCTAACTGTGGTCAACTTATCTGCATGCTGGATCCCTCCCTTTAGTAAATTGAGGGCACCATTATGTTCAAAACCGTCGATACCCCAGTACGAAAGGGGGAGCCCAGAGTCTTTGAAATCATCGTAGGAGAAAATACCTTGATGCTCAAGGTTGTGAATGGTTAATACGGAAGCGACCTTTCTTTTTAACCTTTTTTTCTTTTGATTAAGAAAGGCACAGGTTGGTGCGGCCATCCAATCATGTGCGTGGAAAATATCTGGCTGCCAATTGATCGATTTCTCTAGTTCAATCGCAGCTTTTGACAGAGCAAAAGCCCGCAGGGCATTGTCTTGGAAATTTCCACTCTCATTAGAGTAGATACCGTTTCGGTCAAAGAGTGAATCGTTGCCTAAAAAGTAGACGAGGATATCGCTGTCTCCCAGTCTTGTTGAGCTTACAGAGAAAGAGTATGTTTTTTTACCTAACCGAATTGAAATCGGTTTCGGGTAAAGTGCTCGTGTGAGTCTCATGCAGGATTGGTGAAGGGGGCAGACGATGCGAACATCCAGACCCTCCTTTTTAAGTGCATGCGGAAGACTTCCAACTACATCACCGAGCCCTCCTGTTCTTACGAGAGGAGACACCTCGGGGCTTACGAAGAGAATTTTCATTTGTGACATTTCATTCTAATCATTCGTTTCTTGGCAGAATCAAATAATATGGCAATCGCTTTCGGGGTAGGGAATAAAATGATTCCCGACTTGCGGTCTTGAGGTATTACCCATTTAAATCGGTTGTTTATGATATTTAATCCTGAAACAATAAGCCCCATTTGTATGATTCATAATTCATTATTGGAGATTACTTCATTACATTAGATGGCTAAAAGTACCTTAGAATTTGAGTCTGAAAGGGGTTTTCACAAGCTTTACAACGAAGATCCAAAAAATCTTCAGCAAATGGAGAAAGCTTTGGATTGCAAGGTTGTAGCAAGAGGGGGCACTCTCACCTTAGAAGGAAACCCTGAAAGTGTTGAGCGCGGCGAGCTATTTTTCCACTTGTTGGAATCTGCACGAAAGCAAGGAGTGACCACGAGCACATCTGACTTCTTACGGTTTCTCTCAAAGGTTGTTGAGGGAAAGGCAAATGAGATTAAAGAACTACTCGATAAGCCCCTCGTTCTTACCATCCGTAAGAAATCGGTAGTTCCAAGAAATTTGGGCCAGCGCAGGTTTTTGGATCTTATTCTCAAAAATGATTTAGTATTTGGAATCGGGCCCGCCGGCACAGGAAAAACTTACTTAGCAGTAATTGCTGCCTTGCATGCATTACTTGAAGGTAAGGTACAGCGTATTGTTCTAGCTCGACCTGCAGTTGAAGCAGGTGAAGCACTAGGTTTTTTACCCGGTGATTTAGAAGAAAAATTATTACCGTATTTACGCCCTCTTTACGATGCAATGGATGAAGTTTTGGGCCCTGTTGACGCCCGCAAACTTGTTGAAACCGGAGTTGTGGAGATTGCACCTTTAGCCTACATGAGAGGTCGCACACTGAGTAAGTGTTTCGCCATTTTAGATGAAGCCCAAAATACAACCAGTTCTCAAATGATGATGTTTCTTACCCGCTTAGGGGAGGGGAGCAAAATGGTCGTTACGGGAGACGTGACTCAGGTTGATTTACCTCACAATCAACTCTCTGGGCTCGTTGAAGCAAAAAAGAAATTATCCCCCGTTCAAGGGATCAATTTCCATGAGTTCGATCACGATGATGTTGTAAGGCACCCCTTGGTCAGTAAGATTATCTCAGCCTACGAAAGCCCGCCCTCTAAGCCTTGACCCACCCCTTGCAAGCATGAGATAATATACTGATATGTCCACAGAGGATAAAAAGGGTTCCCGAAGAAAGAATGGTCGTGCACGAGCACGTCGCCGGAAGGAATTGGAAGATGATCAAGAAGTACACCTCCATGGCTTTGGTAAGTTTTGGGAGAAGGGAGGTAAACAATTCGCTCTTTCCACCATTTTTGGCTTCGCGATTATATTTATATGCTTTGTTGGCCAAGACCCGCCGGGATTGAGAACCCTGGGTGAGGTTGCACCCGAGAATATTTACTCTGGGCGGACTTTTAAATATTTAAGTGAGGTAAGGAGGCAGGAAGCGGAAGAGTGGATCCGAAGCAGTACACCACGAGAATTTTCTCGAGACTTTGCTGGTGAGGAAGGTTTTAACAAAGCCTTAATTCGCCTAGAAGAGGGCTTGAAGGCTATGGGTTCCATGAGTAAAGAAGCGAGGGAGGTAGCCAAAATTTCTTTGATTGAGGAGTTGGAGACTAATTTCTTATTCAAGCTTAGTGTTGATGAGTTAAGTGCACTTTCGCATTGGAGGCATTTCCCCAATCCACGGAATTTCTTTTCTACTATCAGACCATTATTGGGAAAACTTCACCTTGTGGGTGTTGTTAAGTTTCCATCCAATGATCAAAAGTTTATTTCAGAATCTAATGCTACCAGTTTAATCGACGCAAAAATGATAGAATTAGCCGATCAGTCTTTGGTTATTGGCCCAAAATCTACTGGTTATTTGAAATACCTTTTGCCACAAGAGTTGGAAGCAGATTTTCCAGCGTTTGCTTTGTATCTTAGCAACATGTACGAGCGGATAGAAAATGAAGCCCCTTTTCCGGATCGTGGCCTTTTGTTATTCGATGTCATTGAAAGTAGTGATGAAAATGCATCTTTTTCTGCCCAGCAGTATCGCAATAATTTTGCCTCCATTCTATCCGGTATCACTCAACGAGGGCTGTTTTTGCGCTCGATCGACCGAGAAGCAACTACCAATGCCCAGAACCGAGCGATTGCTGCAATGGATCCACCGATTGTATCAGTGGAAGAAGGTGATTTGATTCTAAAGATGGGTTCCAAAGTTGAGAAAGAAGACCTTGAGAAGTATTCCAAGTTTTTGTCAATTACCACCAAGGACAGAAACCTTTTGCCAAAAAGGATATTTGTTACATTTGGTACTTTTCTTTTTGCGATTGTCTACATCAGTTTAGTACTTCCATCCTTTTGGCGAGATGCTTCACGATCAGGAATTGTGGCCCTGGTTATCCTTCTTAATCTGGGGATTTCCCGTTTTATTTTAGAATTAGGAGGGACTGACTTATTTGGGGGTAATACATTCTTCATGGGGCTTCTGCCTTTTCTCATGCCGGTCGCTCTAGCTTCTATGGTTGTAATGATCACGGTTGGTCCCCGCATGGCTGCCTTGACCGCCATCATGACCAGTGTCTTCCATGCGACGATGCAAAATGCAGGAATTGATGCTTTATCCATTTCACTTAGCTCCTCCCTCGTGGGGGTGTATTTTTGCCGGGATGCTCGGTTGCGGGGAAGTATCTTAAAAGCGGGTGCAATGGCAGGAGTTACAGGGGCTATACTTGCCATTGGTATTGGGGTTGCCTTGGAAAGTGGTGCGGTTGCTTGCGCCAACCATGCAGTCGCCTCTCTCATAGTGGGTGTGCTCACCGGGGCACTTGTCTTGGGAGTCCTACCTCTGATTGAAAACGCTTTTAATGTAGCAACAGATGCGACCCTCTTTGAGCTGACAGACTTTAACCATCCCCTGCTTCGCCGCATGCAGGTTGAGGCACCAGGCACCTACCACCATAGTTTAATGGTGGCAAATTTGGCTGAAAATGCAGCATTGAGTGTCGGAGCTAATCCGACTATGTGTCGGGCCTGTGCTTTGTTTCATGATATTGGTAAAATGGCCCAGCCTCATTATTTTACCGAAAATCAAGGCGAATTTGGTAACCCCCACAATCGTCAAAACCCTTCCATGAGTGCTTTAATTATAAAGAGTCACATCAAGGAAGGTATTGAGATCGGACGGGATCATCGATTGCCGCAAGTGATTCGTCATGTTATCCGCCAGCACCATGGTACGACATTAGTGAAATACTTTTATCACCAAGCTAAACAACGTTTTAAGCAGGATACTTTAAGTTACGGTGAACAAGATTTAGTGGAGCCCGATGAGTCGACTTATCGCTATGATGGACCGAAACCTCGCTTCAAGGAGAGCGCGATTATTTTCTTTGCAGATTCTGTAGAGGCAGCGGCCCGAAGTTTACCAAAGGTTACCCATCACAGTGTGGAAGAATTACTTGAAAACATTTTCCAAGACCGTCTTGAAGATGGCCAACTCGATGAGTGTCCTCTGACCCTGGAAGAAGTCGCTAAAATTAAATACAGTTTCACGAAGACTACTTTGAATATGCTCCATTCACGTATTGAATACCCTGACGATGAAAATGAGAAAGCTCACTCCTCCCGGCGGGATAAAAATCCAAAAGTGAAGCAAAAGCCGCTTTAAGTGCCATGGCCACACACCCTCAGCCAAAGATTGAAAGCTCAAACCTTTATCCTACTCTGTCGTTTACTGAGTCTTCTCTGGCCATTTTCTTCTCTCATGTTTTTTCTCTGCACCAGCACGAAATTAAAGGTAACTTGTCTTTGGCATTCCTTGCCCAAAAAGAACACTCTGAGATCCATGGTCGATTTTTGCAGGATTACCGTCCCACAGATGTCATAACCTTTCCAGCTGATGAAAAAGAGGAGAGTGCAGGAGAGATACTAATTTCCGTCGATCAAGCGATTTTAGAATCTTGTGAGCGGGCTATACCGCTTGCCGAGGAGCTTTCACTTTATCTCATCCATGGATGGCTTCACCTTATTGGCTTTGATGATATTGATGAATCGGACCGTAAAATTATGCGTAGGGAAGAAAATTCTGCCATGGAGTATGTTAGAGAATTAGGGGCTTGGCCCGATTTTCTGCTCGCTAGAACATAACAACAAGAGTAGCGAAAGAGGGTGGCTAACGAGAAAAAAATAAAATTGGCTAGAAAGTTTAGAAACGCCTTCCTTACCGGCCTTCTTATCTTTCTTCCGCTTGGTACGACTATTTTTGTGCTTAACTTCCTGTTGGACCTTTTTAAGGACCCGGTAACGAGGTTGTCCTTTGAACTCGGTCTTTCAGAAGAGAGCTTTTTTTTCGGAATGGAGACACTCCTAGCAGCCTTAGGATTATTGCTCGGTGTTTTTGGCCTCACCCTTCTAGGGTTCTTATCCAATTATGTATTGGGCAGATTTTTTATATCCACTACTGAACGGTTCCTGGATAAGGTTCCTTTTCTGAGTACTGTATACCGTTCGGTTAAGCAAATTGTTGAAACCTTTGGAAGGGAGAACCGTGCGGTCTTCAAAGCGGTTGTTCTTATTGAGTATCCTCGTAAAGATTGCTGGGTACTTGGTTTTCTTACTGGAGACTCATCATCAGATACCGAAGATATCGCAGGTAAAAAGCTCAGCAATGTTTTTGTACCCACCACACCTAACCCAACCAGTGGTTTCTTGCTTCTTTTACCCCGTGAAGATGTACATCATCTTGATATGTCTGTCGGTGATGGAATGAAAATGCTCATTTCCGGTGGTGCGGTTGTACCTCCGCCCAAAAAGAAACAGGATTCAGCAGGGTAAGTAAAGTCTTGTGAAGCGAACTGAGTCCAATATTTGGTTTCGCTACACCTGTCCGGGTTCATGAATTCTTTTACCCAACTCGAGGGTGTTGTCCTTCAAGTTACTTCTACGGGGGATAATCATTCCCGCCTTGCCCTCTTCACCGCGGAGCATGCCCTGCAATCCGTGATAATCCGAAAAAGCCGGAAACCTGGGCTCAGTGCCCATCCAGATCTGTTTGATGATTTGGAGTGTACTCTTAAACCTCCTTCTTCTGGTTCTGGGCTTCCATTTGTCCGAGAGTGGAATGTGCCGAGCAAAAGATTTTTTTTGGCTCAGGACCACCGTGTTTTTTCAACTGCCGCAGACATTGCTCGTCTTTTTTTGGACAATGGAAATCATCTGCTTGAACCTGAACCTCATTACCAATTACTCATCAAATCTTTGCATGCTTTGCAACCTGGTAAATCTTGCTTGGTACACATCAAAACTCTCTTTGTCTTTGCCCGAACAGAAGGATTGCCGGTCAAGCAGGCATGGTTACCAGAATTAAGCCGTGAGACGAGAAGGCACGCCCAATACATTCTATCCACCAAAATGGCCGATTTTACTCAGGTACCAGATGGAGTTGATATCATTTTGAAATCTTTACAGGATTGGCTCAATGCCGAAACCGAACTGAAATGTTAATCCAAAATTTGATTAAAATGGTCTCAACCCTTGCAAAATTTCTTTTCCTCTTCTAGTCACAGAGGGGTTTTATATCGCAATGGGAGTATTTAAAAAATATTGGACTTACAAGACCAAGGGTAAAGGTACCTATGAGGTTACCGATGGTGTGTCCGATGCAGTGAGGGAATCTGGCTTTCAGGATGGCGTTGTATCGATTTTTGTTCAGCACACATCCTGTAGTTTTATCCTCATGGAAAATGCAGACCCAACCGCCCGGGTTGACCTCGAGCGTTTTATGGATGATCTTGTCCCTGATGATTATCCTTATTTTGTGCACACATTGGAAGGACCGGACGACATGCCTTCGCACATAAAAATGGCCCTCACCCGAAGCAGTGAAAATATTCCGTTTGCAGGGGGGAAGTTGGAACTGGGGACCTGGCAAGGACTTTTTCTTTGGGAACACCGGGTTGCGCCTCATCACCGAAAAATGGTCATTACAATCTTGGGCGAATGAAAACCTTGCCATCATCCATTCTTTTTCTCTCAGCCTTCTTGTTTTTTACATTTTCTACAGGCTGTTCAAATTTTGATCAAGTCGCTGAAGAAGAAAACAGTTCCGCCTTTAAGCGCGGTCGTTCTTACTTAAAAGTGGGGAAAAATGAAGAAGCTCTGGATGAATTTCTTTCTATTACCCGCCGTATGGTCAATTGTCCAAAGTCACACTTGGAGGTAGGCCGACTGTATTTGACCTTAAACGCACGCAAAGATCCGGTTGCCGCTGTCTACCATTTTCGCAGATACCTTTTTCTTGAACCCTCGTCGCGAGAGGCACCCAAGGTGAAGCAATTGATTGTGACCGCAGAAAGAGAAATTATTCGAAACCTGCCGGGTAAGCCCTATGCAGGTTACTTGAATGGATTGGTGCTCCAGGAAGAGAATCTGAAGTTGCACCGTGAGGTTGCAGATTTGAAGGCTCGTCTCGGTATGCCTTTATCGGAATCACTCAAGCCTAAAATTGCTGGAGCCAGTCCTATGGCTTCTGCCATTGCAACTCCCTCACCCAAGTCAGTTGCGCCCCAGGCCAAGCCTCCAGTGCAGTCCAAGTCATATGTAGTGCAAAAAGGGGACAGCCTCTATTTAATTAGTCGAAAGTTTTATGGGGATTCTTCGCACATCGATCGCATTTACCAAGCCAATCGTGGGGTGATGAAAAGTAAAAATAGTTTGCAAGTTGGGCAAACCCTGAGAATCCCTCCGTCTTCCGGAAATTAACTTAATCTGTTCGTGTCTTATGTCGTACTTTGACAACAACGCGACCACGCCCATTCATCCCCTGGCATTGGATGTCCTGACCCAGTCGTACGAGGATGACTGGAGCAATCCATCATCTCCATACCGCCAATCAAGTCGTACCAAAGCCAAGTTAAATAAAGCCCGTTTCGAATGGGCCCAATTATTTGGAAGTAAGGAAGGTGATGTAATTTTCACCTCAGGGGCTACGGAAGCCAACAATATGGTAATCGCAAGTGCCGCCCGAAATCACTCGGATCAGGCACGGATATTAATCTCAGGTATTGAGCACCCCAGTATAAGCATCCCCGCCAAACATTGCTTTCAGGATCGTGTGGATGTACTCGCTATGGAACCCCGAGGACTTGTTTGCCTTGCCTCCTTGCAAGAGAAATTTGAGCGAGGTCTTCTTCCTGTCCTTGTTTGTGTCATGGCCGCCAATAATGAAACCGGTGTGGTTCAACCTTGGTGCGAAGTAGCTCGTATTTGTGAGCAGTACCAAGTCCCTTTTCATTGTGATGCTACGCAATGGGTTGGTAAAATGCCAATCTTTGCCCTTCACCAAGCTTTTTCTTTTACCGCAAGTGCTCATAAGTTTGGGGGGCCTAAAGGAGTGGGCTGGCTTGTCGATAAAGGAGAAAGCTCTTGGCAAGTGGGAGGAAACCAGGAGGGTGGAAAACGAGCCGGCACAGAAAATTTCCCTGCCATTGCTTCGATGATCAAAGCTTGGCATGAGTGTGATACACTTCTTCAGGAAGTGAAGGCAGAGGACCGCGCACCTTGGCGAAATAATATGGAGGAAAAAGTGTGTTCTCATGTTCCTGGTACTCAGGTCATCGGGCAGGGTATGCAAAGACTTTGGAATACTTCTCTATTGCTTATGCCCAAGTTCGATAACCTCAGGTGGATCGCCAAGTTGGACGCTTTGGGCTTTGAAGTGTCCACGGGCTCAGCATGCTCGACAGGATCAGATGAACCATCCTCCACCGCCCAAGCTTTTTCGCTAGCTCCCCAGGAGTTCAAGCGCTTGGTAAGGATAAGTTCCTATTTGTCACACACCCAGGCAGACTGGAACAACTTGGGCGATGCTTTGATTCAAGCTTATCATCAATTGTTGGAAGACGCTAAGGATTCCAATGTTATTTCGATTTAAAGTAAATTTGTGCGCTTACTCGGTATTAATTTAAGTGGATTTCGGAATATTCAATCGGCGAACCTTAGCTTTGAAGGGGACCGCATTTTTTTGCTCGGCCCAAATGGTCAAGGGAAGACAAACTTATTGGAGGCCATTGGCCTATCGGGCAATCTCCGGTCTTTTCGTAAATCAGGTTTGGATGGGTTGGTGGAGGAAGGTAAAAAAGAAGCCCAATTATTTTTTCGTTTCTCGGATGAAACAGGGAATGAAGAAGAAATCCTTCTCCGTTTTGGAAATAAAGGCCAAAAAAACTTAGAGCTAAACGGGGAAAAAATTATTAAGCTTAGGGATTATCTTGGCCTTTTTCCTTCAGTTACTTTGTCATCCCGGGATTTTCGCCTGGTCAGGGAGGGCCCATCGGATCGAAGAAAGTGGTTGGATATGCTTCTGTCCGCGGCCTCTTGTGAGTACTTGGATTGTTTACAATCTTTTCACCGGGCACTCCGGGAACGAAATGCTCTTTTAAAGCGGGGTGGGGGAGATGCAGAGTTTGTCGCCTTCGAGCAAGTGCTTTCGCAATCCGCGATCACCTTGCAGCGCTTGCGGGCCACTGCTTTTCCTATTCTCGCCAAGGAATTATCCCAGAGCTATGCCTCCCTATCAAATGCTCAGGAAGAAGCCAGCCTTTCCTATATTCCTAATCTTTCCGACCTGACAGTGGAAGAACTTGTCACACAATACACCTTAGACCGAGAGCGGGATAAAATGCTTGGGTCCACTAGGCATGGGCCGCACAAGGACGATTTTAAATTTTTACTGGACCAGCGAGATGCCCGTACTTATGCATCCGAAGGTCAGCAACGTGGGCTGGTTCTGGCCCTTCGGATGGCGGAGTTTGCTTATTTACAAAACGCTAGACAACGAACACCCCTGTTGTTGGCGGATGATGTCCTCGGTGAATTGGACACTGCTCGCAAAGCCAATTTTAAAAAACTCTTACCCCTACAAGCTCAAGTTTTTGCAACAGGCACAGCTTATCCATCGGAAGATGAGCACCTGATTTGGGAAACTTTTTCTGTTATGGAAGGCACATTTTCCAAGTCAGATGCAAAATGAAAGACTTCAGTTTATATGGATGAGTTAACCACGACCCATTGGGCACTGCTTGCGTTGGGCTCCTTTATTATGGGGATGAGTAAGGGCGGGTTACCAGGTGCGGGGAATTTAACCGTCGCCATCTTTGTTCTCGTTATGGAAGACGCCCTTGGCCCGATTGGAGTGCCATTATCCGTAGGCCTGCTACTCCCCGTTCTTATTTCGGCTGATTTTACTGCGACGATTGTATACCGAAGGCATGCGGATTGGGGCTATATTCTTCGCTTACTCCCCTGCTTTTTGATTGGCACTTTACTCGGGTGGTGGGTCTTTGATTTTTTCCAGGGAGGACAGGAAAGAGTGGGTCTTCTCAAAATATTGATCGGGGTCATTTTACTTAGCATGACCGTGTTACATTTTGGGATAAAATACCGAAAAGCCCAAAAATCAAAAGGGTCCACTCCCGAGAGATCTTCTACTGCTCGCCCCAAGGGCTCGATTGGTCTGGGGGTGCTTTTTGGCTTGGTGGGAGGGGTGGCTACGATGCTGGCCAATGCAGCCGGTCCCATTGCTCAATTATATTTATTGGTCATGCGCTTGCCAAAATATGCCTTTATTGGAACTTCGGCCTGGCTATTTTTAATTGTGAATATTTGTAAAGTTCCCCTGATGGTGGATTTACAAATTATTACATTGGAGTCGTCAAAAGTGAGTGCGTGGATGTTTATACCTGCCATGATCGGTGCCGCGACCGCACCTTATGTGGTCAAGCATCTGAATCAAAAGCTATTTGAAAATTTACTTTGGTTTTTTATCGTCCTCGCAGGACTGCGTATGTTGGTATAGAAATCCAGTCTTTATATGAACGGAAAATCTCGAAAACTTTGGGCCCAGCACCTGTCTGGTAACAAAAAATCCAGTCAAACGGTGGATACCAAAGCCTTGCTTCGCAAAGTGCCATTTTCTGGTCGGATTCTTGGGGTTGATCCAAGTTTGCGGGGGACCGGTTTGGCCGTGCTTGAATGCAATGGATCCAGTCACAAGCTCCTTTATTCAGAAACCTTACAGTTTACCAGTAAGGTGTCATCCATCTCATGCCTCGGGAAAATCCATGAATCGGTGGCTCACCTGTCAGACCTGTGGAAACCACGTCATGTATCGTGCGAAGCTACGATCTATGTGCAGAATTTTAAAACGGCTCAAATTATGGGGGCCGCCCGTGGGGCGGCTCTTTCAGCAGCTGCCATCCGGGATATTCCTGTATTTGAATACGCCCCTTTGCGGGTTAAGCAAGCCGTGGTCGGATTTGGTCGGGCGAGCAAGGAGCAAATGTCTCAAACCCTGGCCCAAATGCTGGCACTCCCAGAAGCTTTGCCCTTCGATCAAGCCGATGCACTCGGTCTTGCCCTTTGTCATGCCCTTACCTGGGTGCCAGAGTGAGGGCATGGATTCTTATCTGCGAAAAAGGTCTGAGGGTAAGAACGGACGTATTTTATCGGAGCCACCGGCTAAGTTAATCTTGATCGTGATTCTGTCCATCACCGCATCCATCATAAAGCCAGAGTTTATACCCAGCTGGTTACGACTCACCGTGGTCTGACCGCTCAAGGTCATAATATCCCCATGCACTCCATCTACCTTTCGGCGCTGGTTACGAAAATAACGAATGGATAATGGAATGGTTAAATCCACCAACTTCTTCTTTATCTGCAAACGCCCAAATCCGGTTGCAAGCAGAACTTTCCCATTCCATCTCGGTTTTCTTAACCCGTGAAGGTTGAAACTAATTTTAGGAAAGGCACGGGAGTTAAGCCAATCCATTGAATGAGCATCCCCTGCAACTTTATGGTGACCAAAATGGAGAGAGCGTGCGTCCAGCTCGAATAAACCCTTGGTCTTGCCGGGATTTTCCGCCTTGAAACTTATACTTCCGTGGACTCTCGGGAAAGCCCCTCTTATTTTACCTCCAGCAAAACCAGTCTCCAGCCCAATTTCGACCTGGTTACTCTTACCCAGCGGAGCAAATTGGAATTCAAGGCCATGCAGAAAATTTATCGGCATCCATGCGCAAAAAATACCTACATAGAGGCTGGTGACACCGAACAGTTTCATTGATGAGTTTTTAATTTATTCACACCTTTATGTCGAGATGGCATTTCCAATAATCAGTGTGGAATAATAAACTTTGTTCTTTCATATCGATGCCTAAACGAGGACCAATATTCTACAGATAAAAAACTATGATTCTGTAGAGCCCGTCCTTGGACTTCTGATTAAGTTGGTTCCTTTTAAAACCTGAATTTTAGTTTGGCGAAAACGGAGTTTAGATGTCCTTTTTCTAACGCACCGCTTCTCTTATATTTGTCTCCGTTAATTAACTTGACCATACCCTAAGTATTTTGTCCAATATTATCACATCATCATGAAACCCTTTATTGTACCTTTTCTTTTAACTGTCATTATCGTATGTGTTTCTGCATCTGCAAGTGCTGAGATTGAACACAGTGGTTTTCTAGGCGGTCCCTTTCATGGAGTATCCCGCGATATGTCTGGGTCGATTGTAAACCGGGTTGGACCGTTGGCTGATTTGGCTGAGACGGTTTCTCTTACCGCAGGTTCCAGTCGTTCCAAAATTACGGACGGGGAAAGTTCTCAACTCCAGGCCGCCCTTCGCTTGGATGATGGAACCATCACCAAACTCCTTCCCCAGGATGTACAATGGTCATCGGAGAGTGCCAGTCTTTTGATTGCGGATGGCTTTGCCACCGCGGACCAAGTCTCAGAAAATGCCCGGGTTGCTGTGCTTGCCACTGCAGATGGGTTTTCGGCTACCCTTTTTATACGCCTCGTGCCTGGCCAGTCCCCCGAAGATGCCGTGGTGGCTGGAGACTTACCTTTGTCCTTAGCCAGTGCAGTTAATTCGAGTATGCCCGGCTGGAAAAACTCCAACTGGTTTGGTTCATTTTATACTGTGGGTAATAATTGGATACACCATGCCCAGCACGGATGGCTTTATGCCGCCGGCGGAGATGCCACCAGTGCTTGGCTTTGGAGCCCGAAGCAGGAGTGGCTTTGGACGGGTCCGGGTATCTACCCACATCTTTTTCGAAGTTCCGATGCAACATGGATATATTTTATGGCCCCAGCCTTACCGCGCAAAATTTACTACAATCACACCACCGAAGGCTTCGAGGAAGAAAAGTAATCCATTCCCTTTCTTTGGGTCCTGATAATACTTACCCATTATGATTCGCCCAATTTTTGCAAACCTCCTGTTATTACTTATGGGAGGTTTTCTTTTTTCCGCCTCCCTCCCTTACACTGGTAAACTTTCCCAGCGTGGGGTGAATTACAGTGGTTCTGCCCGCTTTGCCTTCCAGGTTATAGATGTCAACCAAACCATTCACTGGCAACATGACGATGAGAGTAATTCCACCATTCCTGTATCTGTAGCTAACGGTCGTTATTCGGTAAACCTTGGAGGGCAGGGGATGAACCCCTTGTCCGGCGATCTGTTTCTAAAGAAAAGAAATTTGTTTTTGCGAATAAAAGTTAACCTCAAGGACGGAAATGGCTTGCAGTTGCTCATCCCCGATCAACCCATCACCAGTGTGCCTCATGCCCTCACCGCTGACCTTGCCACCTATGCCCAAAAGGCAGCCCTTGCAGAGGTCGTAAGCGATGGGGCGATTACCCTAAAAATGCTGGATGAACGCATTCATAAGAAATTAGATGCCAATGTAAGCATCCCCACCGGGTTTATCACTCCTCGCATGCTCTCGGATAAAGTACTGCGTGACCTCAACCGCACCGTCACCTATGCCGATCTCTCCGAGCCCCTTCGCAATACGCTGGGACGTAAAATTTCCAAATCCATGCTGGAGCCGGATGTTTTGTCCGATCTTAACCGTACGGTGACCTCTTCCCACATTGCTCAAAATACCATAACCACATCCGACTTAAATGAGCAGATCCTCAAATACTTAAAGCCAGAGATTACGCTGGCACCGCAGGCACCAGGTCTCATTTTTAACGGACAGACTATCACCTTACATTCCCGGGCGGAAGGGAAGTATTTGACTTTCCAATGGTATAAAGATGAGCAACCGA
>ERZ1046876.671-NODE-671-length-25198-cov-7.196834_pt1 | contig 25198 bp, 22 predicted proteins | sample MGYA00383094_ERZ1046876 | MGnify/ENA primary metagenome ERZ1046876 (study PRJEB29581, sample SAMEA5548364) | metagenome | biome: marine; feature: coastal; material: water | depth 50 m | study: Short-term variability in the microbial, nano- and picoplankton...
CTGCAAAAAATATATTTTTTGGATCAGATGCCAGAGCAAAAATGCTTAATGGTGTTAACAAATTAGCAGATGCTGTTAAGGTAACTCTTGGGCCAAAAGGTCGTAACGTTGTTATTGACAAATCATTTGGTGCACCAAGAATAACTAAAGATGGTGTTAGTGTTGCTAAAGAAATAGAGCTTAAAGATAAGTTTGAAAACATGGGCGCTCAGATGGTGCGTGATGTTGCAAATAAAACCAATGATCTTGCTGGTGATGGAACAACAACTGCTACAGTGTTAACTCAAGCAATTGCTACAGAAGGATTTAAAGCAGTAGCCGCTGGAATGAACCCAATGGATCTTAAACGAGGAGTCGACTTGGCTGTTGATTCTATTGTATCTGAACTGCAAAAAAAATCTAAAGTCATTAAAACTGATAAAGAAGTTTCTCAGGTAGGAACGATCGCATCAAACGGCGATGCTGAAGTTGGTAAAATGATTTCTAGCGCTATGCAAAAAGTTGGTAAGGAAGGTGTAATAACTGTTGAAGAAGCGAAAAGTCTCGACACTGAACTTGATGTAGTTGAAGGAATGATGTTTGATCGTGGTTATTTATCACCTTACTTTGTTACTAATGCTGAAAAAATGATAACAGAGCTTGGAGATTGTTTAGTTCTTTTACACGAAAAGAAATTATCAAGCCTTCAACCAATGTTACCACTTTTAGAGTCAATTGTTCAATCAACGAAGCCTTTATTAATCATTGCTGAGGATATTGAGGGTGAAGCACTAGCTACTCTTGTTGTTAATAAATTAAGAGGTGGTTTGAAAATAGCAGCTGTAAAAGCTCCAGGTTTTGGAGATAGACGTAAAGCAATGTTAGAAGATATTGCAATTCTAACTGGAGGCCAAGTGATTAGTGAAGATCTTGGTATCAAGTTAGAAAACGTTACTATAGATATGCTTGGTGTAGCTAAAAGATTAGTTGTAGATAAAGAAAATACAACTATTGTTCAAGGAGCAGGAAAAAAGAAAGACATCGAAGGTAGATGTAATCAAATTAGAGCTCAGATTGAAGAAACTACATCTGATTATGATAGAGAAAAACTTCAAGAAAGATTAGCTAAATTAGCTGGTGGTGTTGCTGTAATCCGTGTGGGTGGTGCAACTGAAGTTGAGGTTAAGGAAAAGAAAGACAGAGTTGAAGACGCAATGCACGCAACTAGAGCAGCTGTTGAAGAAGGCATTGTTCCAGGTGGTGGAGCTGCTTTAGCTTATGCTACTAATGCACTTAAATCTGTTAAAACTGCTAACGATGACCAAAAAATTGGTGTTGATATTGTTAGAAGAGCTCTTTTTCACCCAATGAGACAGATAGCTGAAAATGCTGGTGTAGACGGAGCTGTTGTTGCTGGTAAAATCAGAGAAAGTAAAGATAGCAATATTGGTTATGATGCACAAGCTGACAAGTATATTAATATGATTTCAGCTGGAATTATTGATCCAACTAAAGTTGTGAGAACAGCTTTACAAGATGCTGCTTCGGTTGCTGGATTGTTAATTACTACTGAAGCTATGATTGCTGATGCTCCTGAAGATAAAGCTGCACCTGCTATGCCTGATATGGGCGGCGGCATGGGCGGCATGGGCGGCATGGGCGGTATGGGCGGTATGATGTAATCATCATAAAAATTATTTTAAAAAAGCCTCCATTTGGAGGCTTTTTTTTTATAATACAGTATTTATTTCTCTTAAAATTTTAGAACTATCAGGCTTTGTCATTGAAGACCACGATGAATTTAGATTGCCATTCCTATCAAACAGATACTTATAAAAGTTCCATTTAGGAGTTTTTCCATACTCAACATTTAACCAATTAAAAATATCATGCGCATCTTCACCTTTTACACTTAAGGGAGAAGAAGTTACAAATCCTACATCATAATTTACCAAACAAATTTTTTTAATATCTTCAGGTGATGCATATTCTTGATTAAAGGAGTCACTTGTAATTGCTAAAATAGTTAAGTCGGTATCTTTAAAACTGATGAAAAGGTTTTGAAGGTTTTCATATTGCGGTGTAAATCCACATCTTGATGCAGTATTAACCATAAATATAGGCTTGCCTTTAAACTTTTCTAAATTAACTAAATTGCCATCAATATCTTCAAAAGAAAAATCATATATTGTCATATTTTTCGCATATCCTGTGTTCCAATAGAAAAACATTAATAAAAAAGTAATTATTCTAATGAATTTCATGTTATTAATAATCATAATTAATAAGTAAGTTAAAAATGGAAGCTATCAATAGTTTTAAAGATCTTTTTTTTGAAGTATGGAATGATGGTGTTTTTGGCCTAAATGCTTCTGAAATTATCATTGGTATTATCATTTTTTTAGTATTTTATGTTTTAAGAAGACTATTCGCCAGATTTATAATTAGTAGATTAAATAAACTAGTAAATAAAACTTCTAATAAATTAGATAATACAGTTGTTAGTGTAATTGAAGGTCCATTAAAGTTTCTTCCAGTCGTATTAGGTTTTTTTATAGCAACCTCTTATATTAATCTTTCAATTGAAGTTCAAGAATTTGTAGATTTATTCAACCGAACCTTAATTACCATTTTTATTTTTTGGTTATTACACCAACTCGTTATTCCTTTTTCTTTCTTTATAAAAAATTTTGAAGATAAGATTTCTAAACCTCTTGTTAATTGGACTTTAAAGGGTTTAGAGATAATAATTATAGTATTGGGTCTAGTTGCAGTATTGGAATTATGGGGAATTAAGGTTGGACCTGTTATTGCTGGTTTAGGATTATTTGGTGTTGCTGTAGCACTTGGTGCGCAAGACTTATTTAAAAATCTTATTAGTGGAATCATGATACTTATGGAAAAAAGATTCACAATAGGTGATGTGATCTCAGTCTCAGGAGAAGTGGAAGGTGTTGTTGAGCAAATAGGTTTTCGTTCAACATTAGTTCGAAGATTTGATTCAACTCCAGTTATGATACCTAACTATAAATTTGCCGAACAATCAGTTACTAATTATACTCGTAGACATCATAGAAGAATTCGTTGGCTTATAGGTCTTGAATATAAAACCAGCATTGAACAATTAAAAAAAATTAGAGATGAAATAAATAAATTAATAAAAGAAAATAATGATTTTGCAAAAAATGAAAATAGTGGATTCTTTGTAAGAATTGATAGTTTTTCAGATAGCTCTATAGACATGTTAGTTCAAGCCTTCACAGTTACAAATGATTGGTCTGAATTTTTAAAAGTAAAAGAGCAATTAGCGGTTTCAATTATAGAAATAGTTGAGGGGAATGATGCATCATTCGCTTTTCCAAGTCAGTCTTTATATGTTGAGTCTTTTCCAAAAGATAGTTCTGAAATTTTTAATCCCAAAATATCAAAATGAATTCATCAATAGAAAATAATAGAATTATTACAGGCTCTCTTTTTATTATAGCAAGTATTGCTGTAGCTTTTATTCTCAATTTTGCTCAGCCTTTTTTAGTACCGTTAGTGATTGCACTTTTAATTCGGATTTTAGTTGATCCAATTATTGATTATCAAATAAATTTTTTAAATGTTCATAGAGTAGTCGCTGTATTTGTTAGTCTATGTTTGATAGTGTTTTTATTTATAATAATTGTTCCATTTATAGGTTCTTCAGTTGTTACTTTTCTTCAATCAGCTGATGACTATAATAATAAAGTATTAATTTTAGTTGATATTGGTATTTCAAAATTAAGAGAATTTAATATTGAGATTGATAGAGACACTATTAGAAATTCGCTAAATACATTACCTCTTCTCGATTGGGCTTCCGCTATTTTGAGTAACAGCGCTAACTTCATTTCAAAATTTGTTTTAGTAGTAATCATGACTCTTTTTTTATTACTAGGAAAAAAATCCCAACATACCTCTCCAGAATGGAACGATATTATTAATCATGTAAAAAAATATATTTTTACGAAATTTATTACTTCTGCAATTACGGGTGTGATAGCTGGTCTAATATATTGGTTTTTAGGTTTAGAATTAGCATTTATATTTGGCTCACTAACTTTTTTATTAAATTTTATTCCTGTGGTTGGCTCCATAATAGCTGTGCTGCTACCTATCCCTATTGCTGTTTTACAATTCACTGATTTATCTACTGTGTTGTTAATAATATTTTTACCTGCTTTTTTTCATCTTATTATAGGCAATATTATAGAACCTAAAATATTTGGAGATGCTTTTGGGCTTCATCCCATTACAATAATTCTATCTTTAATTTTCTGGGGTATGATTTGGGGAATAATAGGCGTGCTCCTTGCAGCTCCCTTAACTGCAATCATTAGAGTTACTTTTGAGAGATTTGAATCAACTAGACAAATGGCAAGATTATTAGAGGGTAAAATTCATTTAAAATCTTAAACTATTTTAATATTTCTTTTGATATTTCATAACTAAAACCCGCTCTTGCCATTTTAGAAAGTTTTTTTTCATAGTCTTTATCATCATCTAATAATTTTTTTTTCTTAGCAAATTTTAATGCATTTTCTTTTTCAATGTTTTGACTATCATCATAATGTAGTGAGATTTGCTCATTTATTATTTCTTTACTGATACCTTTTTTTAAAAGATATTGCCTGATATAATTTTTTGATTTTGCCTGATATAAAAGAAATTTTATTTTTGATTCAGTGAATATTACATCATCAATAAGGTTTGAATTTTCTAATTTTTTAATAATCTTATTTATTTCATTATAAAGATCAAATCTTACTTTTTTTTCATCACTTAATCTTCTAATTTTTTTCTTTAGAATGTATTCTAAATTTTTTTTACTAGAGGAATATTTACTTAGATAATAAATAGCATATTTTAATAATTTTTCTTTATTATCCATTTTTTTACAACTATACTTTAAATTATAAAAATTAGTTCAAAAATATTTTACATGTTTTCATATAATTATCTGTGTGTATTTACGTTATTTAAAAAAGAGGTCTCTAGGTTTCTAAAAGTGGGTATTCAGACAGTAGTTGGTCCAGCAATTAGCTCTCTTTTATTTTTATCAGTTTTTTCCCTAGCTCTTGGTAGGTCTGTGAATCAAATTAATGGTGTTGATTTAGCAGAATTTATTGCCCCAGGATTAATTATGATGACGATGCTTCAAAACTCATTTGCTAATGCGGCATCAAGTATAGGACAGTCAAAATTTCAAGGAAATATTGTTGATATTTTGATGGCACCATTATCTAATTATGAACTTGCAACAGGTTACATAATGGGGGCTATGGCACGAGGGGTTATTTGTGGTGGAGTCACTTTTCTTGGAATAATTTTATTTATCCCATTAAATATATATTCATATACTGCATTGTTTTTTTACACTCTAACTGGTTGTTTAATGATGGGTAGTATGGGTACTATGGTTGGTATTTGGGCGGATAAATGGGATCAACAACAAGGTATCACAAATTTTATAGTACTTCCCCTTACATTTTTATCTGGAACTTTTTACTCAATATCAAGATTGCCTGAGTTTTGGCAAAATTTTGCTTTATTTAATCCTTTTTTTTACAATATTGATGGTTTTAGATTTGCTTTTATAGGTCAATCTGACAGTTCTTTAATGACGGGAGTAATTATTTTAATTTTTATTAATTTATGTTTATTCTTTTCATGTTATTTAATGTTTGAAAATGGATATAAATTAAAATCTTAAAATTTTTTAAAAAAATAATATGAAAAAAAATTCTACTAGTTACATAATGCCCACCTATGGTGATAGAGATCTAACATTTGAAAGAGGCAGAGGGTGTTATTTATTTACTCCTTCAGGAGAGAAATATTTAGATTTTGCAGGGGGTATAGCTGTAAATTCACTAGGGCATTGTCATCCAAAACTAGTAAGTGTTTTAAAAAAACAATCTGAAAAACTATGGCATACTTCAAATCTCTATAAAAATAAAAATCAGGAACTTTATGCAAAGGAGTTATGTGAAAATACATTTGCTAATAGAGTTTTTTTTACTAACTCTGGTGCAGAAGCTATTGAATGTGGGTTAAAAGTTATAAAAAGTTACTGGAATTTAAAAAATAAAAATAAAAAAAATATTATAACTTTTAAAGGAGCTTTTCATGGCAGAACATTTGCTGCATTATCTGCTCAAAAAAATAAAAAATATTCTGATGGTTTTACCCCCTTGTTATCTGGTTTTAAAAATATACCATTTAATGATGAAGAATCTCTAATTAAAAATATTAACAAAGAAACAGCTGCCATACTAATTGAGCCCATACAGGGTGAGGGAGGGATTAAACCTGCTCAACTTAAATTTTTAAAATTTGTAAGAAATATATGTGATAAAAATAACATCCTGCTTTTTTTAGATGAAGTTCAATCAGGATTTGGAAGATCTGGAAAATTATATTCATATGAATGGGCAAAAATTAAACCAGATATATTGGCAACTGCAAAAGGTATTGGCTCAGGTTTCCCCCTCGGTGCTTGCCTAGCAACTAAAGAAGCTAGTATTGGAATGACACAAGGTATACATGGCTCAACATATGGAGGAAATCCTCTTGGTATTTCAGTTGGAAGAGAAGTTTTAAAAATAATTTCTGATAAAAATTTTTTAAAAAAAGTAGATTTTATTTCTAGGTATTTGTGGAAAAATTTAAAAAAAATACAAAGTAGTTACAATAGTATTGTGGAGATAAGGGGAGCAGGATTGCTACTAGGTATAAAGATTAAACAAAATAATGTAATGGTTTCAAATATACTAAAAAAAAATAGATTGTTAACTGTTCCAGCGGGGGATAATGTAATTAGGTTGGCTCCTCCATTAATTATTAATAAAAAACATGCTGATGAAGCTTTGACTATTATAAATAAAACTTTTAAAAATTTAAAATGAAACACTTTTTAGATATTGCAGATTTTACTGTAAAACAGCTAAATTCAATAATTAAAACAGCAAAACAAATTAAAAAATCACCTAAACAATTTACTAATAGGTGTAAGGGTAAAACACTGGGAATGATTTTTGAAAAAGACTCTACAAGAACTAGAGTAAGTTTTAATGTTGGATTTCAAAAATTAGGAGGTCATGTAGTAGAATTGAAATCTAATGAAATTGGTTTTGGTAAAAGAGAAAGCTATGAAGATGTTCTTCAAACATTATCTCAATTTATAGATTGTTTGATGATTAGAAATGATGATCATAAAATTATAAGACGACTAAGCTCTTTGAATGCCTTACCTATAATTAATGGACTTTCAAATTATAGTCATCCTTGTCAAATTTTGTCAGATTTGTTTACTATTAATGAGAGCATTGGAGGTATAAAAAATAAACAAATTGCTTGGATTGGTGATTATAATAACGTTCTAAGATCTCTTATTCAGTTACAAAATTTATATCAATTTAAATTAAATATTGTTATGCCAAAAGAAATTTTAAAACAAAATAAATCTAAGATAATCAAATCAATCAATAAAAATTTAATGATTACTGATAAAATAAAAGATGGTGTTAAATGTGTTGATTGCGTAATGACTGATGCATGGGTTTCAATGGGTGAAAGTTCAAGTAAAAAAAAATATTTTAAAAACTACCAAGTTAACAGTGAAGTAATAAAAGTTGCAAATAAAGAAGCTATTTTCATGCATTGCTTGCCAGCTCATAGAGATGAAGAGGTCTCTTCTGAATTACTGGATAGTAAAAAGTCAGTAGTATGGAGACAAGCTCAGAACAGAATGTATGTTCAACAAGCTATTATTTTGGAATTGCTATGAATAAAATATTTAGTTTTTTATTGTTTGCATTCATTATCTCATGTCAACCAATTGAACAAATTGAAGAAGTAGTTTTTGATAATAGTCAATTATCTAAAATTAATATTTTATCTAAGGATATAGAAGTTAAAACTACTTTTGAAAAAAAAATAACTGATCCTTATATTGGCCATACTTTAAGAATTGAACCTTCTCAAAGAATAGCTAACTGGATTAATGATAATTTTAAAGCCATAGGTAATGAAAATAAATTAGAAGTTGTAATTTTGGATTCATCACTTCTTAAGACTGAATTTGAAAACAAAGATACTAAAAATTTTGATGAAAAAAAGAATTATAAATATGAATTATTTTATTTAATAGAATTTAATTTATATGATGACTCTAATAATTTAGTTGCTTCTACTTTAGTAGAAACAATAAGATCTACAACTTCTGGAGTCTATATTTCTATACAAAATACTGAGAAAGTTATTGATGATCTTGTTTATCTCAGTTTATTAGATTTATCTCTAGAGTCTAATAAATTACTAAAACAATATATGAGTGACTTTATTTTATAATTATTTTCTCCAAAAGTTTTTAGTAAATAAAATAAGTATAGTAAAAATCTCTAACCTTCCGATAATCATAGTTATTGCTAAAACCCATTTAGCTTTATCGTTAATATTTGAGTAATTTCCCAAAGGCCCTATAATTTCACCAATTCCTGGACCAACATTAGAAATAGCTGATGCAGAGGCTGATAGCGCCGATAGGAAATCTAACTCAAAAAAGCTTAAGGAGATTGCGGATAAAATAAATAATAAAATATAAATAAAGAAGAAGCTGATAATTGAAGTATATGTATTTTCTGTAACTGCTTTGCCATTAAATTTCATTAAGAAAACAGCATGGGGTTGAGTAAGTTTTTTTATTTGCAACTTTAATCCTCTAAATAAAATTTGAAATCTAAAAATTTTTATACCTCCGGTAGTTGATCCGGCACACCCTCCAATAAACATGATCATTAAAATTATAATTAAACCAAAACCTCCCCAGTTATTATAATTTGATGATGTGTATCCAGTGCCTGTTAATATTGAGGTAATATTGAATATTGATAATCTTAATGCCTGGTCAAATTCAATATTCATATAATTTGATAGCCATATTGAAGTCATAAATATTATTAAAATTAATAAGAGTAAGAAAAGTTTAATTTGATCATCTTTAAAAATCGATATTTTGTGACCATGAAAAAATTGAATAAAAATTACAAAAGGCAAACTTCCCATAACCATGAAAATAACAGAGCTAATTTCTAAAGAAAAAGAATCAAAATAAGCAAAGGAGAGGCTGTGATTTGAAAATCCCCCTGTTGAGATAGTAGTCATACAATGTATCAAGGAGTCAAAAGCACTCATTCCTAATAAATAATAAAAAAAGAAACAAATAATTGTTAATCCTACATAAAAACTGACTATCTGAAAAATAAATTTATTGATTTTAGGTAAAGTTTTTTCATATGGATCATCATGTTCCATGTGTAGTAATTGCATACCACCAATTTGCAAAGTAGGAAGTATTGCTACAGCAAGTACAATTATACCTATACCCCCAAACCACTGTAATAATGATCGCCAAACAAGAATTCCTTCAGATAAATTATCTAATTTATTAACAACTGTAGATCCTGTTGTTGTAATTCCACTAACGGACTCAAAAAAAGCATCTGTAAAGCTTAAAGAGGAACTTGCATAAATAAATGGTAAAGATCCAAATAAGGCAATTAGAAACCATGATAAAGTTGTAAGTAAGAATGCTTGACGCAAATTAATCTTCAATTTCTCTTTTTTAAAACCTTGATATAAAACAAATCCAATTAAAAATGTTAAGCAGCTAATATAAAAAAACTGTCTCCAATCTTGATTATTATTTATTAAATCAAAAAACATTGGAATTAACAAAGCTATAGATTCAATACATAAGAGTAAGCCAAGTATATTTAATATGGGGCGAAAATCTCGCATAAATTTATATTGTTTTAATTTAGATTATTTTTAATAAAGGGGCTATCAAGTGAAAATTGTGGAATTACTGCCTCGAATTTTTTGCCTTCTGTTGTTTCCATTTCATAATGACCGCCCATAAAACCAGAGGGAGTGGATAAAGGAGTTCCACTTGTGTACTCAAATCTTTCTCCAGGGTTCAGTATAGGTTGTTCACCAACAACACCTTCTCCTCTCACTTCTTGTTCTGATCCATTGGAGTCAATAATTTTCCAATACCTGTTCTTAAGTTGAACCTTATCATTGCTTTGATTATCAATTGTAACTTGATACGCCCATACAAAATGCTGATCTTCTGGTTCAGATTGATCATCTAAAAAGTAAGGGTTGACGGTAATGTTAATTTTTTTAGTTTTTTTTGAATACATAAACCTCTTTTTTATAGAGGTCCCAATATACCAAATTAATATAAAGCTAAAGTTAATTCAATATTTTAACTTCAGCCCTTCTGTTTGCTGGATGTTTAGTTTCATCTGGAGTACTAACTGCTGTTTCCTCTTCTCCTTTTCCTAAAATAGATACATTTTTTTCATTTATTCCTTCAATTAAAAGGATTTCTTTAACAACTTCTGCACGCTTAAGTGATAGGGTTAAATTATAAGATTTTGAACCTTTTGTATCTGTGTGTCCTAGAATTATATAACGACTAAGTTTATTTTTATTTTTATCTAAAAAATTTATTAATACATTTTTGCTTATTTCACTTAATTTAGAGTCATCAAAATCAAAATAAATAATTTGCATAATTTCTTTCTTTTCATTTTGTGTTACGATAGTAAGATTACTGCTTTCGCTTTCTTCTTCTTGAATGCTATCACTTTTATCATTTTCTTCTTGTGTGTTTTCTTTTAAGATTTTTTGACTTGAAATATTTTCATAAATTCTATGCATTGCAGAATGAAAATCATTTTTACATTTGTCAATATCCCAAGTTTGCCATTTTTCTTCTTCTTGTTCTGACCAGCAATCAAGAGAACTGATTGCTTTTGCAAGATTTATAGGATCAATTAATATTGCCTCTTCATAAATTGATAATAAATTATTATATCCAGATTTAATATCTGCAACTCTATTTAATGGAATTTTCCAATAACTAATTTTTTCTGGATAAATATTTTCACCATCCAGTGCCCTAAGAGCTTTTTCAGAATATAGTTTTGCTGAGTTCCAATCGTGCATTTCTTCAGCCTCAAAAGAAGCATTTTGTTGATAGTTATTCAGAAGGTGCTGTTGAAAAGTTTTAGGATTACTCGCATCGACTTCCTTTACTTGTTCATAGGCAACTGAGCATGCCATAAGAAAGAATAAAGGAATAAAAAGTGACAATTTTAATAGATTCATGTTGAGTTTATAAACTTTTAAAATGTCAAAAATTAGACTGTATTTTGTTTGTATTAAGATCAAGGTCCCCAAGTTTTTCTATTATTGTGAATTTTATCATTGCGTAGGAAAAGAAGTTTAGATACCGCAATGAAGTTATTATTTTTATAAGGAGTAAAGCATGATTAAACATGTAACATCAGTGGACCAATCAGACAGAAAGGTTCCCTACAATCTTAGACAGAGTGGTTCTACACCTGTTCAAATGTTAATTTCTACACGTGTTCGAAAATCTCCATATTGGCATCTATCTATGGAAGCTGGATGTTGGAGAGCTACTGTTTATAACCGAATCTATCATCCAAGAGGTTATATAAAACCTGAAGATGGTGGCGCAATGGTTGAATATGAAGCAATTAAAAATCACGTTACAATGTGGAACGTTGCTGTTGAAAGACAAATCCAAGTTAAAGGACCTGACGCAGAAGCTTTTACTGATTATGTGATCACAAGAGATGCAACTAAAATATCACCAATGAGAGCTAGATACGTAATTCTATGTAATCAATATGGTGGAGTTCTTAATGACCCAATTCTATTGAGAATTTCTAAAGATGAATTTTGGTTTAGTTTATCAGACAGTGATATTGGTTTATACCTTCAAGGTGTAAATCATGATAACAGATTTGATGTTACAATTGATGAAATTGATGTTTCTCCTGTTCAGATTCAAGGACCAAAATCTCTTGGTTTAATGAAGGACTTAATTGGTGATCAAGTTGATCTTGATAACATGCCATTCTATGGACTTGCGGCAGCAAAAGTAGGTGGTAGAGATTGCATAATTTCACAATCGGGTTTCTCTGGGGAGGCTGGTTATGAAATATACCTAAGAGACTCTACACTTTACGCTGATGATATGTGGAATGCTGTTCTTGAAGCAGGAAAAAAACACAGCCTAATGGTTATTGCGCCTGCCCATCATAGAAGAATTCAAGCAGGTATATTGTCTTGGGGTCAAGATATGGATAATCAACATAATCCTTTTCAATGTAACTTGGGGTATCAAGTGTCATTATCAGGTAAAGGTGAGTGGAATAAAACTGCTGATTATGTGGGAAAAGAAGTTCTTGAAAAAATGAGAGATGATTTAAGAGCTGGAAATAAACCATATCAACTTCAGCTTGTTGGATTGTCTTTAGGAGGTAAGCCTATTGAAGAATATGCGCCAGATTTCTGGTTAATTTCTGAGGATGGGAAAGATCCTTGTGGATTTATAACTTCTCCATGGTATCATCCAGAACAAGGAAGAAATATTGCAATGGGATACGTTCCATTTGATGGATCTTTAAGTAACAATGAATTTCCTGTAGGAACGGTTGGAACTAAATATAAAGTTCATCTACCTGATCAATATGCAGATACTCCAGGAGTGCCAGTTGATGCTGAAGTAGTTTCTATACCATTCACTGAGTCTTTTAATGCTAATACAAGAGAAGTCTCAGGAGCAAACGAATAGTTCTTATTAAGCGCTTCTTTTTAAGGAGCGCTTTATTTAAGAATTCGTTCTAATTTATCTAAAGGCAGATAGCCCCCAACAAATTCTTCATTAATAAATAATGCTGGAGTTCCTCTAGCACCTGATCCCATTGCTAAAAAAGAAGATAGCTTTACAATATTATTAATTTCATCTTTTCCAATATCAATCATAAGTTTAGTTTTATTGATTTCTGATTTAATGATAATTTCATCAAGTTTTTTTTGCGTTAAACTACCTTGAATTGAAAATAAACCATGATGCATCTCCCAGCCCTTATTTTGTAGATTGGCAGCAACAACCATTGCAGCAATCACTTTTGAGCTCTCACTTAGTATTGGGTGTTGAAGAAAGATTACACGAGTATCATCCCTTTTTTCTGTTAAAGAAATAAGTTCTGGATGAATTTTTTTACAGTAGCCACAAAAATAGTCCATAAATTCAATGATAGTATTTTCTGCATCTTTGGGACCATACTGAATGATTGCACTTTCTGGAAGGGCTTCTAAAATTTTTAAATGGTAAGGTTTTGAATCATCAAAAAAAAGCTCCTGGAGAGTCATATCATTACTAAAGGCATGCGTTGGAATTAGTAAAAAAATAAACACAGAAAATTGTTTTAGGGAATAACGCATGATTGACCCAATCTATTTAATATGATTTAGAAAGTACAGCATTTTTTTTGGAGAATTTTATGAAAGCAAAAGCAAAAGTAGTTGTAGTTGGTGGCGGTGTAGTCGGAGTTAGTGCTCTATATCACTTAGCAAAAAAAGGATGGAGTGATGCTGTGTTAATTGAAAGAAAAGAACTTACTTCAGGATCAACTTGGCATGCTGCAGGTCTTCTACCACTTTTTAATATGAGCTATTCTGTTGGTCAACTTCATAAATATGCAGTAAATTTTTATAAAACACTTGAAGAAGAAACAGGTCAAAATGTTGGTTTTAGTGTTGTAAGTAATATACGTTTAGCAACCACTCAAGATAGAATGGATGAATACTATCAATATGCAGCAGTTGCTAAAACTATTGGTGTAAAGGTAAATTTTTTAACCCCAGATCAAGTAAAAGAAATTTGGCCTTTATGTAACACTGAAGGTTTGGTCGGAGCAATACAGCATCCTGAAGATGGGTATATACAGCCAGCTGATTTAACACAAGCTCTTGCTAAGGGTGCTAGAGATAATGGAGCTGAAATATATAGAAATACAAATGTCACAGGTATTAATCAATTAGAAAATGAAAAATGGGTTGTAGAAACTGATAAAGGAAATATTGAGTGTGAGCATGTTATTTCTTGTACAGGAAATTTTGCAAGACAAACTGGAAAAATGGTTGGCTTAGATATTCCAGTCATACCAGTAGAGCATCAATATATTGTGACTGAGCCTCATCCAGAAATTCAAAAAAGAAAAGAAGAGGGACTTCCTGAAATGGGTGTTCTTCGAGACTCTGATAGTTCTTGGTATATGAGAGAAGAAAGAGGGGGATTAATATTAGGTCCTTATGAAAAAGGAGCCCCTGCATGTTATGTAGATGGACCAAGTCAAAATTCTGAGTTTGAATTATTTCAAGAAGATCTTGAAAGAATTGAACCACATATTGAATCAGCTATTCATAGAGTTCCTGTATTTGGAGAAGTCGGGGTTAAAAAAGTTTATAATGGAGCAATATGTTACACACCTGATGGAAGTCCTATTGTAGGCCCAGCATGGGGTCTGAAAAATTTTTGGATAAATGAAGGTCATAGTTTTGGTATTACTGCTGCAGGTGGCGCAGGTTGGCAATTAGCTGAATGGATTGTGGATGGGGAACCAACAATTGATATGCTAGGCGTTGATCCAAGAAGGTTTGGAGATTACGCAACTAAATCATTCTTAATTGAAAAAAATGAGGAAGCTTATGCAAACGTTTTTACAGTTAACTATCCTGATGAAGAAAGAGAAGCTGGCAGACCTCTAAGACAAGCACCATGCTATGACCGGTTAAAAGATATGGGAGCAGTATTTGGTCAAAAATTTGGATGGGAGAGGGCTAATTGGTTTGCTCCTAAAGATGTGGATCAAATTGATGATTTTTCTTTTAGAAGGTCAAAGTGGTTTACACATGTTGGAAAAGAATGTTTAAATGTAAAAAATAATGTGGGTATATTGGATATGACTGCATTTGCTAAATGTAGAATATCTGGGCCAGGTGCCAAAGATTTTCTTGATAATTTAGTAGCAAATAAATTGCCTAAAAAAAATGGGAGAGTTAATCTTTGTCATGCTTTAAATACTAAAGGAGGTGTGCACTCTGAATTTACTATAGCAAAAGAATCAGATGAGTCTTATTATTTAGTATCTGCAGGAGCATTTCAAAGACTTGATCATGACTGGATAAGAAAATGGATGCCTACTGATAGATCAGTATTTTTTGAAGATCTGACAAATAGTATTGGAGTGTTGGTTGTAGCTGGTCCTAAAGCAAGAGACCTGCTTAGCAAAATTTCAGATGCAGATTTTTCTAATAAAGCATTCCCTTGGCTTTCAGCTCAAAAGATAGATGTTGGTTTAGCTCCTTCAATAGCCATGAGAATGAACTTTGTTGGTGAACTTGGGTGGGAGCTTCATCACCCAATAGAATACCAAAACCATATATTTGATAAACTTATAGAGGCTGGTGAAGAATTTGGAGTTAAACCTTTTGGAATTAGAGCTATGGATAGCTTAAGAATAGAGAAAACTTACAAACTTGTGGGAACTGAAATGTCAATTGAATATGCGGCTTACGAATCTGGTCTTGATAGATTTGTTCATCTAAACAAAGGTGATTTTATAGGAAGAGATGCTTTAGTAAAATGGCAACAAGATGGGTTTGAAAACTCAATGGTTACATTAGAGGTTTTTGATGTAGATGATGCTGATGCTTTAGGTAATAATGCTATTTACAGCGACGGTAAAGTTATTGGGCGTGCGACAGGAGGTAACTATGGTTTTAGAGTGAAAAAATCGTTAGCAATTGCTATGGTAAAGCCTGAATTTAGTAAAATTGGAACAGAATTACAAATGGATATTTTAGATAAAAAACATAAGGTTGTCGTTATCGAGGATAGCCCATATGATTCAATGAATGAAAAAATTAGAGCTTGATAGTATGAAAATTTTAGTCACAGTAAAAAGAGTAATTGATTATAATGTCCAGGTAAGAGTCAAAGCAGATGGCTCTGGTGTTGAAAAAGAAAATGTAAAAATGTCAATGAATCCGCCTGATGAAAACGCTGTTGAAGAAGCCCTAAGAATAAAAGAATCTGGTAAAGCTGATGAAATTATCCTTCTATCTATTGGAGAAGAAAAATGTCAAGAAACTATTAGAACAGGGTTGGCAATGGGAGCAGATAGAGGAATTTTGATTAAATCTTCAGATGATATTGAGCCACTTTCTGTTTCAAAGCTTGTTGCAAAAATAGTAGAAATTGAGCAACCTGGATTAATACTGATGGGCAAACAAGCAATTGATGATGACTGTAATCAGACTGCTCAAATGACGAGCGCTTTATTAAATTGGCCTCAAGCTACCTTTGCTTCAAAAATTGAATTAGAGGATGATAGCGCAACAGTAACTAGAGAAATTGATGAGGGTCTTGAAAGAGTAAAAATAAAATTACCATTTATTGCATCATGTGACTTAAGACTTAATGAGCCAAGATATGCATCTTTACCAAATATAATGAAAGCAAAAAAAAAACCAATTGATATAAAAACAGCTGCAGACTTAGGAGTAGATGTTAGTCCAAGGATTGAAAATATAAAAATTTCTGAGCCTGCGACTAGACAAAAAGGTGTGATGGTTGCTGATGTAGCTGAGCTGGTTAAAAAACTAAAATATGAGGCAAAAGTAATATGAGTATATTAATTATAGCAGAACATAGTAACTCAGAAGTAAAATCCTCTACTTTAAACACAATATCTGCTGCATCAAAAATAAGTAATGATATTGAGATTTTGGTTATTGGGCATGGTATTGAAAGTATTTCTAAAGAAATATCAAACTATCAAAATGTGGTTAAAGTTCTTTCATTAGACAACCAAAAATATGAACATGCTATAGCAGAGAATATAGAACCAGTTGTAGTTTCATTAGCTGAAAAATACTCCCATATTTTTGCGCCAGCAACTACATTCGGCAAAAATGTTATGCCAAGAGTGGCAGTGAAATTAGATGTAGCTCAAGTAAGTGATATAATTAGTGTGGAGAGTGAGGATACTTTTACTCGACCAATTTACGCTGGAAATGCTCTTGCAACTATCAAATCCAATGATCTTAAAAAAGTAATTACTGTACGCCCAACATCTTTTGATGTTGCTGCAAAAGAAGGTGGTTCTGGAGTTGTAGAGTCTGTAGATTTTGATTCATCAGAAAGTCCTGTTGAGTTTATTGATAGAGAAGAATCGAAATCTGATAGACCTGAATTGAGTACTGCTAGAATCGTTGTATCAGGTGGCAGAGGATTGCAAAGCGCTGAAAACTTTAAGTTGATCAGTGATATCGCTGATAAATTGAATGCAGCGATTGGGGCTTCAAGAGCGGCAGTTGATGCAGGATATGTAAGCAATGATTATCAAGTAGGTCAAACAGGGAAAGTTGTAGTCCCTGATTTATATATTGCAGTGGGTATATCTGGAGCAATACAACATCTTGCTGGAATGAAAGAAAGTAAAGTTATTGTTGCTATAAATAAAGATGAAGAGGCACCTATTTTTAATATTGCTGATTATGGATTAAGTGCTGATTTGTTTGAAGCTCTTCCTCAACTTTCTTCAGAACTAGATAAGCTGAACTCAATAGAAAAATAATTTTTCTTTTTAAAAAAATAAAAAAAACATTATTGTAAGTTATGGATATTCAAAGAGAGTCAATGGAATATGATGTTGTTATTGTTGGGGCTGGACCTGCGGGATTAGCAACATCGATAAAATTAAAACAAATTAATCCTGATTTAAATGTATGTATTTTGGAAAAAGGTTCTGAGGTTGGAGCACACATATTAAGTGGTAATGTATTTGAAACCAGAGCATTGGATGAATTAATTCCTAATTGGAAAGAAAAAAATGCCCCAATTAAAACAAAAGTTAAAAAAGAAAAATTTCTATTTTTAAGCAAAAAAAACTCTCTTAGTTGGCCTACTTGGTTATTACCAAACGTTCAAAAAAATCATAAAAACTATATTATTAGCTTGGCTAATCTTTGCAGATGGCTATCCACACAAGCAGAAGACTTAGGTGTAGAAATCTTCCCAGGTTTTGCAGCTTCTAACATTATTTATAATGATGAAAAAAAAATTGTTGGTGTTCAAACTGGGGATATGGGGATTGATAAAGATGGGAATCATAAAGATAGTTTTGAGCCAGGTTTAAATATTTTTGCTAAAGTTACAGTTTTATCTGAAGGCTGTAGAGGTCATTTAGGAAAAGAGGTTATTAGTAAATTTAAACTTAACGAAAATAAATCACCTCAACAATATGGTATAGGTTTTAAAGAAATTTGGGAAATTCCAGAAGGTCAACACGACGAAGGAATGGTTATGCATACCGCTGGATGGCCCTTGGATAACTCTACCTATGGTGGCAGTTTCTGTTATCATGCAGAAAAAAATCAAGTTTACATAGGTTATGTAATTGGGTTAGATTATCAAAACCCTTACCTATCACCATACGATGAGTTTCAACGCTTTAAAACCCATCCCGTAATTTCAAAGATCTTTAAAAATGGAAAAAGAATTTCTTATGGTGCCAGAGCATTGATTGAGGGGGGGTTGCAGAGCTTGCCAACAATGCATATGCCAGGAGCCCTAATTATCGGTTGTGATGCAGGTACACTCAACATGCCTAAAATTAAAGGATCTCATACGGCAATGAAAAGTGGGATGATAGCTGCTGAGACCATTAATGATTTTATTACAAAAAAAACTCCCTTATCTGAATATGAAAACAGGTTTAAAAAATCCTGGGTTTATAATGAGCTTTATAAGGCAAGAAATGTAAAACCAAGCTTTCAATGGAGTTTAATCCCAGCAATTATTTTTACAGGTATTGATCAAATATTTTTTAGGGGGTATCTACCTTTTACCTTAAAGCATGCTCATGCAGATCATGAGACTTTGATGCCTGCAAATAAAGCACAACAAATTGAATATCCAAAATATGATGGAGAGCTTACTTTTGATAAAACAAGCTCCGTATATTTAACAGGCACTAATCATGAGTCTGATCAGCCAGTTCATTTGAGACTAAAAAATCCAGATTTACCAATTAATTATACTTTAAAAGAATATGATGAACCTGCCCAAAGATATTGCCCAGCTGGAGTTTATGAAGTTGATAGAACAGATCAGAGTAATCCTAAATTTGTAATAAATGCTCAAAATTGCATTCATTGTAAAACCTGTGATATTAAAGAACCATCACAAAATATTACTTGGGTAACTCCAGAGGGATCTGGCGGTCCAAATTACTCAAATATGTAAAAAAAAGGAGCCCGGAGGCTCCTTAAGGATTTTAATATTAATTGGGAGGAAAAATATTAAATCATTATTATTAATTAACATATTATAAATGTATTTCTAGTATATTGAATTAATAATTAGTATGCATTTTTTGCATATATTTAATATTTTATAATGAATTTCAATAGTTTTAATAAAAATTTCACAATAAGAATATATAAGAAATAGAAATAGAAATTAAAATGAAAATTAAATCACATAGCAATATTGCTTTTACTTTTGCGACTTCAGAAGTAAATGTTTTAAGTCAGCAATTTATTAAAATAATAGAACTGCTTACTGGTAAATTAAAATTAAAAAAAATTTATGACGAATATGTCTTGGAAGATAATCCTCCTGAAAATTTTTGGATTGATGCAGTTAAAAAATTAAACTTTAAATTACAAACCAATTATCAAGATGGAAGTTGTATTCCAACTAAAGGCCGTCTAATAATTGTAGCTAATCATGCCTTTGGAGTTGCAGATGGTGTTTCTTTATGTTCAGTTGTATCTAATATAAGACAAGACTATAAAATTATTACTCATAAAGTTTTAAGACAAGCTAATGCTGTTAAAGATAAAATTATACCAATTGATTTCTCGCCAAATAAGGAGGCAATATTAGCTAATATAGCCTCACGAAAAGAGGCAGAAAAAGTTTTAAAAGAAGATGGAGTAATTATTTTATTTCCTTCAGGACAAATAGCAACTAAGGAAAATTTAAAGTTTAATACAAAAGCACATGATGGTGAATGGAAGCAATTTGTATCAAAGTTAATTATTAAAACAAAAAGTCCTGCCTTACCGTCATATTTTGAAGGAGAAAATAGTCAACTTTATCATTTTGCTAATAAAATGGGACAAACTTTTAGATATTCATTACTTATGCATGAATTGATTAGAAAAATAGGAGATACTATTTATCTTCATTTTGGTGAGGTTATTCCCTTTTCTGATTTTGAAAATATTGGTAATTTGATTGAAATTACACAATTTTTAAGAAAAAAAACTTATTCTTTAGATCCAATGCCTGTGTATAATAATTATTAAATCTTTGACATCATCACAGAAGTAAATAAATTGTAAAAAATGTCTGGTTTTGTTGGTTCCCGTGCAAAAAAAAGACAGAGAAATATTTTTTTTATTCTGACTTTTATAATTTTTTTTGCAATCTTAATTCTTATTTTGCCTACATTTAATAATAGCAATAATCAAGTGATCCCAAATGATAATATTATGCCAGATCCTTCTGAAGATTTGACAAGCCTTACAAGTAAAACTGAAGAACTTGAATTAAGTCTATTTCAGAAAGATCAAAAAATTAAATTTAGAGATGATCAAATTAAAAATCTTCAAAGTGAATTTAAAAGTATTCAATCACAATATGATTCAGTGATTTTAGAACTAAATAATATTAAAAATAGCTCAGATGACGAAGATTTGATTTCAGCAAATAAATACAAATCACTTCAAGAAGATTTAACTAAATTTAATATTCAAAATGATAAAAATATTTTATTAATTAAAAGTCTTAATAAACAAATTGATGATTTAAATAATTATATTTTTTTAAAAGATGAGGAAATTAAAAATATTATTTTAGATAATAAAAAATTAACAAAAGATTCTAAAAGTTTTTTTGCTAAAAATATAAAATTAGAAAGTGTGATTAAAGATCTTATAAAAAGTATTAACTACCAAAAAAATGAAATAAATTTACAGTTAAAGGAAATTAATAAACTAAAAGATAGATCACACCACGGCGGTTAATTTTTAATTAATAAACTGATTACATCCATCTATTAGTAGGTCTCTTAGATAAGTTGTGTGAGATCTATTAACATGAATATCATAACTGTGTTTTGCTTCATCATTATGATTACGAATTATTAGAATAGGGATTTTAGCAAAGATTGTTTGAGCAACTTTGGTATTGTCTTGCAATACATTCTCAATATCAAGGATCATGAACTTTCTCAACAATTGATTTACTTTATTACCATCAATACGTATTATTGTTTTGTTTTCAGAAATATCAGTAATGCTAGTATTTTCAGGATTTAATTTATTATTTAATTTATTAAGTATTTCATTAAAAATATTATGATTAAAAAAATTAATAAGCCATTCATTTGGACTAAGCCAGATTATTTGAAAATTTTTATTTTGAACCTTGGTATTTGAGTCCAAGGGGATTACAATTTCTAATACAGCACCGAAATTACTAAGAAATTCTTTATCTTTTGCGTTTCCACGAATATTAAGTTTTCCAACAAAAGGTATTTCTTGAATTAAAATATTATTTTTTTCAGCAATAACATTTTCTAGTACGCTTTTTCTTTGCATAGTCATGCTAACAATCTTTCATTTTTAGGATCAATAAATACAGGGTTAGTTATTTCAACTTCAACACTTTTATTTAACATAGGCACAATAAGTTTTGTTCCTTTTTTATTTATTCCGTCTTTAACCATTGCTAAAGCTATTGATCGACCTAAGTTTGGAGAATAGTAACTTGATGTAATATGTCCAACCATAGGCATAGGTAAGGAAGTTTCAACCTCAACTAATTGTGCACCTTCTTCTAAAACTTCTGATGGATCAGTTGTTAATATTCCTACTAATTGTTTTCTATCCTTTTTAATAGTGTCACTTCTATAAAGAGCTCTTTTGCCAACAAAATCATATTTCTTTTTACTCACTATCCAATTCATATCTAAATCTACGGGTGTAACTGATCCATCTGTCTCTTGACCAACAATAATAAAACCTTTTTCTGCTCGAAGTACATGCATAGCTTCTGTTCCATAAGGGGTAATATTATAGTCTTTACCTAGATCAATACATTTTTCCCATAAACTCAAAGCGTAACTTGATGGAACATTAATTTCATAACAAATTTCACCAGTAAAACTAATTCTCATAACTCTACATTTGATATTATCTATTTTTAACTCTTTGAAATTCATATGAGGGAAATTTTCATTTGAAAAATTTTGGATAGGAAAAAGTGACTCTACTATTTTTCTACTATTAGGTCCGTTTAAGCTGATAGTTCCAAACTGTTCAGTTACAGATGTCATATAAACTTCGAGTTCTGGCCACTCTGTTTGTAGCCAGTCTTCAAGCTTGCTCATTACACTTGCAGCATTGCCTGTAGTTGTTGTCATTAAATAATGGTACTCACCAAGACGAGTGGTTACGCCATCATCAACAACCATACCGTCATCACCTAGCATAATGCCATAACGACATTTTCCAATTGCAAGTTTTGACCAAGCATTTGTGTAAACACGATTTAAAAACTCACTAACATCTCTTCCTTTTAAGTCAATTTTACCTAATGTTGATGCATCTAAAATTCCTAAACTATCTCTAGTAGCTTTAACTTCTCTATTAACTGCCTCATTTATGGTTTCGTTATTTTTTGGATAATACCAAGCTCTTTTCCATTGACCAACATCTTCGAATAAGGCGTTTTCATTCACATGCCACTTATGCATAGGTGTTGTTCTTTCTAAATCAAAAAACTCCTTTATATATCTTCCTGCCATTGCACCAAATGTAACTGGAGTATAAGGTAATCGAAAAGTAGTAGTGCCTAAATTAGATATTTTTTGTCCTGTAATTTCACTTATTATGCCGAGAGCATTAACATTACTTGTTTTACCTTGATCAGTCGCCATTCCATTAGTGGTATATCTTTTAACATGTTCAATAGATTGAAAACCTTCAGATAAAGCAATCTTAATATCTTTAGCAGTTACATCATTTTGAAAATCCACAAACATTTTTGATTTACTGATTTTATCTTTATCATTTATTAACCAAGTATTTTGTTGAGCAGCAACTTTTATATTTTCAGATTGGTAAATGTTTTCTTTTTGACTAATGTCAATCTCTTTATCAAGAAAATCATAAACAGACTCCTTTGTTTCATTTAAAATATTATTTAAATCAAAAACACCATTACAAGAACCAATAGAAATGGTTTTTTGATGTGCTTGATGGGGCACAAAACATGAGTCTTCATCTCTAAATTTTAGCTTACCTCTTGATTGAGTAAATAAATGTACAGTTGGTGCCCAACCACCTGACATACAGAGTAAGTCACACTCTAAAACTTTAATATCATTATATTTAAAATCTTTATGAGTATTAATTTTTTTTATTGTAATACTTTTAATTTTTTTTCTTCCGGCAGTGTCGGAGATTATATAATCAGAATAAATCTTAATTCCAAGATTTTGAACCCTCAAAGGTAAATCTCCCTCAATTTTACTTCTCACATCAACTACTGCAGCTATATCAATATTTTGATGATGATAGTCGAGAACAGTTTGATAAGCACTATCATTATTCGTAAATATAATTATTTTCTTTCCAAGTTTAACACCATATCCATTAAGATATTTACTAACACTATTAGCAAGCATAATTCCCGGTCTATCATTATTATTAAAAGTTAAAGGTCTTTCGATAGAACCAGTAGCTAAGATTACTTTTTTTGCTCTTATTTTCCAAATCACTTGTCTAATTTCATTATTTTTTGCAATACCTCGATCTGGTTCAAGATCTTGAATGGCTAGTAAATAATTATAATGCATATAAGCAAATAATGTTGTGCTTGTTATAATTTCAATGTTTTTTGAATTTCTTAATTCTTCTAAAATTTTATCTTTCCAGTCTATTTGACTTTGATTATTTATTTTATTATCATTATCATTAGAGGATAAAATTGATCCACCTGTTTCAAATTCTTGCTCTACCAGTAAAACTTTTAAATTTTTAGAAGTTGCTATTCTAGCTGCATATAATCCACTAACTCCACTTCCAACAATTAATACATCACAATGATAATGATAATGCTCATATTTGTGAGGATCATCTTTTTTGGGTGAGTTACCTAATCCCGCCGCATGTCGAATAAAGTGTTCATATGTTTTCCAAAATTTAGGAGGCCACATAAATGTTTTATAATAAAAGCCAGCAGGGAAAAATGGTGATAATACATCATTAATTGCACCTATGTCATACTTTACACTTGGCCATCTATTTTGAGATGTAGCAATTAGTCCTTCATATAAAATAACTTCTGTAGCTCTTCTATTTGGTTCAGTAAATTCATTAATTTCTAATTGAACAATACCATTTGGTTCTTCACAACCTGCTGAAATTATTCCTCTTGGCCTATGATATTTAAAGCTTCTTCCAATAAGATGAACATCATTTGATAATAAAGCAGAAGCTAATGTATCTCCTTTGTATCCATAATATTTTTTTCCATCAAAAGTGAAGCTTATTTTTTTTTCTTGATTGATTTTTTTATTATTTTGTAATCTCATAATATTATTTTCTTGAAGTTGAAGAATTGCCAGATCCAATTGGAGGTTCACCACATGGCGTTAAAGGATCGTTTGAGTCAAGTTTAGGTGGCTGATCTCCCATATTATAGACAGCAAGAATTTCATCAGTAGCAGTGTTTCTTGCAACATTAAACCATTGTCTGCATCCAAAAATATGATTCCATCTTTCATATTGAAGACCTTTAATATTTTTACGAAGAAATAAATAATTTGCCCATTCGTCATCAGATAAATTAGGAGGATTTTTTGGTCTTTCTATATGAGCTTCACCACCACATGAAAACTCTTCTTGTTCTCTTTCGCCACAAAAGGGACATTTGATAAGTAACATTTTAATGTGCTACAGCTGCTGCGCCATGTTCATCAACAAGTTCGCCACTTGAAAACCTATTTATGCTAAAGGGGGCATTGAGAGCATGCGGCTGATCATTTGCAATTGTGTGTGCAAAAACCCAACCTGAGCCTGGGGTTGCTTTGAAGCCACCAGTTCCCCAACCACAATTAAAGTAAAGGCCATTAATATGGGTTTTGCTAATAATTGGACTAGCATCTGGACATATATCAACAATTCCACCCCAATGACGAAGCATTTTCATTCTTGAAAAAAG
>ERZ1046876.672-NODE-672-length-25188-cov-19.076553_pt1 | contig 25188 bp, 21 predicted proteins | sample MGYA00383094_ERZ1046876 | MGnify/ENA primary metagenome ERZ1046876 (study PRJEB29581, sample SAMEA5548364) | metagenome | biome: marine; feature: coastal; material: water | depth 50 m | study: Short-term variability in the microbial, nano- and picoplankton...
AAGTTGAACTATAATTCTTATTCTGTTTGGAATTAAATCCCTTAAAATTGAAATAGTTACATTACTAGCAGCCATTACTGCAATAACAGATAAACTCATTACAATAGCAGCTTTTAGTTGAACTGTAATAGCTAAAGCGGAACATATTCCTAAAACTTGAACAGTTATTGGGTTATTATCATCTAAAGGATCAGTAAGTAGAACTTTATTTTTAGACATATTAATTAAGGTTTAAGTTGTTATTTGATACAACAGCAATACTATTTGATGACTTTATAAACTCAAAATAAGGTACATAATGTGTTATTCTTTCTTTTATCATATCAGTAACTCCGTCACCTGTAATTGTAGCTCCAGAAATTGCATCGACTTCATGATCAGTTTTGTCAAGATTTGAAGGGTCATTATTGGTTTTTGAAACAGTTATACCCATAAGGGTACTGTTAGCATCAAATAGTTTTTCATCAATAAATCTTTCAATAAACCAATCTTGAGTAATTTCAGCGCCTAGTCCTGCAGTTTCACCAACATGATCAAAAACTACACCTTTAATAGTGTTTAAATCTTCTTTTAAAGAAATATATCCAAAAATCGCATTCCAAAGACCATTTCCTCTTATTGGTATTATATAAAATTTCTCAGAATCAATTTCAGCTACGTATAATGGAAAATCCTGCGCATCAGGTGATTTCTTTATTTCTAATGCAAGTTTAACATCTTTAAATACATTAACTGAACTATCTATTGAACCATCACTTTGAACAGCTAATTGCTCTTTAATATATTGATCAAAAAGTTTTTCAGCTCCATCCCTATCTGTCTTTATTCCAACAGTGGAAAGAATATTTTGCATTTTTTCTTTTCTAACATTTTCATTTTGTAGATCTTTTAAAGAAAAAGAAGTGTATGCTAGTACTGATGCTACAACAAAAACCATTAAAGTAGCAAATGTAAAAGTGTAAACGTTTGAGTCTCTGTTCATATTAAGCTACGTTTAAATTAGATTTTAATTTTCTGTTTAATCTTTTTTTAATGTTAGATTCAATAACATAATGATCTATAGTTGGAGCAAATACGTTCATAAGTAAAATTGCTAACATAACTCCCTCAGGATAAGCCGGGTTAAAAACTCGTATCAAAATACAAAACAACCCAACAAGAATTCCATAAATCCATTTTCCTTTAGTTGTTTGAGCCGCAGAAACTGGATCAGTAGCCATAAATACTACACCAAAAGCAAACCCACCAACAATTAAATGGTTAAACCAACTAAAATTCATTAATTCATTAGCTCCCCACAAATTGAATAAAAGTCCAGTTAAGGCAGCGCCTAAAACACTTCCTAACATTATTCTCCAGCTCCCTACTCCAGTGAAAATTAAAATGAATGCGCCTATTAAAACCATTAGAGTAGAAGTTTCCGCTATTGAACCAGGAATAGCTCCGTAGAACATTTGAGAAACATCATATGGGATTGTGCTTTCACCAGAAGCTAACATTCCCAATATAGTCTCTCCTGAAACTCCGTCAACATTTGAAGCCTCTGAAACCCATACTTTATTTCCTGACATATAAGTAGGATAAGCAAAAAAAGCAAAAGCTCTAGCTGTAAGAGCAGGGTTTAAAATATTCATTCCCGTACCACCAAATGCTTCTTTACCAATTAAAACAGCAAATGCAACAGAAAGTCCTACCATCCATAAAGGAATATCAATTGGCATGATCATAGGAATTAAAAGACCTGTTACTAAATAACCCTCATTTACTTCGTGACCTCTAAATATTGCAAATGCAAATTCAATTGCGAGTCCAACAATGTAAGAAACAGCAATCATTGGAACTATTTTGGTAGATCCATGAATAATTGCTTCAAGAGTTGTAAAAGTATAACCTAATTGAGAATAATATTGAAAACCTGTATTATATATTCCATACAATAAGGCGGGTAAAAGAGCTATGATAACTGTTATCATTGTTCTTTTTAAATCAACTGCATCTCTAATGTGAGCTCCATGTTTTGTAGTATGATTTGGAACAAATAAAAAAGTATCAAAAGCATTTACAGCTGGTGCATACTTTTCAAATTTTTCACCTTTACCAAAAGGTTTTTTTACAGAATCTAAAATTTTTCTAATATTCATTTATATATTACTATTTATTTTATCCAACTTCTGAAACCATTAAATCTAAACCCTCTCTAATTATTTTTTGAGCTTCAATTTTAGAGGATGAAGAATAATCAATTAATGCAAAATCTTCAGGAGCAACTTCATAAATTCCTAGATTTTCCATTTTTTCTATGTTACCAGACATACATTCTTTCAATAATTGCATTGGAAAAATATCCATTGGAAATACATTTTCCATTTCACCAGTAACTACAAAAGCCCTTTCTTCACCATTTAAATTGGTGTCTAAATCGTATTTTTTATTTGGAAATAACCATGAAAAAGAAGTTTTATATATACTTGGAACTTTATTATTAATAAAAGGAATCCATCCAAACATTCTGTATTGATTTCCTTCTCTTAAAACAGATAAAGTGTTGTTGTAAAAGCCCAGATAATTATCTTTATCTACAGAGTATCCAGTCAAAACATCTCCATTAATAAACCTTAAATTATCATCAGAATTAATACCAGCGTCATTTATAATATGTGATAATTTAGAACCAACAATTGTTTTATAATATTGAGGATACTTTACTGGTGGTCCAGAAACAGCAATTGTTCTTGATGGTTCATAAATTCCAGTTAAAAATAATTTACCAATTATTGCAACATCTTCAGCACCTAAAGTCCAAATTTTTTCACCACTATTAACGGGGTCGATATGATGAATTTGAACACCAACATTTCCAGCAGGATGTAATCCTGAAACATTATGAACTGAGATATTATCTATTTCTTTAATGAATGAGTTATGATTTTTTTCAATACAAACATTTAAATCTCCGTCAGTTAATTTATTTAAAATATTTAAACCTGCTTTAAACTCTTCTTTTTGGTCACTCAATATAATTTCAATATCTGCAGCAATTGGAGCAGAACTAACAGCCGAAATAAAAATAGATTTAGGTGTATCATTTGGATTAGCAATTATATCATAAGGTCTTTGTTTAATAAATGGCCAGCAACCAGAATTTAACATAAGCTCTAATACATCATTTCTTGAACAAGAATCTATTTTAGGAACATTATGTTTTTTGATATTTTGATTGTCGTCAGTTATAATTAAAATTTCTAAGATTTTTCTTTTGGAACCTCTAACTATTTCAGATATAATTCCAGAAACAGGTGAGCAAAATTTAATTTCAGGATTCTTTTTAGAATAAAAAACAGGATCACCCATTTTAACACTGTCTCCAACCTTAACCACCATTTTAGGAGTTATAAGATGAAAATTTAACGGATTAATTGAAACAGATTTTGGAAAGGTAGCTTTTTTTACGATGTTTTCAGGCGCTCCTTTTAAATTGATGGATAAACCATTCTTAATTCGGATGTCATTTGACATAATTATATGCTATAAAATAGAGCGCAAATTTATTAATTAAAAGCTATTTCTAAAAGTTGATTTGAGATAAAATTATTATTTATATTCATTCTAAATAATATTAAACTAAGAAGTTAAATACATAAAAAAATATAACTTTAAAAAAATATTAATAAAATGAATAAATTTTCAATCATTATATTGCTTTTTTTGTTGATATTTTCAAAAAATTTTAGTCAATTTTATGAATTTCCAGAAAACATATTTAGTGCAAAAATTACAGGATCAAATCTAAATTATCCAGTTTTTAATTTAAAAGATAAAATATTTTTTTCATTTGATGATTTAAATATTAAAAAGTCAAGTTATTATTATAAAATAAATCATTTTGATTTTGAATGGAAACATTCAAAAGCATTAAAATCAGAATATATTGATGGATACGATGATAATTTAATTGAAACATTTGATAACTCTTACAATACACTTATCGATTATACAAATTATCAAATTTCTATTCCTAACGAAAATCTCAAATTAAAGATTTCAGGAAATTATTCGATTAGTATTCACAATGAAAACGGTGATTTTTTATTCGAAAAAAAGTTTTCCGTTTTAAATAAAATGATTTCAACCAATATCAAAATTAAAAGATCTACAGATTTAAAAAAAATTGATAGCCATCAAAATATTGATATCTCAGTAACTTGTGATAATTGTAATAAATTTATTGGCAATTCATCCGATTTGAAATTGGTTATTCTCAAAAATAATAACTGGAACGATTATAAAGTAATTGAAAGACCTGATTATTTTTTGAATAATACTCTGATTTTTAAAGACATCTCATTTGAAGGAGGAAATGAATTTTTAAATTTTGATAATTCAAAAATAAACTCAACTAATATCAAGGTTTATAAAACAGAACTTAACGATTTTTATGAAACATATTTAAGAACTGACATAGATAGAACTAATAGTATTTACCAATACAACCCTGATATTAATGGGTCATTTGTAATTAATAATAATTTCAATATTCCAGAAATAGAAAACGATTATACCTTAGTAAAATTTAGCCTCAAACCTGAAAGAATAGACGAGAAAAATAGAGTTTTTATAATTGGAGAGTTTAATGATTATAAAATAACAGATAAGTACGAACTTAAATTAAATGACGATATATATAATGGAGAATTCAAATTCAAACAAGGTTTTTACAATTACAAATATTTATCCGTATTACCAGGAAATAAAGTAAAAAAATATGCTGGAAATTTTTGGGAAACACAAAATATCTATAATGCATTATTATACCAGAAAAAACTAACTGAAAAATATTACAAACTAATTTCAATTAGCGAGATATCTAGTGTCAATATTAAAAATTAAAAAAGCTAATTAAATTCTTATTTTAAATATATAACTTAGCCCGATGATTAATCATGTTACTAGAGGTATTAAAATTTCTGTCAAAGTTTTATTTGACGGTTCATATTTCAAAAACTATATTTTGAATTACTCTTTTAGTTATACAATTTCAATAATGAATCAAAGCAAAAATTCTGTCCAACTTAAATCCAGACATTGGAGAATTTTTGATTCCTTAAATAGTGATATCATAATAGATGGAGAGGGAGTGGTTGGAGATAAACCAATTATTAAGCCTGGAGATTCTCACATATATTCATCAGGCTGTTTAATAACATCTACGGTTGGTGCAATGAGGGGGTTTTATAATATGATTGACATAAATACAGGGAAAAAATTTAGAGCCTATATTCCAACTTTTAAATTAAACTCTCCTCAAGCACTTAATTAATAATTTAATATTAAATAAAAATTTTATGTTTAAAGTTCCACAGTTAAAAAACGAAGATATTAAAGATTACTTGAAAAATTCTGAAGAAAGAATTGAAGTTCAAAACACTTACAATTCGATGTATAGTCAAAATATAAAAATTCCACTATACATTGGTGAAGATGAAATTTATACTGAGGAAAGAAAAAATATAAACCCACCACACGATCACAAAAAAGTAGTTGGAAATTTTTCTATTTGTAATGAACAACATGTTCATGATGCAATAAATAATTCATTAAGTGTTAAAAATAAATGGACAGAAACTTCATGGCAAGAAAGAGCATCAATATTTTTAAAAGCTGCAGAATTAATAGCTGGGCCTTACAGAGCAAAAATAAATGCTGCTACTATGATTGGTCAATCAAAAACTATATTTCAAGCAGAAATAGATGCTGCATGTGAACTTGTAGATTTCCTTAAACTTAACATAGTTTATATGAATGAAATTTATCAAGAACAACCTATTACTGTTGGCGAAGTTTCAAACAAATTAGAATATAGACCATTGGAGGGATTTGTTTACGCTATCACGCCGTTTAACTTCACAGCTATTGGAGGAAATTTATGTGCTAGCGCTGCTCTAATGGGGAATGTTGTTTTATGGAAGCCTAGTGATCATCAAGTATATAGTGCAAAAGTAATTATGGATGTATTTAAGGAAGCTGGCCTTCCTAAAGGGGTAATAAACCTTATTACCGGAGATCCTGTAATGATTACTGATATAGCTTTGAATAATACTAATCTTTCTGGAATTCATTTTACAGGATCTACTGATGTGTTTAAATCTCTTTGGTCCAAAGTCGGATCTAATATTAACATTTACAGAGACTATCCTAGAATTGTTGGTGAGACAGGTGGTAAAGATTTTATCTTTTCACACCCATCTGCTGATTCAAAAATAGTTTCAACAGCAATTGTTAGAGGTGGATTTGAATATCAAGGTCAAAAATGTTCAGCTGCATCAAGAGTTTATATTCCTAAGTCTAAATCAAAAGAAATTATTCAGAATCTAGAAAAACAAATCAGCACCATTACTATGGGTTCCCCTATAGATTTTGAACATTTTATGACTGCAGTCATTCACGAAAATTCTTTTGATAAAATAGTTAATTACATAGAAACTGCTAAGAAATCTAACGAAGCTGAAATTATTATTGGTGGAGATCATGACAAATCTAAAGGATATTTTATTTCTCCAACAATAATCTTAACAACAAATCCAAATTTCATTACCATGGAAAAAGAAATATTCGGACCTGTTGTAACAATTTATGTTTACGAAGACAATAATTGGAAAGACACCCTGTCATTAGTGGACAAGACATCAATGTATGCTCTTACTGGAGCCTTTATTTCAAACGATAGAGACACTATAGATTATGCATTAAAAACGCTGAGATATAGTGCAGGTAATTTTTACATTAATGACAAGCCTTCAGGAGCTGTAGTAGGACAACAGCCTTTTGGTGGATCAAGAGCTTCAGGCACAAACGATAAAGCAGGTTCAAAATTAAATCTTTTAAGATGGGTTTCTCCTAGATTAATTAAAGAAAATTTTAACCCACCTACTGAGTATCCTTATCCTTATATGGCATAGGTAAGTAAACTATTTTTTTGGTTTCAAAAAAAGCATTGTTGATATAACTATTGATTGCATAGATTCTAGCAGATTTAAAACTCTCTAGTTCTTTTGTTAAGTCACCACCTTTTAAATATAAAATTCCGTTTTTTAATTGGTGCTTGTTTGTGGTTAAAAATTTACCGTCAACTATTTTAACAAAACTTGACATGTTAGTTACAGCTCTACTAACTATAAAATCGTACTGTTGATTTACATTTTCTGATCTGATTTTTTCAGCAACAACATTTTTAAGACCTAGATCATTAGCAATAGCTTGAACTACTTTAATTTTCTTTCCAATTGAATCAGTAAGATGAAATGAAACTTCTGGAAACATAATTGCTAAAGGTATTCCTGGAAATCCTCCTCCTGTACCAACATCAAGAATTTTTGTTTTAGGTAAAAATTTTATCACTTTAGATATACTTAAAGAATGTAAAACATGCCTAATATTTAATTCTGATATATCTTTTCTAGAAATTACATTTATTTTATTATTCCAGTCTTCGTAAAGTTTAGTTAGACTGTTGAACTGTTTAATTTGAGAATTCGTCAGGTCTGAAAAATTAGATTTAATGATGTTCAAAACTTTTATTAATTTATTCAAAATTACATCAATATTTTTAGCAAAATAAATATCTTTATCAGCATACATTATTTTAATTATGATAGAAAAAATAAATGCAATTAAATTCTCTAGAACCGACTCTAAAGAGTTTTTTAAAACTTTAAATAAAAGAGTTAACACTTATTTTAAAGAAAATAATATTTCAAAAAATGGTAACTGGAAAATTTGGTTCAAAACAATTATAATGTTCAGCCTTCTTTTAACTCCTTATATTCTAATTTCTATTGTAACACTCCCAAGTTGGATTCAAGTTCTATTATCAGTTATAATGGGTATAGGTTTAGCTGGTATTGGTATGAACGTAATGCATGATGGTAATCACGGTTCATTTTCCAAAAAAAAATGGATAAACAGACTAATGGGTGGAAGTATTTATTTATTAGCTGGAAATAGATATAACTGGCAAGTCCAACATAATGTTTTACATCATACCTACACAAATATTCATGGACATGATGAAGATTTAGAAGCAGGACGAATCATAAGATTTTCAAAGCACTCTAAATGGAGGTGGTTTCATAAATTTCAACATTATTATTCTGTTTTACTTTATGGATTATTGACGTTAAATTGGTCAATTACCACAGATTTTCTTCAAATGAAAAGATTTATGAAAAAAAAATTGTCACACGGAAGATTTCCAAATCCATTAGTAAACTGGACTAAATTAATAGTGTCGAAAGTATTATATTTTTTGTTCTGGATATTTATTCCAATTTTAGTTTTTAATATAGTGTGGTGGAAAGTTTTAATATCATTTATTGTAATGCATTACACTGCGGGTCTAATATTGAGTTTAGTTTTTCAATTAGCTCATATTATGGAAGAAGCTGAAATGCCCCTTCCTGATATGAAAGGAAACATAAAAAATAGCTGGGCAATTCACCAACTGAAAACAACTGTTAATTTTGCGGCAAACAATAAATTGGTTAACTGGTTTACTGGAGGTTTAAATCACCAAGTAGAGCATCACATTTTTCCAAATATTTCCCACGTACATTATGATCAAATTGCGAAAATTGTTAAAAAAACCTCAATTGAATTTAATCTTCCCTACAATGAATTTAATACATTTTTTGATGCAATCAGAGCACATTTTCAATTTCTTAAAACTATGGGTTTAAAACCTCAAAACGCTTAATTTAAAATGATTAATAAACTTTCAAAAAGAATTAACAATTTACCTGTTTCAGCAACACTTGCAATGGCTGCAAAAGCAAGAGAATTAAAAGAAAATGGTATTGATATTATTGGGCTAAGTCTTGGTGAACCTGATTTTAATACACCTGATTTTATTAAAGAAGCTGCTATTAAAGCAATTGAAAATAATTATAATTCATATACTCCAGTTGACGGATACGTTGATTTAAAAAAGTCTATTTGTAAAAAATTTAAAAGAGATAACGACTTAGATTATCAACCTGATCAAATTGTTGTTTCAACCGGAGCTAAACAATCCATAGCAAACACTGTTCAAGTTTTAGTAAATCCTGGTGATGATGTATTACTTGTAGCCCCGTACTGGGTAAGTTATTCCGCAATTGTTACACTAGCTGAGGGAAATCCAATTGAAATCAGATCAGATATTTCCAATGATTTTAAAATTTCTCCATTACAGTTAGAAAATGCGATTACTAAAAATACTAAATTGGTAATAATAAATTCACCAAATAATCCTAGTGGTTCTGTGTATACAGAGCAGGAGTATAAAGCTCTTGCTAAAGTTTTAGATAAATATCCTGAAATATTCATTCTTTCTGATGAAATCTATGAACATATAAATTATGGTATTCCACATTTTAGTTTTGCAAAAATACCATCAATGTTTAACAGAACAATTACTGTAAACGGACTAGCAAAAGCTTTTGCTATGACAGGATGGAGGATTGGCTATATTGGTGCACCTAATTGGATAGCAAAAGCCTGTACTAAAATGCAAGGACAAATTACAAGCGGAACAAACTGTATAGCTCAACGTGCTTGTATTTCTGCTCTTGAAGCACCAGTAAGTAAAATTAAGTACATGGTAGATGAATTTAAATTAAGAAGAAAATTGATAATCAACCTTCTTAAAGATATTAAAGGATTTAAATTAAATGAACCTAAAGGTGCTTTTTATGTCTTTCCCGATATTTCATCATTTTTTGGAACAACAATTAAGGGCAAAAAAATAAATAACGCATCTGACTTTGCTATATACTTACTTGAGCAAGCTCACGTAGCAACAGTAACGGGAGATGCATTTGGATCTCCAAATAATATTAGAATATCTTATGCTGCCTCAAATGAAAACATTGTAAATGCTGTAAATAGAATTAAGAAAGCTGTTACAATAGGTTAATTCTTCCAAAAGTAAGGAGTAAAAAATATCAAAACAGTAAATAGCTCTAATCTACCAACCAACATTAAAAAGGCACACCAATATTTACCTATTTCGGGTAAGCTATCAAAAGTACTAATTGGACCCAATGTCCCTAATGCAGGCCCTACATTTCCTAAAGAAGATGCAGCACCACCAATTGCTGAGACAAAATCAAGACCTAATGCACTTAAAACTCCTGCTCCAATTATGAATAATATTAAGTATAAAATAAAAAAGGCAAGCACGTGAATTATTATTGGTTTTTCAACAACATGATTATTATGCCTCAATGGAAAAATTGCATTTGGATGCAGGGATCTTTTAAATTCTAAAAATCCATTTTTTATTAAAATTAAATGACGTAATACTTTAACTCCTCCAGATGTAGAACCTGATGACCCTCCCATAAACATAATGCCAAAAAATAACATTGTTAAAAAAGGTGTCCATGAAATAAAATCACCTGTAACGAATCCTGTTGTCGTTACAAGTGCAACAACTTGAAAAAGAGAATGTCTAAAACTACTTTCGAATTTTCCTAAAACTTCAGGGTGATAAACTTCAGTTGAGGTTAAATTAACTTCAAAAAATAAAATTAAAGTAGAAATAAAAACAAATGCACATATAAATGAAACATACCATTTAAATTCAGTGTCTTGAAATATTTTTTTGAATTTTCCAGTTAGTCCAAAATAAATTAAAACAAAATTTGTTCCAGCCAAAAACATAAAGAAAATTATAATATACTGTATTAAAGGATTATCATTCCAGAATCCTATGCTATCATTTTTAGATGAAAAACCTCCAGAGGCTATATTGCTCATCGAATTATTTATTGCATCAAAAAAACTCATTCCTGCGAAAGTTAATAAGATGGTTTCTAAAAGAGTTAAACCAACATAAATCAACCACAATCTTTTAGCAGTATCACTAATTCTAGGATGAATCTTGTCACCAGTAAGCCCAGGTGCTTCGGCAGAAAAAAGCTGCATTCCACCAATTCCTAACAAAGGTAAAATAGCAATTGCAAGAACAATAATACCCATACCTCCTAACCAATGAGTCATACTTCTCCAAAAAATTATGCTTTTGGGCAAAGCATCTATATCATTAATTACTGTTGAACCAGTTGTGGTATACCCAGACATTGTTTCAAAAAAGATATTTGAAAATGAAGAAATTGACTCAGTTACAACATAAGGAAGCATTCCTGAGAAAACCATTACTAGCCACCCCAATACAACTACAAAATAAGCGTCTCTTTTATTTATTTTTCTTTCATTTTTTTTTGAAATAGTCATAAACAACCAACCACAAAAAATAACTAGTGATGATACTATTGTCATTTCATTTAATACACCATCATTAGTTAAATAACTTACAAATGCAGAAATAAGCATTGCAAAACCATTGAACATTAACAATAATCCTAAAATGTGAAAAATTAATTTTCTATTTAGTTTAGACATTATCTATTTATAAAAATAAACTTTCTACTTTTTTAATACTTTCGGGCTTAGAACAAACAAGTACTCTATCTCCTAGTTTAATCTCAAAATCTCCAAGAGCTATAATTCCTTTATTATTTCTTATGACTCCGCCAATAATTCCAGTTAATGGAAAATCCAGATCCATAATTTTTTTATTAAGAACCTTTGAATTCTCATTAACTATAAATTCAACTATTTCAGCATCCATATCATTTAACATAGCTAATTCAACTATATCCCCATTTCGAACAAACTTAAAAATATCATTTGCTGCAAGTAATTTTTTATTAATTAAACTATCTATTCCAATTGACTGAGAAAGATTGAAATAATCCATATTTTCAACAAGAGCAATAGTTTTTTTTACTTTTTTTGACTTAGCCATCATACATGACATTATATTAGTTTCAGAATCTCCGCTAGTTGCAATAAAAGCATCCATACTTTCTAAATTTTCTTCAACAAGAAGATCTAAATTTCGACCATCAACGTTTAAAACCATAAGATTAGGTAGTTCTTCAGCGATATCATTAGCTTTTTGTTCATTAATTTCAATTAACTTGATATTTAATCCTTCTGAACTCAAGTCCTTAGATAGCTTTGAACCAACTCTTCCTGCACCAAGTATCATTACATTTTTAACCTTTTGCTTTTCAGTACCCATTAATTTATAAAGTTCTTTAAGACCTTTTTTATTAGTAATAAAATAAACGTGATCACATTCACAAAAAATAGTATTTCCTCTGGGTATTAAAGTAGAATCACTATCTTCTCTTTTAAGTGCAATTGGCATAAAATGAACTCCTGGAAATACAGATGCAGCCTCCATAACGGTCTTACCAACAAAAGGTGCATTTTTTTCGAGTCTAACCGCCATCATTTTTAATATACCATCGTCAAAATCATGACTATTTGTAAAGGCAGATTCGTTTATTATTAGTTTAATCTCTTCAGCAGCCAAATTTTCAGGTGAAATAAGCTCATCTATTCCGATTAAATCAAAATCAATTTCATTACAGTCCTTAATAAATTCAGTATTAGAAATTCTAGCAATAGTTCTTTTAGCACCAAGTTGTTTGGATAAGAAGCAAGTAGTAAAGTTAGTTGTTTCAGATGTGGTTAAAGAAACTACTAAATCAGAATTCTCAACATCAGCATCCTTTAAAACTGAAATTGAAGCAGCATTGCCTTCAATAGTTTTAATGTCTAGTTTATTTTCTGCAATATTTAAAATTGATTTTTTATTATCAATTAAGGTAATATCATGGGATTCAAAAGAAAGTAACTTTGCTAAATGAAAGCCCACTTCACCAGCTCCCGCAATTATAATTTTCATAAATACATAGTTGTATTACAATGCAAATATACTTGATTTTAAAAAATCAAGTATATTTTTTTAATTATTATCAATCTTAAACATAATTTTCTTTATTACATTTGAAAAAATATGAGAATATATTTACTCTCTTTATCACTTTTTTTTCTGACAATAAATAGCTCCGCGCAGAGAAATAATTCAAAAATTGAAAATCTTCAAAATTTTGATCAAAAAAAGATTCATTTTGGATATTATTTTGGAGTTAATAACTATAATTACAAGTTAGATTATAAAGTAAATCCTGAGAAAAGAACTCTTATTGGAGATCAAGTGGGTATTAATGTAGGTTTAATTGGAGATTTGAGATTGAGGAAAAATCTAAATTTAAGGTTTGAACCTGGTTTATACACAAATAAATCAGAAATAGTTTTTTATGAAAGAGGAGAGTTTACCAAAAATACTGACACACTAAGATCAATAAAATCAACTTATATTCATTTTCCCATACTAATAAAATATAGTGCTAAAAGATATAACAATATAAAACCTTATGTCTTAGGCGGATTATCAACATCATTTAATCTTTCAAGTAATCAAAATAGTCCTGAGGATAATAATAACGGTGTATTTAGATTAAAAACAAATTCCTTTCATTACGAGATAGGCTTTGGAATTGATTTTTATCTTCAATATTTTAAATTTTCTCCATCAGTTAGAGGTGTTTTTTCATTAAAAAACGAAATAGTTCCTGATCTAGATTCCAACAGTCCCTGGACTGGTAATATTGATAAAATGTCTAGTAGAGCTATTTTTATAAATTTTTCTTTTCATTAGATTTTCTAGAAAACTCAGATAAAATAATTCCTAACGAATTTGAAAGGTTTAAGCTTTCAGGATAACTTTTATTATTAAACCTAGGTATTGTTAACTCAACATCAAGTAACAACCTAAGATTGTTAGAAATACCATTAGCTTCGTTTCCAAACACAATAATTCCATTATCTGTGCTAATTTTATTTTCATAAACTGATTCTCCATTAATAAATGTTCCAAATTTATTTAATGACTCTGATTTTAAAAAATTTGTCAAGTCTAAGTATGTAATATTAATTCTAGACAAAGAGCCCATTGCAGATTGTACTACTTTAGGATTATAACAATCTACTGAATCTAAAGAACAAACTATATCCTTTACTCCAAACCATTCACATGTTCTTATTATTGTTCCAAGATTACCAGGATCGTTTATTGATTCTAAACCAACAAGTAAATTGTTTTTATTTAAAGGCTTTTCGTTTGGAATTTTAAAGATTGCTAAATGATCATCGGGATTACTTAAAAAACTAATCTTTTCAAGATCATCTTGTGAAACTTGAATTACATTATTTATACTAAATTCTGAAATATTGATTGAAAATAATTTATGGAGATCAAATTTTGAATTAATAAATTCGGAAACTGATTTTTTACCTTCCACAACAAACATTTTATTTAAATAACGTTGTTTTTTATATTTCAAACTTTTAATCAGTTTTATATCGTTTTTGCTAAGCATTAATAATGATGTATTTTTGAGTTATAATTGTAAAGTGAAAAAATTTATAACAAAAATAGCATTATTTGTAATTACTATTATTACTGTAATTAGTTGTAGTGTGACTAAAGATCTAAATAGGGGCAATTTAATACTTAGATCAAATGAGATTTTTGTAAATGGATCAAAAGTAAAAATTGATTCATTATCTCCTCTTATAGCTCAAAAAAAAAACAACTATATAATCGGCTTTCCTTTAGCTGGTAAATTATATCAATCATCAAAAGAAAATAGTGATTCAATATTTAATAAATGGATTAATAAAAGAGTTAATAAAAAAAAGAGACTTAATTCAATACTTTCAAAAAAGCAAGTTATACAATTGAACAGTTATTATAATGATTTGAATAATTGGAAAAAAAAGAATGGAGAAAAATTGGAAATCATTGACTCTGTAAAAACAAATATTTCAATTGAAAATTTAAAATCATATTATAAGAATAATGGGTATTTTAATTCCAAAATATCTTCAAATACAATTATAGGCCAAAACAATAACAAATTTGGGAAAGTTATATACAATATAAAAACAGGTAATCAATACATTTTAGACAGTATATCAACAAACATTGAGTCTAAAATTTTAAGATCCATATTTAATTCAACAAAGGAAAAATCAATTTTAAAACCAAATACATCTTTTAATACAAAGAAATTTGAGTTAGAGAGAAACAGAATTGATAAATTATTTAAAAGTTCTGGGATTTATAATTTTCAAATAAATTCTATTTCTTTTAAAATAAATTTAGATACGACAAGTTTAAGTTTCAAAATTCCGGTTGAAATAGTAATTAAGGAAAATACTTTGAATAACAAGTATAAAAAACATACAATAGAAAAAATAAACTTATTTGTAGAGAAAGAAGATTTAAATACTGAAATCAAAAAAATATCTAGTTATGACTCTATTAATTTTTATTCTAATTATCCTTTAGACTATAAACCTAAAGTATTGTCAGATTTAATTCTTGTTAAAAAAAATGATCTTTACAGTGATTCAAAAAGGACTGAGACAATTAAACTTTTAAATAAATTCGATAATTTTCAATACCCATCAATTAATTATAATTATATAGACGAAACTAATAAACAATTAGAAGCTAATATATATTTAGTACCAAAAAAAAAATATTCTTTTAGATTTGGTTTAGATCTTAAACATTCAAATATTGAAGATATTGGAATAGCATTTGAGTCATCTTTAATTAATCGAAATGTGTTTAAATCTGGTGAAAAACTAGAATTTACAACTAGAGGAACTATAGGTAAATCTGCAAATACTACCATTTCTGAGTATGGATTTGATATTAGATTTAAATTTCCTAAACTTTTTCCGTCTTTTAGTTTAAAGAACTTTGTTAAGTTAGAAAACAAGCCTGTCACATATTTAAATATTGGAACGTCTAACCAAACTAATATTGGATTAGATAGACAAAATTTTAAGTTTGATTTAAATTATGACTGGTTTGATAAAAAAAACAGAAAAAACAACCTCAGTTTAATAAATATTGAATTAGTTAATAATAAAAATATTGTCAATTATTTCAATATTTATTCTAATTCGTTTAAATCTGTTAACATTATTGCAAACAGGTATAATACACCATCAAATTATTTAGATGTTAATAATAACTTAATCATTCCTAGTGGAATAGATTCATTTATCAACGAAGTTGTTTCAAATCAATTTGCAGTATCCAACGAAGATTTTAGTACAATCAATTATTTAAATGATAGAAAAAACAGATTAACATCAAACAATTTAATAATTGGTTCAAGCTTTTCTTTTTCAAATAAGTCGAAAAAAAGTATATATGATAACGAGTTTTCCGAATTTAAATTAAAAATTGAACTTGCAGGAAATTTAACAAATCTCACTAGTAATCTTTTAAATGTTTCTAAAGATGAGTTTGGTAAAAATAAAGTTTTAGGATTGACATACTCACAATTTATAAAAACCGAAACTGGGTATATTAAACACTGGCCAATTGGATTAAATTCTATTATAGCTTTTAGATCATTTTTTGGAATAGCTATTCCATTTGGAAATTCAAACAACATCCCTTTTTCAAAATCATTTTTTGCAGGTGGGTCAAACGATAACAGAGCATGGGAAGTTTATAGACTTGGCCCCGGCAGCAGTGAAGCTTTGAGTGAATTCAATGAGGCAAACATGAAAATAGCTTTAAACATTGAATACAGGTTTAAAATTCTTGGAAAATTAGACGGTGCTTTGTTCACAGATATAGGTAATATATGGAACGTATTTGATGACACAAAAGATTCTAAAAGAACATTTAACAGCCTTAAAGATTTGGATGAAATTGCAATTGGAAGCGGAATTGGCTTAAGATATAACATTGGTTATTTTATTTTGAGATTAGACATGGGGCTCAAAACTTACAATCCTGTACTTGAAACTAGCGAAAGATGGTTAACTGATTTTAATTTAAATAAAGCTGTGTTTAATATTGGTTTAAATTATCCTTTTTAGGACCAGAAATTCTTTTTAATTTAGCGCAATAATCAAAAATTAAAAATGAGTAATCAAATTAAAGGAGGTGTTGCCACAGGTGACGAAGTTCAAGAGATTTTTAATCTGGCAAAAGCAAAAAAATTTGCATTACCTGCTGTAAATGTAATTGGATCAAATTCAATTAATGGAGTTTTAGAAACAGCATCTAAACTAAATGCTCCAGTAATAATTCAATTTTCAAATGGAGGAGCTATTTTTAATGCTGGAAAAGGACTTTCTAATGAAAATCAAAATTCTGCAATTAAAGGCGCTATAGCAGGAGCAAAACATGTTCATGAACTTTCAGAAGCTTATAATGTTCCAGTTATATTACATACTGATCATGCCGCTAAAAAACTTCTACCTTGGATTGACGGATTACTTTTAGCTAGTGAAGATCACTTTAAAAAAACAGGAAAATCTTTATTCAGTTCACATATGATTGATCTTTCAGAAGAACCAATAGAGGAAAATATCTCTATTTGTAAAGAATATTTAAAAAGGATGAGCAAAATTGGAATGACATTAGAAATTGAATTAGGGATTACAGGCGGTGAGGAAGATGGTGTAGATAATACTGATATTGATGATTCAAAACTTTACACTCAACCAGAAGAAGTTGCATATGCTTACGAAGAATTATCAAAAATCAGCGATAAATTTACTATTGCTGCTGCATTTGGAAATGTTCATGGAGTTTATAAGCCTGGAAATGTAAAATTAACTCCAAAAATATTAAAAAATTCTCAAGATTTTATTTCAAAAAAATATAACGTAGAACATAATACTATAAATTTTGTGTTTCATGGAGGATCAGGTTCCTCAGTGAAAGAAATTAGAGAAGCAATAGATTATGGAGCCATAAAAATGAATATTGATACTGATATGCAATATGCATTTATGTCTGGTATTAGAGATTACTTTAATACAAATAAAGATTACTTAAAATCTCAAATTGGAAATTCTGATGGGAATGATATCCCAAATAAAAAGTATTATGATCCAAGAGTTTGGTTAAGAAAAGCTGAAGAAAGTTTTATTTCAAGACTTACTCAAGCATTTGAAGATCTTAATAACGTCAATACCTTGAACTAAATTTGGTTTAGTATATTTGAATAAACATCCATTATATGGCTTGGTTTAAAAGAAAAACAAAAGGAATACACACTTCTACTAAAGAAAAAAAGGACACTCCTGAGGGTTTGTGGCATAAAACCCCTACTGGAAAAATTATTGATACTGAAGAACTAGAAAATAATTCATTTGTTTCACCTGAGGATGGTTTTCATATTAGAATAGGTAGTCAAGAATATTTTAATATTTTATTTGATGATAAGTTTAAAGAATTAGATAAAGATATTAAGTCCAAGGACCCTCTAAAATTCAGTGACAATAAATCATATAAACAAAGAGCTAAAGACGCAAGAAAAAAGACAGGCTTAAAAGATGCCATTAAAGTTGCTGTAGGTAAATCTATAGGGGAAGATGTTGTTATTGCTTGTATGGATTTTAGATTCATTGGAGGATCCATGGGATCAGTAGTTGGTGAAAAAATAAGTAGAGCGATTGACATAGCCATAAAAAAGAAAATCCCTTTAATCATAATTTCAAAATCAGGCGGAGCTAGAATGATGGAAGGGGCAATATCATTAATGCAAATGGCTAAAACGTCTGCTAAACTAGCTCAGTTGGCAAATAATAAATTACCCTATGTCTCATTATGTACTGATCCAACAACAGGTGGAACTACTGCATCTTTCGCAATGCTTGGAGACATAAATATTTCTGAGCCTGGAGCATTGATAGCATTTGCTGGTCCTAGAGTAGTAAAAGATACGACAGGTAAAGATCTACCTGAAGGCTTTCAAACTTCTGAATTTTTATTAGAACACGGATTTCTAGACTTTATAAGTTCAAGAACTGAAATTAAGAAAAAAATTAATCTATATTTTGATTTAATTCTCAATAGACCATTAAGGTCAATTTAAAATTACATATTTATCAAAATATAATCTTATATTTGCCGCGCTAATTAAAAATTAGTTAGCTACATAAAAATCATTTAAAATAATATTGGCATGTATTTAACAAAAGAAAACAAAAAAGAAATCTTCAAAGAGCATGGTAAATCAGAGTCTGATACAGGTTCGACTGAAGGTCAAATTGCATTATTCACTAAACGAATTAATCACTTAACTGAACATCTGAAAGTTAATAGAAAAGATTTTAACACTGAAAGATCTTTAGTAATGATGGTTGGTAAAAGAAAAAGTTTATTAAGTTATCTTAAGAAAAAAGATATCAATAGATATCGTGAAATAATCAAGAAATTAAACTTACGTAAATAGTTTTACATAGTTTTTCATTGGTATTCTACTTAAGACACAACACAACTTAATTAATTTAATGAAAAATATGAAAATCAAAACTTATAATGAATCCATCGATTTAGGTGATGGAAGAACAATAACAATAGAAACTGGTAAACTTGCAAAGCAAGCACATGGTTCAGTAGTTGTTCAAATGGGTAAAGCAATGCTTTTATGTACTGTTGTATCCAACTATGAAGCCAGTAAAGTTGATTTCCTTCCTCTTACAGTTGACTACAGAGAAAAATTCGCTGCTGCTGGAAGATATCCTGGAGGTTTTTTCAAAAGAGAAGCTAGACCTAGTGACGGTGAAGTATTAACTATGAGATTAGTAGACAGAGTTTTACGTCCACTATTTCCAAAAGATTATCATTCCGAAGTTCAGGTCATGATTCAATTAATGTCCCACGATGAAGATGTAATGCCTGATGCTCTTGCAGGGCTTGCAGCATCTGCTGCAATTCAGTTAAGTGACTTTCCATTTGAATGTGCAATTTCAGAAGCTCGTGTAGCTAGAATTGATGGTAAATTTGTTATTAACCCGAGTAGAACTCAATTGGCTAATGCTGACATAGAAATGATGGTTGGAGCTTCTGCTGACTCAGTAATGATGGTTGAAGGTGAAATGGATGAATGTAGTGAAGAAGAAATGGCTGATGCAATAAAATTTGCTCACGAGTCTATAAAAATTCAAATCCAAGCTCAAGAAAGATTAGCTAAAGCAGTTGGTAAAAAAGAAGTTAGAGAATACGAAACTAGTGTTGAAAATGAAGAGCTTGCTAAAAGAATTTATGATGCTTCTTATGACAAATGTTACGATATAGCGAAAAAAGGTACTTCTAAAGCTGAACGTAGTTTAGCTTTTTCTAGCGTTAAAGATGAGATAAAAGCCTCTTTTAGTGAGGAAGAAATTGAAGAACATGGAAAATTAATCAGCAAATATTTTAACAAATCACAAAAAGAAGCTATTAGAGAACTTACATTAAGTGAAGGAATAAGGTTAGACGGTAGAAAAACTGATGAAATTAGAGACATTTGGTGTGAAGTTGATTACCTGCCATCTACTCACGGATCTGCTATTTTCACAAGAGGAGAAACTCAAGCTTTAGCCACAGTTACTTTAGGAACTTCAAGAGAAGCTAACAAAATTGATATGCCATCTTATGAAGGTGAAGAAACTTTTTATCTTCATTATAATTTCCCGCCATTTTGTACAGGAGAAGCTAGACCATTAAGAGGAACATCAAGAAGAGAAGTAGGACATGGTAATCTTGCGCAAAGAGGTTTAAAAGGAATGATTCCTGATGATTGTCCTTATACTGTAAGAGTTGTTAGTGAAGTACTTGAGTCTAACGGCTCATCTTCAATGGCTACCGTATGTTCAGGAACTATGGCTCTTATGGATGCTGGAGTTCAGATAACTAGACCTGTTTCTGGAATAGCAATGGGATTAATTTCTGATGGAGATAGATATGCAGTTTTAAGTGATATTTTAGGTGATGAAGATCATCTTGGAGATATGGACTTTAAAGTTACTGGAACATCTGAAGGTATAACAGCTTGCCAAATGGATATAAAGATTAAAGGCCTTTCATATGAAATTTTAGTAAATGCATTAAAACAAGCTAGAGACGGAAGACTCCATATTTTAAATAAAATAACTGAAACTATTGAAAGACCAAATGCAGATGTTAAGTCTCATTCACCAAAAATGGTAACTAGTAGAATTCCTAATGAATTCATAGGACCATTTATTGGACCAGGTGGAAAAGTAATTCAAGAGTTACAAAAAACAACTGGTTGTACAATAGTTATAAATGAGGATCCAGAAACTGAAGAAGGAATTGTAGAAATTCTTGGTACTGATCAAGAGGGAATTGACTCTGTTCTTGCTAAAATAGATTCACTTTTATTTAAACCAGAAAAAGGAAACACTTATAAGGTTAAAGTAATAAAATTGTTAGACTTTGGAGCTGTAGTTGAATATCTAGATGCACCAGGAAACGAAGTTTTATTACACGTTAGTGAAATTGCATGGGAAAGAACAGAAAATGTTAGTGATGTGCTTAAACTTGGGGATGAATTAGAAGTTAAATATTTTGGTACAGATCCTAGAACTAGAAAAGAAAAAGTTTCTAGAAAAGCATTATTAGAAAAACCTGAAGGCTATGTAGAAAGACCACCTAGAGCTCCTAGATCTGATAATAGAGGAAGAGATAATAGAGGAAGAGACAATAGAGGGAAAAGATAATAACTAGTTATTGTAACCTTTTTACAACTTTTAACGTATAATAATTCTAATACAGAATAATGAGACAATTAAAAATCACCAAGCAGGTAACCAATAGAGAAACTGCTTCCTTAGATAAATATTTACAAGAAATAGGAAAAGTTGACTTAATTACTGCTGAAGAAGAGGTTGAATTAGCACAAAAAATTAGAGCTGGGGATGAAAATGCTTTAGATAAACTTACAAAAGCAAACTTAAGGTTTGTTGTCTCCGTAGCAAAACAGTATCAAAATCAAGGTCTAACACTTCCTGATTTAATTAATGAAGGAAACCTAGGATTGATAAAAGCGGCAAGAAGATTTGATGAAACAAGAGGATTTAAATTTATTTCATATGCAGTATGGTGGATTCGTCAATCAATATTACAAGCACTTGCAGAACAATCAAGAATTGTTAGACTTCCATTAAATAAAATTGGATCTATAAATAAAATTAATAAAATGTATGCTTTTTTGGAGCAGGCTAACGAACGTGTTCCCTCAGCAGAAGAAATCGCAAAAGAACTAGACATGACAGTTTCTGATGTCAAGGAATCAATGAAAAATTCTGGAAGACATGTATCAATGGATGCCCCGTTAGTTGAGGGAGAGGATTCTAACCTTTATGACGTCCTTCGTAGTGGAGAATCACCAAATCCTGACAGGAATTTACTTCACGAATCTTTAAGAACCGAAATTGAAAGAGCTCTTGAAACCCTAACACCAAGAGAAGCTGACGTTGTTAGATTGTACTTTGGCTTAGGAGAGAAACATGCAATGACACTGGAAGAAATAGGAGAAACTTTTGATTTAACTAGAGAAAGAGTCAGACAAATTAAAGAAAAAGCAATTAGAAGACTTAAGCATACCTCCAGAAGTAGAATATTAAAAACTTATTTAGGTTAATAATGAATATTATTGCTCCATCAATGCTAGCTTGCGATTTTGGAAATCTTCTTAGTGAGATTGAAATGGTTAATAATAGTGAAGCTAATTGGTTTCATATTGATGTAATGGATGGAGTTTTTGTTCCTAATATTTCCTTCGGAACTCCTATAATGAAGGTTTTAAAAGAAAATGCAAAAAAAACTTTAGATGTACATTTAATGATTGTCAATCCAGATAATTATTTAGAAAACTTTGCTGAACTTGGTGCTGATATACTTACTGTTCATTACGAAGCATGTGCACATTTACACAGAACTGTACAAAGAATCAAAGATTTAAAAATGAAAGCTGGTGTAGCAATAAATCCTCACACACCAATTGTATCATTAAAATCTATTATTAAGGATCTTGATTTAGTTTGTATTATGAGTGTAAATCCAGGATTTGGTGGTCAGTCATTTATAGAAGAAACATATGAAAAGGTCAAAGAACTTAATTCATTGATCAAAAAACAAAACTCCAAAGCCATCATTGAAATTGATGGTGGTGTTAACTCACAAAATGCAAAAAAATTAATTGATTGCGGCGCTAACGCTCTAGTAGCTGGAAGTTTTGTGTTTAAATCAGAAAATCCAACTAAGACAATTTCTGAACTATCCTCAATTATTAATTAAATCGAAAGTTTTTAGTTAATTTAATGCATATTTATATATATGTGTTCAAATTCCATTAACGTTATTGGTGTTATGAGCGGGACATCTCTGGATGGACTTGACATCTGTTTAGTTTCATTTAATAGTGATGATTATTCTAATTTCAATATAATAAACAGTAAAACATATAATTACTCGTCTTATTGGACCGACAAACTTTCAAATGCAATTAACCTAGGAATAAATGAACTTAATAAACTAGATAACGAATTCGGAAAACTAATTGGTGATTATATTAATAAATTTATTATTGAAATTGGAAATCCAAAAGTAGATTTAGTTTCGTCCCATGGCCATACAGTTTTTCATAATCCAGAAAAAGGAATAACCAAACAAATTGGGAATGGTAAAACAATATTTAATAAAATAAACATCAGTTTAATTTGCGACTTTAGAACTCAAGATGTGGAACTTGGAGGGCAAGGTGCTCCTTTAGTACCTATTGGAGACTTAAACCTTTTTAAAGACTATAAATATTGTTTAAACCTTGGAGGTTTTGGAAATATTTCAATAAAAAAAAACAAATCAATTAAGGCTTTTGATATTTGTCCTGTTAACACAGTTCTAAATTATTATTCTAAAAAATTGGGATACCCGTATGATAAAAACGGAAAAATTTCTGAAACAGGGAATGTAAATTATAAATTATTAAGCAAACTAAATTCGTTAGAGTATTATAAAACTGAAGGGCCTAAATCATTAGGAATTGAATATGTAAAAGAAAAGATAATACCATTAATTGATTCCTTTTCAGTTAATAACAATGATGTTTTAAAAACATTTATTGAACACATTACAGAACAAATAAATATTTCGATAAAAGAAAACAAAGAAAATGAATCCATACTAATTACTGGAGGAGGAACTTATAATCAAACTATAATTAAAAAGTTAAAAAATAAGCTAAAATGTGATGTTATAATTCCTGAAAAAGAAATTATTGATAATAAAGAAGCATTAATATTTGCTTACTTGGGACTACTACGTTACAACAATACAGTAAACTGTTTAAAAACTGTTACTGGTGCTAAAAAAAATCATTCTTCAGGAACAATTTTTAAAAGTTGATATCTAAATCTGAGCTATCTAATTTTTGAAGTTTTATGTTTCTCCATTTAACCTTAATTCCACCACCGTCGTGAATTTGTAAAGCAATTCTACCATTGGCTTCACCAATTTTTTTATCAGTATATGAAATCATTTTAGTACCATTTAGCCAAGTAGTAACAGTTTCATCTTGAACTTTCACAGTGAGTTTGTTCCAATCACCCATAATTAATGATGAATCCTTACCCATACTAGGTTTCACAAGCCAACCCCTACCATATGACTCATAAATTCCTCCTGTGTATGAACCAGGTGGAGCTACTTCAACCTGCCAACCGCTTACTGCAGTACCATCAACAGTTGATCTAAAAAAAACACCACTATTTCCATTTGCCTCTTGCATAAACTCAAGATTCAAAACAAAATTTTTATAGTAATCATCTGTACCTAAATAACCATATTCTGCGTTTGGTCCACTTTCACAAATCAACAATCCGTCCTCAACATACCACTTTTCAGTACCATATATAATCCAACCACTTAAATCAGTACCGTTAAATAAGTTTATAGTATTTGCTTTGTTTACTACTGGTTCATTTTTACTTGAACTATCGTTATTGTTATTATAATGATTATGAGTTTCAGGCGAAAATAAAGATAGTGAAGCGCAAGAACAGGTGAAAAGAATAATTAGAGACAACAAAAGGTAGTTTATATTTTTCATTTAATATTAATTTAAATTGTAATTTTAGTGGTACAGGTAAATATAATTCAAATGAAAAGAAAAAACATAAAATCACTATTTATTTTACTTATACTCATTTTTTTTTATTCAAAAAATTTATATTGTCAATTTGAAGCCGGTATAATCTCAACTCTTGAAGCTACATATCCAGATAAAAACAACATAAAATTTAAACAAACTTTTTCTTACAATATTCCACAAAACGCTGATTTTGAAGCATTGATTTTAATTAAATCCAAATCGAACAAAACATTTACTATTAATTCAAAAT